>FWPV01008266.1_pt1 | contig 18285 bp, 17 predicted proteins | sample 2228371 | NCBI WGS metagenome assembly FWPV01 (sample SAMEA103939776, study PRJEB20133) | metagenome
TTATGGTCTCATGCTTCATGCGGTGACCTCCGAATCCTTGCAGATTTAGGTTACCGCCTTTCCCTTTTTACACACCTTATAAGGCTACCTCCCCCTATATACTTTGCATAAACTATTGCTCAGTCATCTTTGGCTTTAGAAAGGATTGTATTGATGCAAAACCGTCTGCCTTCCAGGACTCACCCACAGCCAGGTTTGGTGTATCAGGCTATTTTGGTGATGGACTCGAGGAACGTGCGTACGCCCCTGCGGCGTCAGGCCCAACCCAGGTCGAACTGGTCGCAACTCTACCAGGCCGGGCCATACCACGTGGATCTGAGCCTCAAGTGGGAGGAGGCCGGGGCTCGTTTGGTGGGGCAGGTCATCTCGAGGGAACGAATTTCTTTTGAACAAGCCCAGGTCTACTTGAAACAGGATGCTGTGCAGGTGCAAATACCCCTGGATCTGTCGGGGCGTTTTAGCCTGCAACTGGGGCCAGCAGACGATTGCGATCTGGAACTGCATATTCAGGGTGAAGTGGTTCGTTTGGACGGCCTCAAGCTGAGTTAGAGTAATAATTGGTCAGGTAGCGGGGGTTTGCTAGAACTCCCGTATGCTTTTTGTATGCAAATAGCCTTGCTGGGTCTGGGATTGATGGGCCGCCCGATGGCCAGGGTGCTGCTGGCCAGGGGGTTTCAGGTCAACGGTTGGAACCGCAGCACCCTGAGCCCTGAGCTGGTGGAGGGGATTCCCTTACTTGGTTCGCTGGATGAGGCCGCGAAGGCTGAGGTGCTGTTGCTGATGCTGTCCGACTCTGAAGCCGTGAATGCGGTGCTGGAACGGCTCGAGCACCATCTGCGCCCCGGCCAGGTGGTGCTCGATATGGGTTCGTCCGACCCTGCGTATTCCAAGCGCCATGCCGAGCGGCTCAAATCTAAAGGTGTCGGCTGGGTGGATGCTCCCGTTTCGGGTGGGCCGGAGGGGGCGCAGAACGCTACGCTGGCGATTATGGCCGGGGGCGACCTGACCGACTATACGCGGGTGAAGCCTATTCTAGAAGCCCTGGGAAGGCCCACCCATGTGGGCGAGGCCGGAGCAGGTCACACCCTCAAGGTGATCAACCAGCTCATGGTGGGCCTGTACATCGAGGCGGTGGCCGAGGCGCTGCTCCTAGCCGAGCGCCAGGGCCTCGAGCCCCGCAAGGTTCAGGAGGCGCTTAAGGGCGGGTTTGCCGACTCGAAGGTTTTGCAAATCCACGGTACCCGCATGATCGAGCGCCGATTTGTGCCAGGAGCGCGGGTCAAGACCCAGCTCAAGGATTTGCGCCTGGCACAGAAGCTGGCCCAGCAAGCGGGTCTGCAGTTGCCCCACCTGGAAAGCGCCCTGGGGTTTTATGCAGAGCTCGAGGCGCTGGGCGATGGCGACCTCGACCATTCCGCGTTGTTCAAGCGGCTCGAGTCCAGATAGCAGGGTTTTGGAGGTCAGACGCAACCCTCTATCGCTGGGCGGTGGTATTGGCCTGTACCCCTCGCTGCAAAAATTCGTTGGTGTAGAAAGCGGTGGCGGGCAGGTCGGTGCGGACGCGCCCGGTCTGCCGGAGCAGGTTTCGCCCGCTCTGCCAGCCCTGGGGGTTGGAGAAGCCCAGGCCGTTCTGGCGGGTGTAGGGCGACTGGTAGAGCCGCAGCGAGACCTCGAGCACCCGGAACCTGTCTTCTTGCAGGTTCTGCACGTACTTTTTGGAGGCTTCAAAGGCTTTGCGCGTCTCCCGCAGCGTCAGGGCCAGGGCCTCCTGGGTGGCCTGTACAAAGCGGCGGGCCAGGTCGGCGTTTTCCAGCACGCGGTCAGTCGAAATCACCCCCACCCCCGGTGAAAGGTTGTAGGGGCCAGCCGGAATCACGTTCAGCCTGATGCCCCTCGCCTCCAGCACAATGGGCTCGTTGTTCACGAAGCCCATGGCCACGTCCACCCGTCCGGTTACGATGGCCTCGGCCTGGGTGAAACCAATCTGTTCAATTTTTACGTCGGATTCGCGCAACCCCGCCGCCCTGAGCATGGCCTGAAGCGAGGTGTACGAGGTGCCAAACAGCCCCGGTATGCCGATGGTCTTGCCCTTCAGGTCGCGCACCGAGGTGATGTTCTTCTCGGCCCGCGAGAAAAGGGCGTTGGGCACGCTCTGGTAGAGCGCCAGCACGTACTTAAGCGGGGTGCCCTGGGCCCGCAGGGCAATCACATCCTCGGCATCGGCCACCACAAAGTCGAGCCGGCCCTGGGCCAAGAGCGGGTATAGCTCCGAGGCAAAGCCATGCTGAAACTCCACCTCGAGGCCCCGCTTGCCATAGAGGCCCTCGACCACCCCGGCGTAGAAGGGGGCAAACTGCACGTCGGGCAGGTAGCCCAGCCCCACCCGCACCTTTTGCGTTTGTGCCATTCCAAGCGACAACAAGACTGCCAGCAAAACAACCAACTTTTTCATTGCAATCCTCAACACACCGTGCTACTCACACATCGCCAGAGCAGGCACGAACTGCCTCTGGCCAAGCGCCTGTCGCCCAAGCTGTGATTGAGGATTTACGAGGTATTACCCACTTTTTTCGCCCAGGCACAGGGGTACCCGGGCTTCACTCCTTCTCCCATCCGGACTGTTACCGTCGGCTTGCGATTTTCACGCAATCGGGCCTGGATGTGTGGCAGATTTCCAGGCTTCGCGGGCTCTGGCTTTCACCATCACCGCCGGTGGGGAATTGCACCCCGCCCTGAAGGAATTGGGCCTGCTAGCCCAAATTTAGTTTAGTCACAAACCCTGGGCTTGCAAAGTGCAGCAGACTGGATTTTGATGGGGGGGTGCGCCTGGAACTGGAAAGCCTGCTGGCCCTGGCCGACGAGAGGGTATTGGAGCGGGGCAAAGAACTTTTTCTGGAGGGGGCGGTGCTCGAGGCCGCCCGCAGCCGGGGCCGTTTGCAGGCACGGGTCGAGGGCAGTGCGCCTTTCCCGTACCGGGTCGAGATTAACCTGAACAAAGGCGAGTGGCGCTGTTCGTGCCCCTACACCTGGGGGCCCGTATGCAAGCACGTGGTAGCGGTGGCCTTTGCCGCCCTGGAAGCCCCCGAAATTTTCACCCGCAAAAAGCTGGGCAAAAGCGTACCGGTGAACCTGGGGCCGCTGCTCGAGCTCTCCGACAACGAACTATTGCGCTTCTTGTGGCAACTGGCTGAAGAGCGCCCCGAGCTTCTGCACGAGTTTGCCTACAACCTGATGCAGCGGTATGAATGAAGCGAGTTCATTGCCTGGATAACCAGCAAGGTCTTCGCTTAGCCTACCTGCGCCGGTAGCGCAGCACGTAGCTTTCCAGCAAGGCCACCAGGCCATAAAGCGAGATGCCCAGCAGCACCGTCACGGCCACTGCCGAGAAGGAGAGGGCGTAGTTAAAGTTGCGCTGCTCGGTCTGGGCCAGGTGACCGAGCCCACCGCCCCCCAGCACAAACTCGGCCACCACCGCCCCAATCAGGGCCAGCGAAACCGTCAGGCGCAGGCCGCCCAGAATAACGGGCAGTGCGCCGGGCACCTCGAGCTTCCTGAATACCCCCCAGGCACTGGCCCCAATGGTCTGGAAAACTTCCCGGTAGGTGCGGTCTACCTCGCGCACCCCCACCATGGTCGAGACCAGCACCGGAAAAATGGAGATCAAGGTGGCAATGATGACCTTGGAGCCCAGCCCATAGCCAAACCAGATGATGAGCAAGGGGGCCACGATAATCGTCGGAACCGCCTGCAAGGCCACAATGAAGGGGGAGAGCAGCCGCTCCAGCGAGCGCTTCTGGCCCATCGCATAGCCGATGGGCAGCCCGATGACGAGCGAGGCCAGGATGCCCAGCCCGGCGGTCTGCAGGGTGGCCAGGGCGTTGCGCAGCAGCAGCTCGGCGTTTTGGATGAGGGCCTGCCCAACCGCCAGGGGCGAGGGCACAAAAACCGGCACCCGTGCGGCCATGAAGCCCCACGCCAGAAAGAACAGACCGAGGAGGCCCAGCACCCCCAAAACTTCCCAGGGGGGGCGCAGGGGCTGGGGCGGCGGCTCGATGAAGGTGGAGTCGGCCACGCCCAGGCGTTCGCGCAACTCGGCCTCGAGGCCATCGGTGAAAGCCGTGATGCGCCCTTCGTGCCTGGTGTCCAGAATGGCGTCAATTTTTCCGCCCGTAAGCACCACCACCCGGTCAGCCAGGTAGACTGCCTCGCGGATGCTATGGGTCACGAACAAGATAGTTTTGCCGGTGCGCTCGTGCAGTTGCTTGAGCTCGAGGTTGAAGCGCTCGCGCACCAGGGCGTCCAGGGCCGCGAAGGGCTCGTCCATCAAGAGCACCTCGGCGTCCTGGGCCAGCGCCCGGGCGATGGCCACCCGGGCCTTCATGCCCCCGGAAAGCTGGTGTGGGTACAGGTTCAGGTAGGGCTTCATGCCCAGGTGGGTCTCGATTCGGCCCCGGCCCGTGAGTTCGATGGGCAGGCGGATGTTCTGCTCAACGGTGCGCCAGGGCAATAGCCGGTAGTCCTGGAACACCATGGTGGGCTGGCCCACCACCTCCACCGTGCCCTGCTTGGCCTTGAGCAGCCCCGCCACCACCCGCAGCAGGGTGCTTTTGCCCCCGCCCGAGGGGCCGATGATGGCGATGAACTCGCCCTTCTGTACCTCGAGGTCTACCCCCTTGAGCACCTCCCGCCCCTCAAACGCCACCGAAACACCCGAGAGCCGAATGGCGGCGGGCGCCGGGGTGGTCGGGGCCGGGGTGGGCACCGGGTGGCTCATGGCCTTAGCATATCGCGCTCTTATCGGACGTGACTGCCCATCTCGGCTACTGTTCTGTCCAGAAAAGGGTTCGACCCAGACGATTGTCGACCTGCAAACTGACGCGGGAGTGCACTCTGGCCTTCATATGGCGTCGCTCGAGCGATCCGTCAAAATTTTGGCCAGCAAGGCCCCCACCAGCAGAATCCACATGGTCAGGTAAAAGCCCGCCAGCGCCAGCAAAAACCCGGCGATAGGGCCATAAATCAGCTCGTACTGGGTGCGGGGCAGCAGCAGCGGTAGCCCCAGTCGAACCCCTTCCCAGGCCAGGGCGGCCAGTGTGGCAGCCGCGAAGGCCGCCAGCACCCGGGGGGTGGGAATCGGCAGCAGCATGTAGGTTAGAAAAAATAGTAAGAGCGCCCCCAGAATGGGCACCACCACCTCCACTCCCCCGCGCAAAAAGCTCAGGTCGGCCGGCAGGTAGCGCAGCAGAAAGCCCATGGCCAGCCCCAGCAGGGCCAGCAGAATCAGGGCCAGGCCCAGCAGCAGCGGGGCCAGCAAGCCCGCGATGCGCCCCCGCATCACCCGCAGGAGTTGCAGCGCCTGTTGCAGCAGCCTGTGCAGGGGGTGGGGTTCGGGGGAGGCCAGGGCCGGGTGCGAAGGCAAGGGGGGTTCGGATAGGGGCGAGACCCTGCCAAAGATGATGCCAAGAGCGTAGGCCAGGGCAGCGAAAAAATTGCTACTGGCCCAGAGCAAAATGAATAGACTGGCAAAGGTGAGGGGGAAAGCACCTCGAGTCAGGAAGCTCACCACCGTCTGGGCCAGGTCGGGCTGGGTGGGGAAGAGCAGCACCACCAGTTCAATTAGCCGTACCAGCACGGCATTGCGCAGGTCTTCGTTGCCGGAGAGCACAAAGCCAAAAATGCCCGCCAGCAGAATCAGCAAGGGCATCAGGCTGAAAAGGGCGTAGTAGGCCAGGGCCGCCGAGAAAAACGGAATGTGTGAGCGGATATAAAGCTGGTAAACCTGGCCAATGAAAGGTTGCATATTTGCGGAAGGGTGGCCCAAAGCCAGATGCAAAATACCGATGGTGAGTTGTCTGCTACAAAACTCCAGCAATAACTTTGCCCTCTCCTGCTCGACGCCGGACTCTCAACGTCAATCGCGCACCTGCCCCTGCCCCAGGGCCACAAACTTGGTGGTGGTGAGTTCCTTCACCCCCATGGGGCCGTAGGCGTGTAGCTTGCTGGTGGAGATGCCGATCTCGGCCCCCAGGCCCAGTTGGAAGCCGTCGTTGAAGCGGGGCGAGGCGTTTACCAGCACCAGCGAGGCGTCTACCTCGCGCAGAAAGCGCAGGGCGTGGGCGTGGTGCTCGGTGCAGATGACCTCGGTGTGATGGGAGCCGTAGCGGGCGATGTGCTCGAGGGCCTCCTCCAGCGTGTCCACTACCTTTACGGTCAGAATCAGGTCCAGGTACTCGGTACGCCAGTCCTGTTCGGTGGCGGGCCGGGCCGGGATGAAGGCGCGGGTGCGCTCGTCGCCGCGCAGCTCGACATTGGTTTCACGCATGGCCTGGGCCAGCCTGGGCAGAAACACCGGGGCGATGGCGCTATGCACCAGGACTTTCTCGAGGCTGTTGCAGGTGCTGGGGCGCTGGGCCTTGCCGTTGACGGCGATGCGTACAGCGCTCTCCAGGTTGGCGCTCTGATCCACAAACAGGTGGTTGACCCCCTCGGCGTGGGCCAGCACCGGCATCCGGGCCTCGCGCTGCACCAGTTCGATGAGCTCCTTGCCGCCCCTGGGGATGATCAGGTCAAGCAAACCGGCCAGGTGGCACATCTCCAGAATGGCGCTGCGGTCAGTGGTGGCCACTAGCTGAATGGCTTCCGGGGGCAGACCGGCCTCTTGCAAAGCGGCCTGCATGAGCTGCACCAGGGCCTTGTTGGAGTGCCAGGCTTCCTTGCCGCCGCGCAGCAGGATGGCGTTCCCGGCCTTGAGGCTGAGGGCGCTGGCCTCCACGGTGGCGTTGGGGCGCGACTCGTAGATGAAGCCAATCACCCCCAGCGGTACGCGCATCCGCCCTACCTGAAGGCCGTTGGGCCGAATCTGCAAGCCCTCAATTTCGCCTACCGGGTCGGGCATCTGGGCTACCTGTCGCAGACCGGTTTGCAGGTCTTCCAGCACTTTTTCGCTCAGGCGCAGCCGGTCGAGTTTGGCCAGAGAAAGCCCGGCGGCCTGGGCGGCCTCGAGGTCTTTCTGGTTGGCGGCGAAGAGGGCTTCTTGCTGGGCCAGGAGCAGTTCGGCGATGGTCAGGAGGGCCTGGTTTTTGGCCCTGGGGGGCGCAGCAGACAACGCCCTCGCAGCGGTTCGGGCCGCCAGGGCATAGGCTTTGAGTTCGGGGGTGGCGGTCATGGCAACCTCGGCAGGGGCTCAAAAAAGCCCCCGGCTTTTCCAAGTTTACCGAGCCTCGAGTTCGGAAACCAGGGCGAAGTAGTCGCGGTGGATGGCCTCGTCGGTGTTTTTGTAGCCGAGAATGGCCTCGATGTCTTTGGTCTGGCGGCGCTGGATGCGCTTAAGCTCGGTGGCGCTGTAGTTCACCAGACCCACCCCAATCAGGTGGCCTTTTTCATCTAGGCACCGGACTGCCTCGCCTACCCCAAACTGCCCACGCACCTCGAGGATGCCCGCCGGCAAAAGCGAGGCCCCTCCCTGGCGCAAAGCCCCCGCCGCCCCTGCATCCACCACAATCTCACCCTGGGGCTTGGGGAGCTGGTAAAGCCAGAGCTTTTTGCCGCTATAGCGCCGACTGCCCCCGGCAAAAAGCGTACCCACCGGCTCTCCGCGCAGGGCCTCGACGATGCTCTGGGGCCGAGTTCCCGGTAGCAGCAGGGTGGGAATCCCTGCCGCCTGGGCTTTTTGGGCGGCCAGCAGCTTGCTGCGCATACCGCCGGTGCCGACCTGGTTGGGGCTGTCCCCGGCCATCTGCAAGACCTGGGCATCCACCCGCTCCACGTAGGGGATGGGCCGGGCGGTGGGGTGGGTGCGAGGGTCGGCGTCGTAAAGGGCCTCGATGTCGGAGAGCAGAATCAGGAGATCGGCTCCTACCAGCGTGGCAATGAGTGCCGAGAGCTGGTCGTTGTCGCCAAACTTGATCTCGTCCACCATTACGGTATCGTTCTCGTTGATGATGGGGACGATACCCCACTCGAGCAGCGTTTCCAGGGTCTGTCGGGCGTTCAGATACCGGTGACGGTGAGCCAGGTCTTCAGCGGTGAGCAAGATTTGCGCGACCTTCAGGTCGTACCAGCCAAAAGCCTGCTCCCACCAGTACATCAGCGTGGGCTGCCCCACCGCCGCAATGGCCTGTTTGGCGGGCATGGTTTTGGGGCGCTCCTTGAAGCCCAGCTTGCCCAGGCCGGTGGCCATGGCCCCGGACGAGACCAGCACCACCTCGCGTCCCTCGCCCCGCAAGGCCGCAACCTGGGATGCAATGGCCAGCTGCTGCTGTCGGCCGCCCGATCCGCTGATGACGGCGCTTCCCACCTTGATCACCAGGCGGCGGTAGGTTTGCAGAGGCAGGGGGGGACGGTCTCCCATAGTTCTGCGTTATCGTAACGCTTCTTGGGCTTTTTCTCACTCGGCTCATACGCCGGATATGGTGACATAGGGACATCATGCGCGCCTGGCCTGTGCTGGCTTTGTTATCTTTGGTGGCTTGTAATCCCTCGCCGGCGGTGCCGGGCCCCGGTGTGCCTTCGGTTTTGGGCGAGGTCACGATTCAAAAAACCGAGTGGGGTCAGAGTGTCCTCAAAACCGATCTACGCCTGGTAGCGGATAAGCCCGCGCTGCTGCGTGTGCACCTGACCGCCGACCGTGAGGGCTTGCCGGGGAGCCTCAGGGGCGAGGTATTTCGGGGTTCCAACCGGCTGGGGGAACTGAGCTTTACCGGCCCCGCCACCCTTCCCACTACCATCAACCCCGCCGAACTGGCCCAGACCTACCGGGCCACGGTGCCGGCTGGCTGGGTAGTGGCCGGAATGGAGGTGCGGCTACTGGCCGACCCCCTCAACCAGGTTGGCGAAAACAACGAGGCCGACAACCGCCTGACCCTGACCCCGGCGGTGGGAGCAGGTACGCTGCTCCCCCTTACCCTGGTACCGGTGTTGCAGCCGGGGCAGACCGCCCCGCCTACCCTTCCCGGCGTAGACTTGCTGCGGGACATGCTTCCGGTGCAGGGGGTACAGACCTCCACCCGGGCCCCGTTCAGCTATGGCGCTACCGTGGGCAATGCCAGCAGCGACTGGAGCAACCTGCTCAGCGCCCTGCGCAGCCTGCGTACCAGCGACGGGAGCAGCCGTTATTACTACGGGGTGGTTCGGGTGGGGTATACCAGCGGCATTGCCGGGATTGGCTACGTGGGTTTCCCAGCCAGTGCCGGTTGGGACTTTGATAGCTCAGCCGCCCGCATCATGGTGCACGAGATTGGGCACAACCTGGGCCGGGGGCATGCGCCCTGCAACGTGACGGGTGAGTCGGGCTATCCCTATGCGGGGGGCTTTATTGGTACCTGGGGCTATAACGTGGCCAGCGGCGTACTGTTTAACCCAGCCCAGTACAAGGATGTGATGAGCTACTGCACCCCGCAGTGGATTTCCGACTATATGTACGAACGGATGCAGAGCTTCCTTGAAGCCCGCCCTACCAGCGCTCAGCAGCGCCTGGGGACAGCCCAAGAGGTGCTGCTCATCAGTGGGCGCATTCGCAACGGCGAGGCCCTTCTCAACCCTATAGTGAAGATCGAGGCCGTCCCCGAGCCGCCCCGGCCCGGCGCGTATCGCTTGCGGCTCGATGCGGCGGGGGGTCTGGTGGATATTTCGTTCCAGACCGAACAGGTGGAGGCGCCGCATGGGCCTGAGCAGCCCCCCCAGGCCTCCTGGTCGGAGGAGCATTTCAGCTTTAGCCTGCCCGACCCCGGCCCCATACGGGGTTTGGAAATTGCCCAGGCAGGCCACCCGCTGTTTCAGCGTGCAGTGGAGCCCCACTTGCAGAGCCAGCTTGCTTCGCAGGTGGGTTTGCTCGAGCAGAACGGTAAAATCACCCTCTCGTGGGTCAGTAGTGCCTATCCTTACGCCTCGGTGGCCCACCTGGGCCGCCAGCGCACCACCCTGGGGCTGTGGCTAACCGGCGGCGAGGCCACCCTCTCAACCGAGGGCCTGCAAGCGGGAGGCCGGCTCGAGGTTACGCTATCGGACGGGTTCAACACCCAGCGCCTGGAGTTTGCTCGGTAGGCTAGCCCACCAGCTGCTCCAGCTCATCCACCATGCTTTTCAGCACCCCAAACCCCCGCTCCACCGGCTCGGGGCTGTGCATGTCAATCCCTGCGATTTTGAGCGCGTCCAGTGGGTAGACCGAGTCGCCCGCTTTCAGGAAGTCCAGGTAGCGCCGGGCGGCGGGTTCGCCCTGCTCGAGCACATCCCGCGCCAGCGCGTTAGCGGCGGCAATGCCGGTGGCGTACTGGTACACATAAAAGGGGCTATACAGGTGCGAGAAATGCATCCAGCCCGCACCCAGCCGCTCTTTATCTAGTTCCACTTCACCGCCATAGCCTTCGGCGAAGAGTTCGGCCAGACGTTCTATCAGGAAGGCTCCAGTCAGGGCGCCGCCTTTTTCGATGCGGGTGTAAAGTTCCTGCTCGAAGCGGGCCAGGGTGGGCATCACAAACAGGTAGCGGTGGAAGTTGGCAAAAGCCTCCTCCAACACCGCCAGTTTGTAGGCGGGGGTTTGGGCCTCGCGCAGCAGCATGGCCCGCACCAGGGCCTGGTTGAAGTTGGAGGCCACCTCCGCAATAAAGAGGCTGTAGCGGGCATAGACGATGGGCTGGGTTTTGCGGGTGAAGTAGCTGTGCATGGAGTGGCCGAGCTCGTGGGCCAGCGTACTCATGGAAAACAGGTCGTCGGACCAGCTCATGAAAATATAGGGAAAGGTGCCCTTGAGCCCCGAGGAGAAGGCCCCGGCTCGCTTGCCCTGGTTCTGCCCCCAGTCCACCCAGCGCTCCTCAAACAGCCCCCGCCGCATGGGCTCTACGTATTCCTGTCCGAGTGGTTCCATGCCGCGGCAGATGGTCTCGGCGGCCTCCCAGAAGGTTATCTTGGGGCTTGGCACCAGCGGCGCGGGTGCGTCGTAGATGGGTACGTCGTAGCTGTGGAGCTGGCCACCCATTGCTTTCTTGCGGATGCGCCAGAAGCGGTGCCAGGTGGGCAGGTTGGCCCGGAAGGTAGCCAGCAGGTTGTCGTAAACGGCCCGTGGGATGTTGTCGCCGCAGGTGCGGCTCACGGCCAGGGCCATCTCGAGGCTGCTATTGTAGTTCCTTGTGCGGGCCTGAAAAGCGAAGCTCTTGACGCCGCCCTGGAGCGTGGCGGCCAGGGTGTTTTTGAAGGCCAGGTGTCCATCGGCATAGGACTCCCAGGCGGCCTTGCGAACGGCGGGGCTTGGGTGCACCAGGAGCTCACCGATGGTGCTGTGGGAGACCGGGAAGTGCTCGCTCTCCTGCGCTACAGGCCTGAACTGCATGTCGGCGTTGGTGGCCGCATAGGCGGTGGCGGCGTGCCCTCCCAGAGGGTCGGAGACGGCGGCCAGCACGGCCTCGACCTCCTCGCTGCGGACGTGGGGCTGACGGGTCTGCAGCGCTTCAAAGTAGTGCCGGTACACCGCCAGGGCGGGCTCGCTCTGCATGAAGCGTTCCAGGGTTGGGGCTGGAATGCCCAGGATCTCCGGCTCGAGGTAGGCACCTGCTGCGGCCAGCCGCGTGACCACCGTGCGGGCTTCGCCGACCATGCGGGTAAAGGCGGGGTTGGCGCTATCGGTAGCGAGCTGAAGGGAGGCGTACTGAAAAACCTTCATGGCCTGCAACATGCGCGTTTCGTAGGTTTGCAGTGCTTGCAGCAGGAGCTGGGGCGATTCCCCCAGTCGCCCGGCAAAAGGCTTGACCTCCTCCACGGCACGGGCGGCCTCCTCGAGCGCCGTGCGCCACTCGGCCTCCGAGGCAAAGAGGGCCTCGAGGTTCCAGGTTTGCTCCTTGGGTAGTTCGGATCTTTTGGGTAGGGTACTCATCCGGGCCATTCTACCCACAAACTGACCCTGCGGTCAGTCGGCCAGGAAGTCGCGGAACCAGCGCCCGCTGTCCTTCAAGATGCGGCGCTGGGTGGGGTAGTCCACGTATACCAGCCCAAAACGCGGCCTGTAGCCCTCGGCCCACTCGAAGTTGTCCATCAGGCTCCAGTAAAAATAGCCCTCCACCGGCACCCCCTCCTGCCTGGCCCGCAATACCTGGGCCAGGTGGGCCTGGATGAACTGTATTCGTTTGGGGTCGTGCACCTGTCCATCCTCTACAGTATCGGGAAAGGCCACCCCGTTTTCGGTGACGATGATGCGCTTGACCCCTTGGTAGGCGGCAAACTGCTTGAGCAGGTGATAGATGTTCTCCGGCCAGACCTCCCAGCCCATCTCGGTCAGCTCCCCGCTACCACGTTCAGCGTGCGGAACTTCCCGACCCCAGGTGCCTGGGGTCAGGAGGTCGAAGCGTACCAGCTGGCGGAAGTAGGTTTGCAAGCCGATAAAGTCGAAGTCGAAGGCCAGCTTCTCCATATCGCCGGGGCGGATGTAGCGCTGTAGCAGGCGCAAAAAAGGCATGGTTTTCCAGGGGTAGCCCAGCCCCAGGGCCGGCTCGAGGAAGAGTCGGTTGGCGATCACGTCGTAGTTGGCGGCGGCCATCCGGCTGAGCCAGGTGGGGCCGGCGGGTTGCACATAAGAGGCCGAGAAGGTGGTGCCAATCTGGGCGTCGGGCACGTGGGCGCGGAGAATGCGCCCTCCCTCGGCCTGGGCCAAGGCGGCGTGGTGGATGGCGGGCAAAAAGTTGCCAAAGCCCTTGCGGCCTGGGGCATGGGTGCCCTGCATGTAGCCCAGCACCGTAAAAACCGTGGGCTCGTTGAGCACCATCCAGTGTTTGACCTTGTCGCCGAAGGCTTTGCTGCAGACTTCTACATACTCAGCAAACCACCCCACGATGTCCCGGTTGGTCCAGCCCCCTTTGTCCTCCAGTACCTGCGGCAAGTCCCAGTGGTAGAGCGTGACCCAGGGTTGCAGGCCGAGCTCGAGGGTGCGGTCTATCACCCGATGGTAGAAGTCCAGCCCTTTGGGGTTCACTTTGCCCGTTCCATCCGGCAAAATGCGCGGCCAGGCCAGGGAAAAGCGGTTAACCTGCATGTTCATCTCGCGGATGAAAGCAATATCCTCGGGGTAGCGGTGGTAGAAATCGCAGGCCACATCGCCGTTCTCGCCGGTTTTGATTTTGCCGGGGGTGTGGGAGAAAGTGTCCCAGATGGAAGGGCTGCGCCCGTCCTCGTTTACCGCGCCTTCAATCTGATAGGCCGCCGTAGCGACACCCCACAGAAAACCGGGGCCGAAATCTTCTTTGCGGAAAGTTGTCACGGTTTCAATCTACTACAGCGCTCTTCACAGACGTGGCCGCCCACGATAACGAGAATGCGTCTGGGCCCAGACGCATGTTTTCGAGTTTCCCGGCGGCCACTGTTCTGTCCAGGACAAAGGATTCTTAGTCCCGGATGGCTCGATATTTGTGAAGAGCGCTCTAAAGGAACCGACCCTTATCCACTTTTGTGCTGTTCTGGGGTATGGTGGGGGCTGTGGAAATCCGACCCGAACGCCTGGAGGAATACGCACGGGTGGAGCAAATCCACACCCTGGCCTTTGGGGGCTCCCAGGAAGCCCGGGTGGTGGCCCTGGTGCGCCGGTCGCCTTTTTACCGGCCCGAGCTATCGCTGGTGGCGGTGGTGGAGGGGGAGCCCGTAGGGCACATTCTGTTTAGCGAGGTGGGGTTGCAGGATGAAGCCGGCGTGATGCGGAGGGTGGTGGTGCTGGCCCCTTTGGCGGTGCATCCAGCATTTCAAAACCTGGGTGCGGGCAAACACCTGGTGGAAGCCGGGTTGGCACGGCTGGAAGCCCTGGGGGCGCCGCTGGTGCTGGTGCGGGGCCATGCCCACTACTACCCCCGCTTCGGTTTTGTGCCCTCGGAGCAACTGGGCATCCGCCCGCCGTTTGCAATAGCCCCCCAGGAATACATGGCCAAACCGCTCCCGGCTTACACCCCCGCGTATCGGGGCATCGTGCGCTACCCGGCAGCCTTTGCCGAGGTGGGCTACCCGGTGGAGTACGGGCTATAGGGGCACAACCTGTACCTGTGCGCCGACCGGGTCGGTAAGGGTCTGGGGGGCCCGGCCCCGGAGGGCGATCTGGTAGGCGAGCAGCCCGGTAGCGTCGCTGGAGGCGGTGCGCCCCCGCGCCCACAGGTTGATGCCAATGTGATGATGGTAGCCATCGGCGGCCAGAAAGCGGGCGCCGGGGTAGTCGCCCTGCATCAGCTGTAGGCCCAGCCCCTCGTAGAACGCCTGGGCTTCGTCCAGGTCGCGCACGTGAAGGTGCAGATGCCCCAGGGTGGTTTCTGGGTCGAGTGGTTGGCTGCCGTTGGCTTCGGCAAGAAGGCCTTCCAGGTTAAGCGGCTCCGAGACCATGGCCAGCCGCCCGCCCCGGAAGGGCCACTCGAGCCGGGGCCGGTCGCGGTAGAGCTCGAGCCCGTTGCCCTCGGGGTCGGCCAGGTAGAGGGCCTCCGAGACCCCGTGGTCGGAAGCGCCCTGAAAGTGGGGGTAGCGGGCCTCCACCAGCCGCCGGAAAATAGCGGCCAAGGCGGCCCGGCTGGGCAGCAGCAGGGCCAGGTGGTACAGCCCCAGGGTGGGCTGGGGGCGCAGGGGGGCTTTGGGCTCGTGCAGCAGGGTAAGGGTGAATTTGCCGCCTGCGGGGGCCAGGTCGGTCTGGGGGCCTTGTCGGTGAAGAACCTCGAGGCCCAGCAAGCCCTGGTAGAAGGCCAGCTGGCGCTCGAGGTTCTGTACCCGCAGGGTCAGGCCGATCAGCGACAGGGTAGGGGTGGGTGTCATGGCCTCATAATATCCAAAGTGCTATAAAATGTAAAGTAGTGACAACTCAGGATTTCGATATGCTGTCGGGGTGCGTGTTTTTATAACAGGAGGAACCGGATACCTGGGTTCCGCGCTCTTACGCCAGCGGCCCGGCCAGCCCTGGGTGCTGGGGGCCAGCTACTTAAGCGGCGCTCCAGCACTGCCGGGGGTGGAGTGGGTTCGGCTGGATATTCGGGACGCAAAGGCGGTAGAGGCTACCCTGGCCCGGTTTCGCCCGGCAGTGGTTGTCCACACTGCCTACAGCAAGGCCGGCCCGGAGGCGCTCGAGGCCATTACGGTGCAGGGTAGCGCCCACGTGGCCCAGGCTTGCGCCCGGCTGGGCGCTCGGCTCATCCACCTCTCCACCGACCAGGTGTTCGACGGCGAGTGCCCGCCCTACGCCGAGTCGGCGCTGCCGAACCCCATCACCCCGTATGGCCGGGCCAAGCTCGAGGCCGAGCGGCGGGTGCAGGCTATCCTGCCCGAAGTAACCCTGGTCCGCACCTCGCTCATCTGGGGCCTGAACCCGGTGGACGTGACCAGCCAGATGGTGCTGGAGATTGCCGATGGAAAGCGGGCCGGGGGGCTTTTTGTGGACGAGTACCGCTCCTTCGTGTTTGCAGAGGATCTGGCCCAGGCCCTATGGGAGCTGGTTTCGCTCGACTTTCAGGGGGTGCTGCACCTGGGGGGCGCCGAGGTGCTGAGCCGGCTCGAGTTTGGTCGGCTGATTGCCCCCCTTCACGGGCGCGACCCGTCCCGACTGCCCGCACAGCGCCGTGCCGACTTTCCGGAGCCCCGCCCCGCCAACTGCGCTCTGGATAGCTCCCTGGCCCGGTCCTTGCTCCAGACCCGCCTGCGGGGGGTGCGCGAGGTTTTGCAGGGGCTGGGGCCAACTCGCCAGCAGCCGTAGACCATCGGAGATCCGCTATCGGCTACCTTTTCTCTCAGGTTATTCTGTGTTTTATGCGGAAACTTGGCGTAGACTTTGGCCTCTCCAATACCGATGTGGTGCTGGTGGAAAATAACCAGATTCTGGCCCACCAGACCCTGAAAACCGGCCCCGCCAGCCCGGAGGCGCTCTTGAGGGTGCTCCAGCACCTGGATGTGCGGCCCTCAGAACTGGGGGCCATTGCCAGCGCCGGGGGTCTGTCGCGCCACCTGCCGGATACCTTTGAAGGGCTGGCCATCCAGAAAATTGGCGAGGCCCAGGCGGTGGGGCGGGGGGCCCTGGCCCTGTCCGGCCTGACCGAAGCCCTGGTGGTCTCGGCAGGTACCGGTACGGCCATGATTGCTGCTCGAGGAGCTGAAGCCCAGCACTTCACCGGCTCGGCGGTGGGGGGCGGCACCCTGCTGGGCCTGTCCCGGCTGCTCCTGGGCACTTCGGATCCGCTCGAGGTGGCCCGTCTGGCTGAAGCGGGCAACCCCAGCGGCGTGGACTCCACGCTGGTGGACGTGATTGGAGGGGGTATCGGCCACCTGCCGCCCGATGCCACCGCCGTGAACCTTGGTCGGCTGGTAGACGGGGTAATCCCCAGCCGCGAGGACCTGGCGGCGGGCCTGGTGACGCTGGTGGGGCAGGTGATCGCCATGATTGCCATCAATGCTGCGCAGGCCGCCCGCCTGCCGCAGATTGTGATTGTGGGGCATCTGCCGGATCTGAAGCCCATGCGCCAGGCGTTTGAGCGGGTCTGGTACTTTTACCAGATTGAGCCCAGGCCCCTCATTCCCCACCTGCCCGGACTGGCCACCGCCTACGGCGCGGCCCTCTGTGCGAAGTAAAAATAAGCTGGGCCTTGCAGGGACGTTTGACATAAAAAGCCGTCGTAAACTGAAACTATGAAACCTCCCGAGGGCTTTTTCGCCCACCTGGAAGACGATAACAACTACGACAACCTCAAGCTGGTTTTGTCGGATGGGGTGGGGGAGGAGGTGTTCTGGCTCTCGGCGCTCGAGCTGGCCGAAGGTTTCGCGCACCTGGAGGAAGACGACCTGCTCGACCCCCACGAGTCGGCCTGGTCGCATGAGGCCGTTGAGGTGCCAGAAGTGCACATCTCGCCCTATGGTGTAGCCCGCCGCAGCCCCCGCCTCGAGGGCGCTTACCGTGCCGCCCAGATTGAGCTCTACAACCCCTCCGGCCTCTTGCTGCTGCGCCGGGTGGTGGAGGATGGGGGCGATCTGCTCGAGATAACCACCCCCAACGGCTCGGTTTATACCTTCGACTACCAGCAGGTTCGGGCCTACCTGCGTCCTTTGTTGCCGCACTGATGCCAAATTTACCTGGACAGTTATCAGGCATCCCTACCCCCCTCATTCGGCAACACCCCAGACGCAGCCATTGGCGTCCCTGACGTCATTCCTACATATCGCTGCCGAGGTGTCGCCACCTTCTCCCGCAAGGGGAGAAGGAAAGGGGTTCAAGTAGATTCGGTACCGCAGGCCTCGAGCCCGGTGCAATAGATAACCGACCGATTAAAAGCCGGTCGGCTCGAGGTTTGCAGAAAACTAGGGTTGGGGGGACAAGCCAAAGGTGGCCAGCCAGTCCAGGTCGTCTTTTCGGTCTACCCGGTAGACCCCGCCCGTACCGGCGCAGTTGCCGTTCTTGCCGAACGAAGTCACCCCGCCAATCACGTTGCTATTGCCGATAAAGTTGGGCCCGCCCGAATCGCCAAAGCAGGTGCCTCCGGTGCTGGCGTTGTTGGACAGCAGGATGGAGAAGTCGCCGGTCTGTCCAGGCACGTTAATCTGCACCAGGTGAGGGGTTGCAAACATGCGCACCCTGGCTGCCTCCACAAAGACCGGGTTAATCCGTTGCAGCCCGTAGCCGACAGCGGTAAAGGTGGTGTTCTTCAGGCCGCGCCGACGGGCCAGGTCGTCGAGCACATCTTGTTTGGGCAGCGCCCCATACTGGCTCATGGGCATGGCGCGGCTTGGATCCAGCACCACTACCCCCAGGTCGTAGAGGAAGAAGGCGTTGGGGTTGTACAGCGGGTGGGTGTAGGGGGTTCCGCCAGTCTGGCCCGTGAAGGGAAACCCATTACCGGGTCTGCCGGCATCCACGTCGGCATCGAACCAGATTTCCACTTTTGCAGCGGGCGCTTCGGTGCAATGGCCGGCGGTCAGGAAGAGCGTCGGGGACATTAGCGTGCCGCTACAGCGCCACAGGGGGTTTCCATTCGCATCCTGGGCGACCATCAGGCCCACGTAGGGGTGGAGGTTGCCATCGAGCTGTCCGTGGGTAATTTGCGACGAGACCCCATCGCTTCCGGCGTTCTGTACCGAACTCCCACAGGCCGCCAGGGCCAAGGCCAATAGGGCAAATAGAGCTGGCTTGCTGCGTAGCTTCATAAAACCTCCTGATTTGGACGTCCCAACAATTTGGATGGGCAATTTCCAAGATAAACCCTAGGGGGCACATTAACGAGAAATACCTTCGTGTGCTACCTCATAACTCCACCCCGGCCATCTTCAAGAGAACCCGACTGCGAATGAGGTTGTGCACCAGAA
>FWPV01008270.1_pt1 | contig 18284 bp, 16 predicted proteins | sample 2228371 | NCBI WGS metagenome assembly FWPV01 (sample SAMEA103939776, study PRJEB20133) | metagenome
GCTGGCGCTGGCCGGTCTGGGGCTGGCCACCGCGTGGCGTGCCCGCCGTCGGCGCGCCTGAAGCGGCGGGCTGTCGCGTCGGGGCTCGGCCGAAGCGGCCGAGCCCCGACGCCTTGCAACGGGACGGCCGGGAGCTGTCAAGATGGGCCATGCGGGTCCAAAGTCCCGGCCGTCGCAGGGCGTTCACGCTGATCGAGCTGTTGGTGGTGATCGCCATCGTCGCGATTCTTGCGGCGATCCTGTTTCCCGTGTTCGCCTCCGCGAAGGAGAGCGCCAAGTCCGCGACCTGCCAGAGCAACCTTCGGCAGCTCGGGTTGTCGTTCGCGCTCTACACCTCGGATTGGGAGGGAGTCCACCCGCCGACCTTCGAGTGGAAGGCCCGCCTGCAGCCCTACGTCCGCACGGTCGAGACCAACCGTTGCCCCAGCCGCCCTCAGCTGCCCTGGTGGTACGGCCAAGGCTACAACGTCGGCTACGCGCCGGCGGGCGTCCGGGGCTTCGCCGGAGCGGCGGAGTCTGACGTGACCGAGCCCTCCCAAAAGATCCTCGCGGCCGAGTGGGAGCGGTGCAACGCCGGCCCCCCGATCGGGCCGCAGACGCTGCTGGCGGGCGGCGCCACCAGCTACTGGGCGGTCTGCCGCGTGCACCTGGGGTCCTCGAACGTGCTGTTCGGCGACGGCCACGTGCGCAGCCTTCGGCCGGACGTCTACCACAGCAACACGGCGCGCATCGATGAAGCGGGCAGGCCCGCGCCGCCGTCGGGTGAGGAGCTGCGCGTCGTAGACGAGCGGGTCTGGCGGGCCTTTTGGGACGTCGCCGCGCCGGGCCTCTGAACCGTCGGTGACTCCTAGGCGGGATAATGGGCCATGGCACGGCCCTGGCCGGTCGCTCCGATCCTTGCGGCGCTGGTTGTCGCGGGTTGCGCGGCTAAGGAGGCTACGGCCCCACCCGCGGGCACCGACCGTAGGAACGCGACCTACGACCGTCCCGCGGCCGACTCTCCGAAGACCCTCGTGCTGGTCTGCAACGAATGGTGGCCCTACACCGGACCCGCGGGATCGGATCGGGAGGGGTTCGCCGTGGACCTGGTTCGCGAGGCGCTCGGACGGATGGGCTACCGTCTGGAATACCGCACGCGGCCGTGGGCGCGCTGCGTGAAGGAGATGAAGGAAGGGAGGGTGGACGGCGTGCTGGCCGCCTACCGTGTGGCAGGCCGCGACTGGCTGTTCGGCGAAGTTCCCCTGGGACTCTCCCCGGACGGCGATTCCGACTTCGTGGTGATACGCCGCAGAGGGTCCGGCTGGAAGTTTCGAGGGCCGGATTCCCTGCGGACCGCGCGCTTGGCGGTGGCCGAGGGGTACCACTATCCCGAGCCGATCGAGGGGCGCCTGTACCGTGGCGACCGCCGTGGGCTGCTGGTGCTTTCCGGCGAGGATCCTACACTCCGCATGCTCCAGGCGGTGGCCGCAGGGCGCGCGGACGCCCTCGTGGAGAACCGGGCGGTGGTCGAGGCGGCGCTGGCGCGCAACCCGAGGCTGCGCGACGCCGTGGAGGAGGCCGGAACGCTGGGATCGTGGAGGGTGTACGTCCAGCTGAGGCCGGACCTTCCCGGCGCCAGGCGCATCCTGCGGGAGCTGGACCGGTCCCTGCGGGCGATCTACCGGTCCAGTCAGTTCCCACGGATTCTGGCACGGTATGGCCTGCAGCCGAAGGAGGTCTCCTCGCAGTGAGACGGATGGCACGGATTCCCGCGATCGTGGCCCTGGGCCTCCTCCTAGCTGGGTGCGAGCGGATGGCGGAGCGTCCCTCGCCCCCTGGGATGGCTCCGAAGCGTGCTCCGTCGGCACCCGTGCGTCCCAGCCCGCGCAAGCTGGTGTTCGCCGGGAACGCCTGGTGGCCCTGGACCGGCCAGTCCGAGTCTGGGCTGGAGGGCTTCACCGTGGACCTGGTGCGGGCCGCCCTGCGCCGGATGGGCTACGAGATGGAATACCGCGTCCGCCCTTGGGCGCGCGTGGTGCGAGAGCTGGAGGCAGGTCAGATCGACGGCACGACCTGCGCCTGCAGCGGCCCGGAGCGGCCTTGGCGCTTCACCAGCGTGCTGGTTGGCCTCGGCCCCGATTGGGTCAGCGACGTGGTGGTGCTGCGATCCAAGTCCAGCCGGTGGCGCTGGAGGGGGCCCGACTCCCTGAAGGAGGCCCGCATGGCGCTCGTGTCGGACTACCACTACCCGAGTCCCCTGAAGGAGCGTCTGGCTCAGCCGGACGACAGGCTCGTGGTCGTCAGCGGCGAGGACCCGGCGGTGCGCATGCTGCAGCTTGCGGCCAAAGGATCGGTGGACGCCGTGGCGGACGATCGCTTGGTGTTCGAGAACGCGCTGCACCGCCACCCGGAGCTGCGATCCAAGGTCGAGGAGGTCGGAACCCTGCCCGCCTGTCGCCTGCACGCGGCGTTCAGCCCGAAGCGGGCGGACGGAGAACGGCTGGCCCGCGAGCTCAGCCGGGCGATGCTCGAGGTGTACCGCTCTCCCGAGTTCCCGCGGATTCTGGCCCGATACGGACTGGAAGAGGCGTGGAGGAGCCTCGACAGGCGGAAGCCGGCCCGGTCCCGTTAGGTCCGGCCGGCCAGCGTTTCGTGGATTTCTCCGATTCGGACGGTTGCGAGATGGGCTGAATCGGGGCTAAGATTTCGCATGCGGCTGGCTCGGGCTCTGCTCGGTCTCGGCGCGTGCATCCTCCTTTGCGGCTGTGGCTTCAACGGCCGCACCGAGCGGCCCGTGCCGCAGCCGCATCGGGACGCACCGGCCGAGACCGCCGCCCGGGAAAGAAACTCCCGACCCAAGGAGCGTACGCTCCGGTTGGCCTGCAACGAGTGGCCTCCCTACGTGCTGAAGGCTGGGAGCGAGCGCGAAGGGTTCGCGGTCGACCTGACCCGGGAGGCGCTTCGGCGGATGGGCTGGCGCCTGGAGTTCCTCAACCGCCCTTGGGCCCGCGGCGTCGAGGAGATGCGGCGGGGCGAGCTGGACGGCCTGATCTGCGCGTACCGCGCTCCCGGGCGCACGTGGGCGTTCCACGATGTGCCTCTCGGCCTCGGCCCCGAGTGGAGCGACGAGTTCGTGATCCTGAAGCGGAAGGGCTCCGGCTGGATGTACCGAGCGCCGGAGGACCTTCAGTCGGCGCGTTTGGCGCTGGTCGACGGCTACGCCTACCCGGAGCCGATCGGGAGCCGACTGAAGGCCGGGGATCGGAGCATCGTGCTGGTGACCGGGGACGACCCGACGCCGAGGATGGTGGAGTTGGTCGCGATGGGCCGGGCGGACGCAACCGTCGAACAGAGGCTGCCGCTGGAGGCCGTTTTCCGCAGAGACCCCGGCCTCGCCTCCAAGGTGCAGGAGGCTGGCACCCTGCCCGGCTGGAAGGTGTACGTGGCGCTGAGGGAGGATTTCCCGGGGGCCAAGGAGCTGCTGGAGGAGTTCGACCGCCGCCTTTTGGAGTGTTACCGCTCCCGTGACTTCGCCAAGATGCTCGAACGGTACGGACTGAAACCTGCTGGCGCGGGCGGATCACCCTGATGGGAGGGCCATGAGGCGGAAGCGCGAGCCGTCGTGGATGCTGGGAGGCTTGGCAGTCCTCGCGCTCGCCTCGTTCTGGGGTGGTTGCGCGTGACCTCGGGAAGCGGAGACCCCCGGACGCCTAGAGAGGAGACCGGCGCCGTTCGCTCCTCGCAGGCAGGCGACGCGGCTTCTGGCCGTGGCGGACGTGTGGATGCCGTTCACCGGCAGACGCGCGGATCGGCCCGGCGTCGCGACAGAACTCGTGAAGCTGGCCCTCGAGCCGCAGGGGTACCTGGTGGAGTATCGGGAACTTCCTTGGGAGCGCTGCCTGGCGGCTGTGCGGGCCGGACGGGCGGACTTGGCCCTGTGCGCAGTTCCGAGCGAGGCGCCGGAGCTGCGTATCCCCAGAGAGCCTCTCGCCTTCAGCCGCCGAGGCCTGTTCGTTCTGCGCGGATCCTCCCTTCATCGAAAGGGCTGGAAAGCGGCACGGCCGGAGGACCTGCAGGGCGTGCGGCTGGTCGTGCCGCTCGGCTACGACCTCGGGCCGGGATGGACGGAGTTCGCGGATCGGATCCGGGGCACCGAGCGGCTGCTCGAGGTCCGGGGGGACGACCCGACCGAGCGTCAGGTCGCGGCTCTTGAAAGGGGAAGGGCGGACGCCGCGGTGGCGAACATCGACGTGGTGGACCACCACTTGCGGCAGACGGGAAGGCAGGGGCTGCTGGTTCTGGTCGCCAAGATCGGCAAGGCCCCGCTGTACGCCGCCGTGAGTCCCGTTCGATCGGATGCGCGGGAGATCGCCCTGCGGTTGGACGAGGGGCTGCGGCGGCTGAAGGCGACGGGCCAGGCGCAGCGGGTCGCCGTGCGCTACGGCCTTGCCCAGGAGGCTCTGTTCGACCCCGGTCCGTGAGAGACGACGCAATTCCCCGCTCGTTCGGGTTGGAGCGCCGCGAAACCGACGCGCCAAGGCCCCTCATGAAGGACAATAGATTGGCCGAAGCGAAAAGGGAGGGATCATGGCTTCGAGGCGATGGGGCCTGAACACGAGGATCGCCGCGACGCTGCTGGCGCTGTCCTTGGCCATGCTCGCGGCGCTGTCCCTGTACCGCGCGCGATTGGACCGGATCGACGCCGACGCCGCCGCTCGCGAGGTGGGGCTTCGCAAGGTGCACAAGCTCTCCGCGTCTCTGACGAACCCCTTGTACGAGCTGAGCCTTCCTTCGGTGGAATCGGTCGCTCGTGGCGAGTTCGACGATCCCAGCGTCGTGCAGATCGCCGTGTACGAGAACCCGGAGAACCCTCCGCTGATGGCGTTTCGGCGCGACGGCGGCACCGTCCGGCCAACCACCGATCTGGCCGCAGAGACCGACTGGCTGCGGTTCGACTACGCGATCACGCGCCAAGCGCCCGGGGCAACCGGCGAGGTGCTGGGCGTGGTCTCGGTGTGGACAAGCCCGGAGGATACGCTCGTGGCCCTGCAAGAGCGATCCAAGAGGCGCTTTTGGGAGGAGGCGGCCGTGGTCGCTCTCCTCGTGGGCGCCCTGTTCCTGCTGCTTCGGCGGCTGGTGGTCAAGCCGATGAGCCGCGTGACGGCGGTGCTCCAGCGAACCGCGGACTCCGTCGGTGTGGAGGCGGACCTCGATGTCGTGGCGAAGGACCTGAGCCAGAGCTTGGCCTCGATGCGCGGCACCTCGGTGGAGTACGAGCGGTGGCTGCAGGGCTTGCAGGCCTTGGTATCGGCGCTGGTCCACCGCCAGGACGAGCTGGAACGCATCCTGCAGACCGTGCTAGGAACGATCAGTGTGGTCGAGACGCGGACTCAAGAGGTGAAGTTCGCCAACGAGGAGTGGTACGAGAAACTCGGGGTTTGCGCCGAGAACGGTCGGTTGCTGGAGGACTGGATCGAGCGGTTCGTGCACCCCGAAGATCGCCAAACGGTTTACGGAGCCCTCGCCCGAGTGGAAGGGCAGAGGGAGAAGGCGGGTCCATTCGTCACCCGGCAGCTGCTCGAGGAAGGGGGCGTGCGCTGGTGGAGATGGATCGCGGCGCCTCTGGACGTAGACGACACTGGGCATGTTCGGCTCCTGATGAAGCACGCTCTGGACATCACCGACCTACGGCGGCTGCAGGAGGAGCTGGAGCGGGCCAACACGGTGCTCGAGGAGACGGTCGAGGAGCGCACCCGCGAGCTGGTGGCGGCGAACCGGGAACTCGAGTCGTTCGCCTACAGCGTGTCGCACGACCTTCGCGCTCCGCTCCGCTCGATCAACGGCTTCGGAAGAATCCTCGCCGAAGACCACTGGGACAAGCTGGACGACGAGGCCCGTGACTGCGTGCGGCGCATGGTGGCGGCCGCAGAACGGCTCGGCGAGCTGGTGGACGCGCTCCTGCACCTGTCGCGCATCGCGCGGGCCGAGGTGCGGCGCCAGCCAGTGAACGTCACCGACATGGCCCGCGAGCTGGTCGCTGAGCTGAAGGAGGAGGCTCCCGATCGAACGGTGCTCGTGGAAATCGAGGCGGGACTCACGGTCTGGGCGGACCCGGTGCTGACGCGCTCCCTCCTTCAGAACCTGCTGTCGAACGCCTGGAAGTACACGCGGGGCCGCCCGGACGCGCGCATCGAGGTTGGTAGCTGCAAGGTGGGGGGACGGCTCGGGCTGTTCGTGCGCGACAACGGCGCCGGTTTCGACGCCTCCCAGCTGGAAAGAGCCCTCAAGCCGTTCCAGCGCCTTCACAGCGACAACGAGTTCGAGGGCTTGGGCGTCGGTCTGGCCACCGTGCAGCGGATCGTCGCGCGGCACGGTGGGAGGCTCGAGGTGGACGCCGCGCCAGGCCAGGGGGCCGAGTTCCGCGTGACGCTGGAGTCCGGTCCCAGGGCCTGAGCGGCGCGGCGGGCCATCCTCGCACGCATGAAGGTGGCGGTCATCGGGGCGGGCAAGGTGGGCTCCGCCGTCGTGGGCGACCTGATGCACGTGGGCTCGGTCTCCCAGATCGTGCTGGTGTCGAGGGACCGGACCCGGGCCGAGGGGGAGGTTCTCGACTACCAGCACACCACGTCGTTCACCCACTACCCGTGCGTGGACGTGCGGGTGGGAGGCTACGAGGACTGCGCGGGTGCCGACCTCGTGGTGATCGCCGCGGGGCCGAGCATCCAGCCGGGGCAGACTCGCACCGACCTCGCCGCACAGAACGTTCAGGTTCTCCGCGAGATCCTAGACGGATTGGACCGACACTGCCCCGAATCGTTCCTGATCCTGGTCACCAATCCGGTCGACGTGCTGACCTATGCGGCGTGGCGACTCTCCGGCCGGCCGAGAAGCCGCGTGATCGGCACCGGCACGATGATCGACACCGCCCGGCTGATCCAGTCGATCGCGAGCGCGTACCGCATCGACCCGAAGAACGTGTTCGCCTACATGCTGGGGGAGCACGGCGAGACGTCGTTCGCCGCGTGGAGCATGGCCAACATCTGCGGCCTGAGTCTGGAGGAGTTCGGCAAGCTGCACGTGGCGGCGCGCATCGACCGCGAGCAGGAGGAGGCCCGGGCCAAGCAGGCGGGCTACGAGATCCTGCGTCGGAAAGGCTACACGAACCACGGCATCGCCGCGGCGGTGGCCAGGCTGGTGATCGCCATCGCGTCCGACGAGAAGTGCATCCTGCCGGTCTCGGTGCCGCTGGAGGGGGAGTACGGTCTCCGCGACACCGCGCTGTCCGTTCCGTGCGTGGTCGGTGCGGGCGGCGCGGAGAAGGTCCTGGAGTTCCCGCTGTCTCTGGAGGAGCGGCGCAAGCTGCAGGCGAGCGCCGACCACCTGTCGCTGGCAATTCGGGAAGCCGGTCTGTTGTGAAGAAGAGAAGGCTTGGTGGAGGCGGGGAGAATTGAACTCCCTTCCAAAACCGTCGCCTCCCGAGCGTCCACGAGCGTCTCCCCGGTTTCTCGTTTCGGCGCCGGCGACGCCCCGGGGCGGGCCTGCCGACGGCCTAGCCTGGTTGGTCTAGGACTCTCCGCCTCAGGCGGCGGCTCGGAGCCCGATCCAGCTGGTTTCCACGCCCGCTACCGACCCTGCTGGCCCAAGTCGGGCGGACGCGCGGTCAATTAGGCCGCGTAGGCGTAGTTGTTGTTCGCCTTTGCTTTGTTGCCGCTTTTTACGAGGCCAGCGGCGCCTCGGCTCGCAACCCGAGATCGAACCGGCCCTGTCGAACCCGTTCGCCCCCAAGTCCAGTTGGTTAGACGCTCGGGGCGGGCGGTTGGGTTCCCGCCCCGGCGTCCTCCGATCATCTTCTTCTCACGAACTGCCGCAGATACGCCGCGCTCTGCCGCAGGGCCTGCTTGCGGGCCTCCAGCGACCCCTCGTAGGCCCGGTCCTCGACCTCCACGCACAGCGGCCCGTCGTAGCCGCAGTCGGTGAGCACCGACACGAAGCGTCCCCAGTCCACCTCTCCCAATCCCGGCAGCTTGGGCGTGTGGAACTGCAGCGGCGTGGCGAGCACCCCGACGTCGTTCAGCCGGCGCCGGTCCACCCGGCAGTCCTTGGCGTGGGCGTGGAACACCTTTGGCGCGAACTCCCACAGCGGCTCGATCGGGTCGATCTGCTGCCAGACCAAGTGGGAGGGGTCGTAGTTGAGGCCGAAGTTCGGGCTGGGGATTTCGGCGAACATGCGCCGCCAGATCGCCGGGGTGGTGGCCAGGTTCTTGCCGCCCGGCCACTCGTCGGCGGTGAACAGCATCGGGCAGTTCTCGATGCCGATCCGCACGCCCTTCTCCTCGGCGAGCGCCACCAGCGGCCTCCACACTTCCAGGAAGCGCGGCCAGTTCTCGTCCACCGACTTCGTCCAGTCGCGCCCGACGAAGGTGTTGACCTGGCGCACGCCCACGCGGGGCGCGGCGTCGATCACTTTCTTCAGGTGCTCCAGGCACGTCGCGGCCTCCGCCGGATCGGGGGAGAGCACGTTCGGGTAGTAGCCCAGTCCGCTGATCTCGACGCCGGTGCGCCGGACCAGGTTCTGGACCTCGTTGGCCTTCTCGCCGTCCAGCCCGACGACGTCGAGGTGCGTGACGCCGGCGTAGCGCCGCTCGGCCTTGCCGACGGGCCAGCACATCACTTCCACGCAGTCGAAGCCCTCCTCTGCGGCGAACCTCAGCAGCTCCTCGAGGCTCAGCTCGGGGAGGATCGCGCTCACGAAACCAAGCTTCATCGCTCTTCTCCTTGTGGCCTTGTCGCGCTTACAGGGTCACCCAGCGCTGCTCTCGGTGGCTCTTCAGGATCGCCTCGCAGAGCAGGATCTCCTTGTGCCCGTCCTCGAAGGTCGGGAACGTGGGCGGGGCGTCGAAGTCGCCGGCCTGGATGTAGCCGTAGAACGCGCGGAAGCACTGCTTCATCGTGTCCGGGAAGCCCTCGTTGTGGCCGCCGGGGTAGTTGGCGTATTGGCGCGCGTAGTCGCCCAACAGGCTGGGGTCGCGGATGAGCAGCTCGTTGGCCTTCTCCCGGTGGCCGATCCACATCTCGTTGGGCGCCTCGCTGTTCCAAGCGAGCGACGCCTTGCTTCCGGCGACCTCCAGCCTCAGGCAGTTCTTGCGCCCGGCGTACACCTGTGACACGTAGAGCGTGCCGCGTGCGCCGTTCTTGAACTTCAGCAGGACGCAGCCGTAGTCTTCGGTCTGGATGTCGATCGGCTCCAGCTCGACCTGCTTGGGCCCGGTCTTGCCGCTGAACGTCTCCACCTCGCCCTTGGGGCGCTGGCGCACGGGCCAGACGGTCTTCAGGTCGGCGCACACGGCCTCCACCTCCAGGCCGGTGATGTTGGCCATCAGGTCCAGCCAGTGCGTGCCGATGTCCGCGATCGCGCGGAGGGCGCCGCCCTCCTCGGCCAGCACGCGCCAGTTGTAGTCGGTGGGATAGAACAGCCAGTCCTGGGTGTAGCTGCCGCACACGTGGAACACGTCGCCCAGCTCGCCGCCGCGCACGCGGTCCTTCGCCTCCAGGGCCAGCGGGTAGTAGCGGATGTTGTAGTTCACGCCGGCCGCCTGCTTGCGTCCTTTGGCCAGGGCCACCAGTTCGGCGGATTCGGTGGAGTTCATGGCCAGCGGCTTCTCGCACAGCACGTGCTTGCCGGCCTCGATCGCGGCCTTGGCCATCGGGTAGTGCAGCTTGTTCGGCGTGCACAGGTGCAGCGACTGCGCCTCCGCGTCGGCGAGGACCTCGTCGAACGAGCGATAGGCCTTCGGGATCGACAGCTTCTCGGCGGCTGAGCGGGACTCGCTCTCGTCCACGCCAAGGATGCCCACCACCCGCTGCCCGGCCCGGCGCAGGGCCTCCACGTGCACAGGGCCGATGAACCCTGCTCCAACGACGGCGACTCCGATCTGAGACATCGTTTCGAACCTCCTTCCGTTCTTCCGCCATTCTATCCCGCACGCCCTGCGGCCAGACCAGATGGGCCAGATTCGGATATCCTAGGGGTTCCCATGGCGGTGTGGAGGGGCGTGATCGCGAGGTACGGCGACCGGATGGCCATCCGCGGCACCGATCGCCCGGTGACCCTGAACGAGGGCGGGACGCCGCTGATTCCGGCCCCTCGGCTGGCGGAGGCGCTGGGCCTCGGGTGCGAGCTGCACCTGAAGTACGAGGGCCTCAACCCGACCGGATCGTTCAAGGACCGCGGCATGACGGCCGCCGTCACCGACGCGCTGGCGGTCGGAGCCCGGGCGGTGATCTGCGCCAGCACCGGCAACACGGCGGCCAGCGCCGCGGCCTACGCCGCACGGGCCGGCATGGAGTGCGTCGTGCTGGTGCCCGACGGCAAGATCGCGATGGGCAAGCTGGCCGGCGCGGTGGCCTACGGCGCGCGGGTGGTGGCCATCGACGGCTCCTTCGACCGCGCGCTCGAGATGGTGCGGGAGGTCAGCGACCGCGCGCCCATCGTGCTGGTGAACAGCCTGAACGAGGCCCGGATCGAGGGGCAGAAGACGGCCGCCTGGGAGATCGTGGAGGCCCTGGGCGCCGTGCCCGACTGGCTGGCTCTGCCCGTGGGCAACGCGGGCAACATCACCGCCTATTGGCGCGGCTTCCGCGAGCACCACGAGGCCACGGGACAGGGCCTGCCCCACATCCTGGGCGCGCAGGCGCAGGGCGCGGCGCCGATCGTGTACGGCCGACGGGTGGAGCATCCCGAGACCCGGGCGACGGCCATCCGCATCGGCAACCCCGCCCGCTGGTCGCAGGCACTCGAGGCCTTGGAGCAGTCGAGGGGCGAGATTCTGGCGGTCACCGACGACGAGATCTTCGACGCCTACCGGCTGGCCGCGGCCACCGAAGGGGTGTTCTGCGAGCCGTCCTCGGCGGCCGGTCTGGCGGGCCTACGCAAGGCCGTCCGCCTCGGCAGAGTCGACCTGCGGGGCCTGACCGTGGCTGCGGTGCTCACGGGGCACGGCCTGAAGGACCCCGCCTCGGCGCTGGACTGCGACGTTCGGGTCGAGAGGGTGCCCGCGGACACCGCGGCCCTGCTCGAGCTGATGCAGGGGGCGCCGGAGTGATCCGCGTGCGCATCCCCGCCACCACGGCCAACCTCGGCCCCGGTTTCGACTGCATGGGCCTGGCGCTGGACCTGTGGAACACCTTCGAGCTGCATGTGGCAGGCGAGGGCTTCCGCGTGGAGACGCACGGCGAGGGAGAGGGGATCCTGCCGGTGGACGAGTCGAACCTGGTGGTGCAGACCATGCTCACCGAGCTGGAGCACCTGTCGTGCCCGCCGCCGGCCGGGGCACGCATCGTGGCGCACAACACGGTGCCCTGCACCAGCGGCCTGGGAAGCAGCTCCACGGCCACGTTGGCGGGGTTGCTGTTCGCGCGGGCCTACGCGCTGGCACGCAGCGGCCGATCTCCGATGGAGATCGACCGGCAGGCGGTGCTCGAGCGGGCGGTCGCTTGGGAGGGGCACGGCGACAACGTGGTCCCGGCGCTGCTCGGCGGCTTCGTGATCGTGGTGCCGGACGACGGCAGGGTGCTGACCCAGCGGGTGCCGCATGTGCCGGTGAAGACGGTGGTGTGCGTGCCCGACTTCCATTATCCGACCACGCTGGCTCGCTCGGTTCTGCCCGATTCGTACAGCAAGCCCGACGCGATCTACAACATTGGGCGGGCCATGCTGGTCGCCGAGGCCCTCCGTGCGGGCGACGACGGGCTGCTGGCCCAGGCCATGAACGACCGCATCCACGAGCCGTACCGGATTCCCGCGATCCCCGGCGCGGCGCAGGCCAAGCGCGCGGCGCTGGAGGCGGGAGCCGTGTGCGTGGCGCTCAGTGGCGCGGGGCCGGGCCTGATCGCGTTCGCCCGCGAGGGCTACGACCGGATCGGCCGCGGGATGAAGGCGGCGTTCGCCGAGGCGGGCCTCTCCTCTCGCTACTGGATCCTTGACGCCACCGACCAGGGGACGCACATCGGTCTGCTTCCGGTGTGAGCCTGCGGGCGGCAAACCGCAACGGCGGTCAGGCATCGCCGACGGTGGGAGGGCTATGCTCCCCTCGGCGTGCGCAGGACGACCCGGACGGAGTACGAGGAGCGGTTGAGGCTGGTGATCCGCGCGATCGCCGAGAGCCTCGACGCGCCCGCGGACCTGGCAGCGCTGGCCGACCGGGCTGGCTTCTCCCGGTTCCACTTCCACCGCATCTTCACGGCGATGACGGGAGAGTCGGTGGCGGGCTTCCAAAGGAGGTTGCGGCTGGAGAAGGCGGCCCATCGGCTGGCCGCGGAGGGTTGGAGCGTCGGAGAGGCGGCGTTGGACGCGGGCTTCGATTCGCCCGAGGCGTTCTGCCGGGCGTTCCGAGCCGCCTTCGGCGTGCCGCCAAGCCGCCTTACGGCCCGGAGGCCTCTCGGACCGTGGCTGCTGCCGGCCCCGTCCTCGGCCCACTGGCCGGACCCGGCCTCCGGCTGGCGTCTGCCTGCGCCCCAAGGAGAACCCATGCAAGTCGAGATTCGCAACGAGCCGGGCTTCCGCCTGGCCGCGATCCGCCACATCGGCCCCTACCACCGGATTGGAGAGGCCTTCGACCGCCTGTTCGAATGGGCGGGGCGCAACGGGCGAATGGTGGAGGCGCCGATCGCGGTGTACTGCGACGACCCCGCCTGCGTGCCGGAGGACCAGCTGCGCAGCTACGCCGGCATCGTCGTCGAGCCTGACTTCCAGAACGCAGACCCCGAGATCGTGGTGGTGGACGTTCCGCCGCAGAGGTGCGCCGTGGCCATCCACCGGGGGCCCTACGAGGGGCTGCCCGCCTCCTGGGCCAAATTCCTCGGGGAGTGGCTTCCCCAGAGCGGCGAGGAGGTCGGCGACGGGGTGTGCTACGAGCGGTACGTGAACGACTGCAAGGGGGTGCCGCCGGAGGAACTGGTCACCGAGATGGTGGAGCCCCTGCGCTAGCCCGTCGGTCGCGCCGAGGCATGCCTCGGCGGCCACGGGCGGTTGTATACTGCGTTCGACGGCCTGCCACGGATCAGGCGGGCCGGGCGGCGCACGATGAAGGTCGACACGAAGTCGAAGGCTGCCATCCAGCCGAGCCGGGGCGCCCAGAGCCCGGAGATCTGGGAGGACGTGGCCGGGGTCTGCCTGGTGGCTGCGGGGCTGCTCTGCGTTCTGGCGTTGCTCCTGCCGGACACCGGTCTGATCGGCGGCGCGGTGGGCGCCATGCTGCGCTCGCTGTTCGGAAGGGGCGCCTGGGCGATGCCGCCGGTCACTATGGCGATCGGAGCCTCGCTGCTGATCGGCAAGCGGTGGAGCGAGGTGCCCAAGGTGGTGTGGGGCCTGTCCCTGCTGTACGCCGCGCTCCTCGGCGCCTTCGCCCGCGCGTCCGCGGGCGACTTCTTCGATCCGGAGGTCGTGGAGGGGTCCGGCGGATACGTCGGCGCCGTCTTGGGCTGGCTGTTTCAGACGCTCTTCGGTTCGGCCAAGTGGGTCGGGCTGGGCGCGCTGGGAATGATCGGGCTGATCCTCACCGTGGGCGCGCCGCTGCGGTCGCTGGTTGGCCGCCGGCCGAGAAGGCTGCCGGAGGCCAGGCCCGTAGTGCGGAACGCCGTGGTGCAGGCGCCCGCCAAAGCCGCCCCGGCGAGGACTCCGCGCGAGGAGGAGCCGGCCGAGGAGCCTGGGCCCAGGGCGCCACGCCCCGCGCCGCTGATCCGCGACACCGTGCAGGCCGGCGGACCGACGCTGGAGTCGATTCCGAAGGAGGGCTACCAGCTTCCGCCGATGGGCCTGCTCACCAATCCTCCGGAACGGCCCAAGCGGAGCCGCGAGGAGATGGAGCGGAACATCCGCACGCTCGAGGGCACCCTGGAGGAGTTCGGCATCGACGCCACGGTGGTGGAGGTGGCCACCGGACCGACCATCACGCGCTACGAGGTGCAGCTGGGGCCGGGCATCCGGGTGGCGCGCATCACGGCGCTGGCGGACAACATCGCCATGAACCTCGCCGCCTCGAACGTGCGGGTGGAGGCGCCGATCCCTGGCAAGTCCGCCATCGGCGTCGAGGTGCCGAACGCGCACCCGACCACGGTCACGCTCCGCGACGTGTGCGACACGCCGGAGTTCCGCGAGCACCCCTCGCGGCTGTATGTGGCGCTCGGCCAAGACGTGAGCGGCGTGAACAAGTACGCCGACCTGACGCGCATGCCGCACCTGCTCATCGGAGGCGCGACCAACTCCGGCAAGTCGATCGGCCTGTCCGCGATCATCATGAGCCTGCTCCTGCGCAACACGCCGAAGGACGTGCGCATGGTGATGATCGACCCCAAGAGGGTCGAGCTGACGCTGTTCGACAACATCCCCCACCTGCTATGCCCGGTGGTCAAGGACGTCAGCATGGCGCCGGCCGTGCTGCGCGCGGTCAAGCGCGAGATGGACCGCCGCTACGACCTGTTCAGCCAGGAGGGAGTGCGCAACATCGAGGGGTGGAACGCCCGCGCGTCGTTCCAGGACCGGCTGAGCTACATCGTCGTGATCATCGACGAGCTGGCCGACCTGATGATGCAGGCCGCCGCGGAGGTCGAGACCGTGATCTGCCGGTTGGCTCAGCTGGCCAGGGCCACCGGCATCCATCTGGTGATCGCCACCCAGCGCCCGTCGGTGGACGTCATCACCGGCACCATCAAGGCGAACATCGCGTCGCGCATCGCGTTCACCGTCAGCTCGCAGATCGACTCCCGCACGATCCTGGACCAGGCGGGCGCGGAGCGGCTGATCGGCCGAGGAGACATGCTGTTCCTGCCGATCGACGCCAGCAAGCCGGTGCGCATCCAGGGCTGCTACGTCTCGGAGCAGGAGATCGACGCGGTCTGCGAGTTCTGGCGCGCCCAGGAGAAGCCCGCCTACACGCTGAAGCCGGTCGAGGCCTCCGAGGACGGTCGGGAGCGGGGGGCGGCGTCGGACGACCAGCTGGACCCCCTGTGGGAGGAGGCGGTGCGCTGGGTGGTGGAGCGTGGCCAAGCCTCCACCTCCATGCTGCAGCGGAAGTTCTCCATCGGGTTCCAAAGGGCCTCCCGCCTGCTGGACGAGATGGAGGAGCGAGGCATCGTGGGACCGCGCGACGGCCCCCGCCCGCGGGAGGTGCTCATCGACCCGCTGCAGCTGGAGACGCTGTTCGGAGGCGGCCGGGTGTACACCGACGAGGAGATGGGCCCGGACCCGGACGAGTCGGACGACTCCTGATCAGAAAGGCGGGCCTCCGTCCCCCGGCGGAGGCCCAACTGCAACGCACTTCACGCTGATCGAGGAACAGCGTCTCCCGCCTAAGGCCTGCCACTCACCTCCACGGTGCAGACGCTCAGCGCGGGGGCCTCGAAGGTCAAGCGGTCCTCGGAGACCTTGGGAGAGAACTTCGCCGGAACCGCGAGGTTCGTTCCGTCCCGACGGTAGCCCAGGGCAGACCTGGCCCGGAATCCCCGCAGCGAGACCTCGAACGGGACCGGCCGGTTCGTCTTGTTGATCGCGACCACCACCAGGCGGCCGGGAGTTTCGGGGCTGGTGGAGGCGTACAGCGACGACACCGCCGGATCCCCTCCTTCCACCTGCAGAGACCGGGTGCCGAACTTGCCGCCACGCCCGTCGTAGTCGCGGAAGGCGCGGAAGCCCGCGACGGTGGCGGGGCGGTCGGCTCCGATGCCCCAGTGGCACGCCGCGAACAGCCCGTACCGGCCGAACACCCCGAGGACGTCGGCCTGCGCAACCAGGCCGCTGGCGTCCGAGCCGCCGCCGTAGTCGTATTCGGTGATCGCCAGCCGGGTTCCCGGATACTGCCGTCGGATCTGCTCGAACAAGCCGGGAAGCAGCGCGATCGGCTTCTTCCCCAGGCTCTCCGCGATCCAGCTGTCCTCGACGTAGGTGGGGTCCCAGAGCGAGCGGGGAGCCTGCACGCGGGCCTCGACCAACGCCGGCGTGGCCTCGCGCGTGGTGATCCGCACGCCGCCTCCGCGGGCCTCGGGGTACCAGTGGACGTCGAGAACGTCCAGCAGGCGCCTGCCGGCCTCCTTTTCGGCCTCGCGCATGCCGGCGAGGTAGAAGTCCAGGAAGTCGCGCCCGTTGGCGTCCGGAGCGCCCTGGAACGTTCGGAAGCCGTTCCAGCCGTAGCTGGCTGGGCCGAACACCAGGCTCTTGGGCGCCGCCGCCTTGATGCCGGCGGCGTAAGCCTTGCCGATCTCCAGGATCTTGGCGTAGGTGGGGTTCTTCGGCCAGATGCGCTGGTGCGTGAACCCCCACAGGTCCACCTCGTTGTCGAGGCTGAACCAGACCGGGGTGTTCGGCAGGGCGACCTTGGTGATCCAGGCGACGAACTCGTCCTGGTACACCGCGTCGTCCTTGGTGTCCGGTGGGTAGACGTACGGGCCGTTCTTGCGCGGCAGAGAGCGCACGAAGCGCGTCTTCAGGTAGTCCGGCGTCTGCGCGACGTCGCCGTCGGCCTTCTTGTCGGCGGCGACGTAGCCGGTGCACGGCACGGTGAGAAGCACGGCGGCCCCGTTTCGCTGGGCGTCCTGCAGGAAGGTGCGTGCGGTCCAGCCCGGCTCGTCGGTCTCCCCCATGTACCCGTCGTTCTGGTGGCGCCAGTCGCTGCCCGCGTTGCTGGCGTTGTTCTCCCAGTTGTAGGCAGACATGCGGTTACCGCCTTGGCGGGCCAGCGGGAAGAGCGCGCCGAGACGCCGCCAGTCGGGGAAGTTGGCTCCGTAGATGTACGGCGAGATCGGTTGGGAACGGTCGGCGTCGACGGTGTAGGCCTGTGTCTGGGAAAGGAGCGCTGCCAGGGCCAGGCAGATCATCGTTCGGTCCCCCTATGGAGAGCGAGGGGGCCGGCTCGCGCCGGCCCCCGTGAGGTCTGTTCAGTTGCCGCCCTGCTGGGCCTGCTGTTGCTGCTCGGCGGCCTTCTGGAGGCCCTCCTGCATGCCCTTGATCGCCTCGGGCGGAGGCTCCTTGATGTTGCCCATGTTGCGGAAGGCCTGCTCCTCCTCCTTGGTGGCCTCGGTCTTCTCGGAGCAACCCACGGCGACGATGCCCAGAGCGAGCACGGCGACGAACGCTGCGATCTTCCTCATTCGTTCCTCCCTGATGTTCGATTCAGCGCCGGGGGTGGCGCGAGCCACCCCCATGAGCGCAGGTCACTAGCTTACTGCCGATAGGCGTCCCACATGTTGTCCGCCGGCCGGTTCCGTCCGTCCGGGTTGGTGCGGATCGGATCCATCATGGCCGCGTGGCCGTCGGCGAACAGGAACGGAGTCTGGCCGCTGTACACGACCGAGCAGCCGCCCCACTTGTCGTTGTTGTTCCACTTGACGTGCGCCTGATAGACGGCGCCGGTGCGGTTGCGGCCGGTGACGTCCTGGGCTCCGCCCTCCGGGGTAAGACCCGGGGCTCCGCCGGTGCCGGCCCAGTCCCACCAGTCGACGCCGGGGAAGTACAGGCCGTTGCCGTAGATGGTGTTGCCGAAGAAGCGGCCGGCGAGCACGATCGTGGAGGCCGGCTGGGTGACCGCCGTTTCGGTGGCCATGTTGCGCTTGATCCAGGAGGTCTGGTACAGGCCCATCACGCCGTACACCGCCCAGCTGCTCAGGCTGCTGTCCCACTTCATCGCGCCGTTGGCGGCGAAGCTCAGGGGCAGGATCTCGGGGATGGTGCGCATCCAGCCGTCCCAGCTGGCCTTGTCCTTCGGGTCGCTTGGGTCGGTGAGCAGGGCGTAGCTCTTGATGTACGGCTGCGTGTCGACGGTCCAGCCGCCGTCGCGCGGAGCCCACCAGTCGCGGCCGAGGCCCATCGGGTAGGTGCCGTCCTGGTCCTGCATGTACATCATGATTCCCAGGCCGAGCTGCTTGATGTTCGACAGGGCGGCGGTCTTCTTGGCGGCGAGCTTCGCCTGCGCGAAGACCGGGAACAGGATCGCGGCCAGGATCGCGATGATGGCGATCACGACCAAGAGTTCGATGAGGGTGAATGCTTTGCGCTTCATTGGATTCAGTCCACCTTTGGATGAGTTGGGGGGGTCGATGTGCTGCCCCGGACGTCGAGGCCGCACGGCAGAACGAGGTCAAGCGGCTCGGGTGTTTCTCCCCGGATGCAGCGCACCAGGAGGTCGATCGCCTTGGAGCCGATGTCGACGAGCGGTTGGGAGACGGAGGTGAGCGGGGGCTCGACCTCGTCGCAGAAGGCGGTGGAGTCGAACCCCACCACGGAAAGCCGTTCGGGAACGGGGATGCCTCGGAGCCGG
>FWPV01008271.1_pt1 | contig 18281 bp, 16 predicted proteins | sample 2228371 | NCBI WGS metagenome assembly FWPV01 (sample SAMEA103939776, study PRJEB20133) | metagenome
CGGCGGGCAGCCGGGAATTATGTAGTCCACGTCAACTGTCTGGCGCAGGGTTTTGACCGTGTCGTAAAATTCGGGCAACGTAAGTTCGCCCTCCGGTACTTTGAACTTGGTCTGCGGAAGGACTTTGTCCTTGTTGTCCGTGGACGGCGTTTCTATGTAAGCCCGTTCAAAGATCAGCTCTCTATTGAACAGATTGCCCAGACCGGGGATGCCACCGCTATAGGCACAGGAGCCGTAGGCGATCATCACCTTGGACTTTTCCCGGAGCATTTTGGCAATGTGCTCCTGCTCGGAGTTCCTGACGGCACCGTTGAACAGACAGACATCTATGCTCTTATCAGGCATTGCTTCAACGTCTTTGTATTTTACGTCAATGGCTACTGGCCAGAAGACGATGTCTGCGGCTTCAGCCAGTTTCAGTAACTTGTCTCCGATCTGGAGCTGTGCGATCTCACAGCCCCCGCAGCTGGCTGCCCAGTAGAGCGCTACTTTAAGTTTAGCCATGCTTTGCCTCCTTGGAGTTCTTCTTAAAAGGACCTAAGGCTCTGACTTTTTCGGTCATCTCATCAACGATGGCAACGAACCGGTCACCTTCGGAGGCGGATACCCAGTCAAGTCGCACACGGTCCTCTTCAATACCCATCTGAGCCAGCATCTTCTTGAGCAATGGCATTCGACGCGCCGTCTTGTAGTTGCCCTCGACGTAGTGGCAATCGCCCGGGTGGCAGCCCAAAACCAGCACGCCATCCGCTCCTAATTCAAAAGCTTTGAGAACGAAGGTTGGCTCTACACGACCGCTGCACATCACGCGGATGATGCGTACATTGGGCGAGCACTTCATTCTGGCAGTGCCAGCCAGATCGGCCCCCCGATAGGAGCACCAGTTGCAACAAAAGCCGACTATCTTTGGTTCGAAGCTCATACTAATACCCCCTCGATTTCTGCCATTATTTCTTCGGTGGTGAAGTGTTTATGAGCAATCGCAGCGCTGGGACAGGCAGCGACACAAGTGCCACAGCCTTTACACAGCGCTTCGTTTATCCTTGAGACCTCTTTGTCTTCGATGAAGCTTATGGCGTTATACGGGCAGAGCAAGTTGCATATCCTGCAGCCGGAGCATTTTTCTTCATCGATTACGGCCACAGTAGCCTCAAGCTCGACCTTGCCCTTACTGATCAAACTGAGGACTCGGGTGGCTGCGGCTGAGGCCTGTGCTACTGTGTCAGGGATATCCTTGGGCCCCTGGCAGCAGCCGGCGATGAAGATACCATCCGTCATGGTAGCCACCGGATCAAGTTTGGGATGTCTTTCAATGAAGAAGCCGTCTGCCCCCTGACTGATGCGGAACAGCTGCGCTACCTGCTTGGCGTCGGAGCGGGACTCGAGCGCTATGCACAGGATGACCATGTCCACCGGCACACGGATCACCTGACCGAGCAGGGTATCCTCGCCGCAGACAATAAGTTTCCCCTTCTCCTCGCTGGTGAGTGCCCTATCGGTGACCTCGGCTACCTTACCACGGATGAATTTTACCCCTTCTTTTGACAGTCTCTCGTAGAATTCCTCGTACCCTTTACCGAAGCAGCGCATATCGATGTACATCTGGTACACGTCAGCTTCAGTTTTCTCTTTGATGAGGTGCGAGTATTTGAGAGCGTACATGCAGCACACTCTTGAGCAGTAGCGGTGGTAGTTTTCATCGCGGCTGCCCACACAGTGGATGATGGCGACGCTCTTCGGTTCAGAGCCGTCTTTCAGGACTATTTTGCCTCCTGTGGGGCCGGCAGCGTTGCACAACCTTTCGAATTCCAGTGCGGTATAGACATTGGGGAAGCGCCCGTATCCGTATTTGACGATGGGTGTGGGGTCAAACGGATCGTAGCCGGTGGCGATTATGATGTTACCGACCTCGAGTTCCACGGTCTTGTCCTGCTGTTCGAAGTCTATGGCGCCTCGCTCACAGAATTTCTCGCAGGCACGGCACTTACCCCTCAGGAAGTAAACGCAGTGTTCTTTGTCTATAACCGGGATATTAGGCACTGCTTGCGGGAATGGCGTGTAGATAGCTTTACGCTCACCTAGTCCCAGGTCGAACTCGCTGGGCGCCTTCCAGGGGCATTTCTCCATGCATACGCCGCAGCCATTGCATTTCTCCTCATCGACAAACCGGGCTTTCTTACGGACTTTGACCTTGAAATTCCCTATGAATCCTGAGACATCTTCGACTTCGCTGTAGGTCATCAGTTCGATATTGGGATGGGAGCCAACCGATGTCATCTTCGGGGTGAGGATACAGGCGGAGCAGTCAAGGGTGGGGAAGGTCTTGTCGAACTGGATCATATGCCCGCCGATGCTGGGGTCCTTTTCCACCAGATACACTTTGTGTCCGGCATCGGCGATCTCCAGAGCAGCCTGTATGCCAGCGATGCCACCGCCGACTATGAGGGTGGCTGGATTCACCGGGACCTCTTTGATTTCCAGAGGCTGGTGGTAGCGGACGCGCTTCACGGCAGCACTTACCAGCGCCTTTGCTTTCTCAGTGGCCTTGTCGTGGTCTTCGGTCGTCCAGGAACAGTGCTCCCGTATATTCGCCATCTCAAAGAGGTAAGGGTTTAGCCCCGCTTCTTGGACAGCGTGGCGGAAAGTTGGCTCGTGAAGCAGGGGCGAACAGGAGGCGACCACTACCCGGTTGAGCTTCAGATTCTTGATGTCCTCTTTTATCATGTTTTGCCCCGGGTCAGAGCACATGAACTTGTATTCGCGAGCCACTGTTACCCCGTCCAACTTCTTAGCAAATTCTACCACCTGCTGCACATCTACGTTGCCAGCTATATTAGAGCCGCAATGGCATACATATACTCCGATCTTAGGTTTTTCCATTGTATCTCCTCCTTTGCTTTGCTGCGACCTCATCATAGCGCCTCCGAGACCAGTTCGGCCAGGTCCTTTATCTCGACCGCCTCGCTTTTGCCGGTGGTGAGCACGGCATCGTTGAAGTTTGCCATACAGTAGGGACAACTTACGGCGAGTATTTCAGCCCCTACCTCAGCCACCTGTTCGAGCCTCAGTTCGGAGAACCTCTCTCCCTTTTTGGTCTCCATCCACAGTCTTCCGGCGCAGCCGCCGCAGCACAGGGAGTATTCGCGGTTATCGCGCATTTCCTCGAATTCGATACCGGGTATGCTAGTCAGTACCCGTCTATTTTCGTCATAGACGCGTTGGTAACGTCCCAAGCAGCAGGAGTCGTGATAGGTCACCTTTTTCACCAGCGGCTTGGTGAACTTCAGTTTTCCCTCTTGGATTAACTGGTCAAGGTATTGAGAAAGGTGGATGACCTCGTAGTTACCTCCGAACTCGGGGTATTCGTCTTTGAAGGTGTGGTAGCAGTGGGGCGAGGTAACCAAGATTTTCTTTACGCCGAGCTCATTGAAAATCTTAATGTTTGTCTCGGCAAGTTTACGGTACAGGCTTTCAGCACCTGCCTTACGGATGCTCTCACCGCAGCACACGACACTGCTATCCGGAATGCCAAAATCGGCCTTAACCTTTTTAAGGATGTTGACTGTGGCTATCGCAGCTCTTCTTGTTGGTGGGTCGTATGCTTGATAGCAGCAGGGGAAATAGAGGATCTCAGTGCCTTTGGTGAAGGTCTTGACGTCGAGGTCTTTCGCCCAGTCCATGCGTCTCTCCGGCGGTTCGCCCAGGGGGTTACCCACCGCAGAGATGTTCTTCTCCGAGATGCGCAGCGAGTGGGGTACGACGCCGGCACCCACCTCCATGATGACCCGTCTGATGGCCCGCATTAAGATGGGCATCTGGACATCCCGGGGGCACCTCTCCACGCAAGCATTGCAGGCGACGCATCTCCATACTTCCTCATCCTCGAAGTCCACCATGCCGAGTTGGGCCTTGTGAATGAGCTTACGCAGTGAGAAGGTAGTCACCCGGTTCCAGGGGCAGACCCCGGTGCAGAGGCCGCACTGGAAACACGACTTGAGAGGGTCACCACCCTCTTCGAGGATAATATCGGTGGTCTCTTTGGATGGCGTGAGTAATTCGATTTCCATTTTTGCACCCTTCCTTTCTGTTCTGTCTACCTTTAGGAGAGCCGTGCAGATTATATAGCATGCCCGTGATTGTTGCAAGGCCATGCCGGAAGGGTGGCCACGAGACAAGGAAAGACAGGGGCTTTTTCCGGTCGGTCAACCGATAGGTTGTCACTTCTCCATGGTCTGTTGGGCTGGCGTACGAAGGGTGAGTGGACCGAGGTTCCTTATTTGTTCAGTCATCTCATGGATGACCGTGGCAAAGCGGTCACCTTCTGAAGCTGAGACCCAGTCAAGCCTTAATCTTTCCGGTTCGATACCAAATTGAGACAGGAGTTTCTTGAGCAGCGGGATCCTTCGAGCTTCTTTTACATTACCCTCCAGGTAATGGCATTCTCCGGGATGTCAGCCGCAGACCAGGACACCGTCTGCCCCGAGTTCGAACGCTTTGAGGATCAGAGCGGGTTCGACACGTCCGCTGCACATGACGCGGACTATGCGGACGTTAGCGGGGTATTTCTTTCGAGATGTGCCAGCAAGGTCAGCGGCGGCATAAGCACACCAGTTACACATGAAGCCCACAATCCTTGGTTCAAAGTTCATATCAGCACTCCCTCCAGTTCTGACATGATTTGCTCTGTGGTAAAGTGTCTTGCGGCAATGGCACCACTGGGGCAGGCTGCAGCGCAGGTGCCACAACCTTTGCACAGGGCCTCGTTGATAGCCGAAACCTTTTTCCCTTCATCGAAGGAAATGGCATTGTAGGGGCAAAGAGAGATACAGGTCTTGCATCCGGAGCACAACTTCTCCTCGATGAAGGCGGTAGTAGGTTCAATTTCCACACTGCCCTTGGTTATGATGGCCATGGCTCTAGCGGCGGCCGCTGAGGACTGGGCGACCGTATCGGGTATATCTTTAGGACCCTGGCAGCAGCCGGCGATAAGTACGCCTTCAGTGGTGGTAGCTACAGGATCGAGCTTGGGATGCTTCTCCAGGAAGAAGCCGTCACGGCTGCGGCTTATTGAAAATAACTTGGCGGTTTCACCAGCGTCTGCCCTGGGCTCGAGGGCGACGCTCAGGATGACCATGTCCACAGGTAGACGCCGTTGTCTGGCGATCAAGGTATCCTCACAGACAACGATAAGCTTCCCCTGTTCTTCCGGAGTCTCGGCGACATCGGTGACCTCTCCAGCACGCCCTCTGATGAAGTTGACCCCTTCCTCCTGGAGGCGGTTATAGAACTCCTCATAGCCTTTGCCAAAGCAGCGCAGGTCGATGTACAGGTCGTAGATGGTGGCATCGGGAATTTTTTCCCTGATGATGTGGGCAAATTTTAGCGAATGCATGCAGCAGACGCGGGAGCAATATTCATGATAATTGATGTCACGGCTACCGATGCAATGGAGGATGGCAATGCTTTTTGGCTCACGCCCATCTTTGAGCACTATTTTGCCGCCGGTGGGGCCTGAGGCGTTGGTCATCCTCTCGAACTGGAGGCTGGTGATGACGTTATCGTACCTGCCGTAGCCAAACTGGGTCATCGGTGTGGGATCGAAGGAGTCAAACCCTGTGGCAAGGATAATCCAGCCGACCTCCAGCTCCAGAATCTGCTCCGTTTGCTCGAAGTCTATTGCTTTAGTCTCGCAGAACCTCTCGCAGGCACGGCATTTACCCCTGATGAAATATGTGCAGTGTTCGCGGTCAATGACAGGGATATTTGGCACTGCCTGAGGGAACGGCGTGTAGATCGCCTTTCTTTTTCCCAGCCCGAGGTCGAACTCGTTGTCAACTTTTATGGGGCATTTCTCCTGGCAGGTGCCGCAGCCGGTGCACTTGGTCTCGTCGACATAGCGTGGCTTTTTCCTTACTTTGACTTTGAAGTTGCCCACATAGCCTGAGACCTCTACAATTTCACTGTAGGTCAGGAGCTCTATATTTTTGTGTGACCCCACCGAGGCCATCTTCGGGGTCAGTATTCAGGCACTACAGTCCAATGTGGGGAAGGTCTTGTCGAGCTGTGCCATATGACCGCCGACTGACGGCTCCCGTTCCACCAGATATACTTTATATCCGGCATCGGCGATTTCCAGAGCTGCCTGGATGCCGGCTATTCCAGCGCCGACCACAAGCGTATGCGGGTTAACTGGCACGACTTTGGTCTCCAGCGGTGTATGATAACGGACGCGCCTGACCGCGGCGCTGACCAGCGCTTTAGCCTTCTCGGTGGCCTTGTCTTTATCCTCGTGCACCCAGGAGCACTGTTCTCTGATGTTTGCCATCTCGAAAAGGTAGGGGTTGAGACCGGCGTCGGCGACAGCTCTTCGGAAAGTGTGCTCGTGAAGGCGTGGCGAGCATGAGGCGACCACCACACGGTTAAGTCCGAGTTCTCTGATATCGTTCTTGATCAGTTCCTGTCCGGGGTCGGAGCACATAAACTTATAGTTGCGGGCTATGACTACAGAGGGAAGGCTCTGGGCAAATTCAGTAACTGCTTCCACATCGACTGTACTGGCGATGTTGGCGCCGCAATGGCAGATGTAAACGCCTATTTTAGGCTCCATGTTGCATGTCCCTCCTTAAACTTTCACCAGTGTCTTTAAGACCTTATTGGCGGAGACTATATTGTGGTGTAGCCCCAAGGTCTTGTGGTCAATCCCGAAGGCGATGCCCATGAGCTGCGTGAAAAACAGCACCGGTATATGGAAGTTAGTGTTAAACCTTCTGTTTACTGCACCCTGATAGGCATCAAGGTTTACCTGGCAGAAGGGGCAAACGGTCACTATCAGGTCAGCACCGTTGGCCTGAGCGTTTTCCAGCAGCTTCCGGATCAGGCCCAGTACGATTTCGTCCTCCGAGAGGATCAATGACCCACCGCAACAGCGGGCTTTCAGCGGGTAAGGTACCACCTTAGCCCCCAGGCTTTCTGTAAGGCGGTCAAGCGACTGCGGGTCTTCAAGATCGTCGAAACTGGGTGCGGGGCGAATGACCTGGCAACCATAATAGGGTGCCACCTTGAGGTTGCTGAGGTCGACCTTAATGTGCGACTTGATCTCATCGCTAGTAATGTCATTGGCGAAGACATCGAGTATGTGGCGCACCCTTATCGTACCGTGGTACTCCAACCCACCGGCAGCAAGCGCTTCTGTTATCTTTGCTCTGATTTCAGGGTACTCCTTGAAGTGCTGGTTTGTCCTGCTGAGGATAAGGTAGCAATCACTGCAAGCGGCTACAAGGTCAAAGCCCCTTTTTTCTGCTAGCGCCAGGTTCCGGGCGCAGCAGCAGAAGGCAGCTAGTTCGTCCACAACTGTGTAGGGTGTAGAACCGCAGCAGTTCCAGTCATCAAGTTCGATCAGTTCCACATCAAGCGTTTTGGCTACGGCACGTGCAGAGGAATCGTACATTGGGGTCTCTTCGTGCATGCAACAGCCAGGGAAGTATGAGTAGTATTTCATTGTTTAAAGCCCTCCCATTGCCTCAGCTTTATCTAGTATCGCCTTGAGTTGTTTCATCGGTTCAGGCTTCAGCTTGTGGGCTTTGACCGGCATGCGGCCGTGGAGCAGCAAACTCAGTGCCGGCCGTAGCATTCTCAGGGCTTTCAGGGGATTTGTTTGCAGGAAGTATGCCATCATACAACCGAGGCGCGGTATCATACCGAAGGCGTGTACTGTATCGGTGAACAGCCTGTACAGTCTGGCTGTACCCACACGCGGGCGCGTACGATAATGACGCATGGACAGGTGCTCCAGGGCGTGCATGATGTACGTGGGCACGATGCCTCGGGGACAACGGACGGTACACATGTAACAGGAGAGGCAGAGCCACATAGTGTTGCTGGACAGCACTTCATCCCGCATGCCGGCCCTTGCCAGGGCGATAAGTTCGCGCGGTGTGTAGTCCATCTTATTGGCGTTAGGGCAGGACGCTGAACAGGTGCCGCACTGAATACACAGATTGATCTTCTCTCCGCCTGGCATGGCGGAGATCTCCTGGATGAAATCATTCACGCCGTGTACTTTTGTTACCATAATTTACCCCGTCTTTTCCTATTGGCCTAATTATAAATCTGAGAACGTTACAAAGCAAAATTCGCATATTTAACGGCCCCCTTTGCCAACGAAAGACAGGGCCTGCAAGAAGATTTTTACGGTAGCTTGCTTACGCTTGGTCCTCAGGGATCGCTGGATCCTAGCTCCGGTTAGCCCTGCGCGCACGCTCTCTGGATGTCTGTAAGACCTGATAGACGCCGCTGATGTTGAGGAACCAGAAGGTTGCCCCCGCAATCACGACCAGTACGCCTATCGTGCTCAGTACTGCGATCAGCATTGCCATATCCTCCTAATTCTAGACTCAATATATTAAATTTGTGGGAGGGTAAGAGGCGGGAGTTACAAGGAAGGGTGAAGTTTAGCCGGTTTTCAGGCAGGTCGGGAATGGGCTCTTACCCCCACAGCATACAGTTTAGCAGCCGGCGTCCAAGCTGCCTTGCGTTTTGATGCTTGTTTTGTCACCGTGCAAAAGCCTCATATTGTATGTGCTGGTGGTAGGTATTTATACCTAGGCAGGAATTAGGCGGAGTTATTTTGCCTGTGGTTTTTAGCTGGTGTTTGGTATAATTACGGTGCGGGAGGCAGATAATTGGGGAAAATAAGGGTACTGATTGCCGATGACCATGCCTTTGTGCGCGAGGGGACACGCCGTGTCCTGGAGCAGGAGCCGGACATGGAGGTTGTGGGTGAGGCTGGTGATGGCGAGGAAGCAGCGAGACTGGCGTGCGAGTTGAAGCCGGATGTCGCTATTGTCGACATTGCCATGCCCGGGGTGGATGGCATCGAGGCAACGAGGCGCATAAAGAATTCCTGTCCTGAAGTGGCGGTACTGGTGCTCACCGCCTACGATGATGACCAGTTTGTTTTCAGCTTGCTTGAGGCGGGGGCTGCTGGCTATCTACTGAAAAGCGTTCGTGGCAGTGAGATAGTCAATGCCGTGCGAGCGGTCCACAGCGGCGATTCTGTGCTGCATCCTTCAGTTACGAAGAAAGTCCTGAAGAGGCTTGTCGGCCTCCTCGGCACACGCGGGAAACAAAAGCCGGCGGAGCCGCTTACCGAGCGGGAGATGGAAGTTTTGGGGCTGGTTGCCAAGGGGTTGAGCAATAAAGAGATTGCGGAAGAGCTCTGTTTAAGCATACGGACGGTACAGGGGCATTTGGCCAACATTTTCAACAAGCTTCATGTGAGCACGAGGACTGAAGCTGCAGTCTACGCTTTGAGAGAAGGCTGGGTCACATTGAACGATGTCTCCTGAAGGCCGCGTGCTTTCTTCGCTAAACTGGCTGTGGAAGCGGTTTGCGCCCGAGCATGGCTGGTGGCGGAGCCTCATTCTAAGTCCGAAAGTATGGCTGGTGGCGATTATCTTCGTGGCGGTGACCGTTGTCCACCATTATAGTTTTACATACCCCGTTTCCTTTGCAGACTTTTTGATAAAGCTGGGCCTGAGCCCATCCACATTCGAAAGGACGCTATACCTCATACCCATCGTTTTGGCTAGCTTCATGTTCTGGGGGTGGGAGGGGCTGGCTGTAGCTTTGGCGGCTCTAGTGTGTATGTTGCCCGTCGCCTTTCGGGCGGCCAGGCCCCCGGTTGGTGTCTTGATTGAGATCGGTGTGGTAACTGTTCTTGGCTGCCTGGTTGCTCTGGGCGTGAGATGGTTCAGGATGGAGTCCCAGCAGCGTTTACGACTGGTGGCTTTGAACTATGTTTCCAACGTGGTGTCGCAATCGCTGGAGCTGGAGCAGATCCTTGAAAGCAGCATCGGTAGCATACTGGAGGTTATGGATGTTGATGCGGTGCTGATATTCCTGTTGCACAGAGAGACTGGAGAACTTTGTCTCCGTGCTCACAGGGGGGTCTCGGACGAGTTTGCAGCTGGCGTAAATGGGCTGAAGGTCGGGGAAGGGTTGAACGGGATGGTCGCTCTTACAGGGATGCCGGCCCTGGTAAAGGATGCTTCGCGAGACCCCAGGGTGACCAAGTCGGCCGTCAGAAGAGAAGGGATACATTCTCAGGTCGTAGTGCCGATCAAGTCAAAGGGGAAAGTTATGGGCACCCTGTGCGTGGCAATGCGGCGACAGCGGAAGTTTCTTCCTGAAGAGATTGAGCTGCTGGTGGCTATTGGTGGGCAGATCGGTATGGCTGTGGAGAATGCCAATCTCTATGATGAGCAGCGAAAGTTTATTGAGAAGTTGCAGGCCTCCGAAGAAAGGTTTCGACAGATATTTGAAAATGCCCATGACGCTATCTGGGTCCATGACATGGAGGGAAACATCATCTCTGCAAACGAAGCTGCTGCCAGACTGACCGGATATGATGTGGATACATTGCTTCACATGAACGTCAGGTCGTTCCTTACTGACGAGGGCCTCGAGATCGCTAGGGATATACGGAAGAAGCTTCTTGGTAACGAACCTGTGGTCCAGCCATATGAGCAAAAACTGGTCACAAAAGCGGGGACAGAAGCTGTACTGAAGCTGACCACCAACCTGATTACCAGCGATGGCAAGCCGGTGGGGTTTCAGCATATTGCCCGGGATGTAACCAGGGAGAAAAGGTTGCAGGAAAGCCTGCGGTACTATCTGGGTCAGATTACCAAGGCACAGGAGGAAGAGAGAAAGCGCATTGCCAGGGAACTTCATGATGAGACCATCCAAGCCCTGGTCGTCCTGGCCCGTCGGATAGATGAAATTGCATCGGGCGATCGGGGAATTTCCGAGTATAAAAAGATATTGCTGGAGAATCTGAGGGATCAAATAGAGTCTATCATACGGGATGTGAGGCGGCTCAGCCAAGACCTCAGGCCGCCTGCGCTGGACACGCTTGGTTTGATCCCGGCCTTGGAGGGGCTGGCATCAGATGTAGAGAAGCATTCCGGGATCGATATAAATGTGAAGGTATGTGGTGCTGTACGGAGGTTTTCCTCTGAAGTGGAGTTGATACTGTTCCGTATTGTTCAGGAAGCGCTGCGGAACGTGTGGCGGCACTCCGGCGCTACCAATGCAGAGGTGGTGGTGGAATTTGATACAAACGAGACGAAGATAACCATCCGGGACAATGGCAGGGGTTTTGAGGTGCCAGATATGGTGGGAGATTTGCTCAAGGATGGCAGGATGGGGCTGGCCGGGATGCAGGAGCGAATACAGTTACTAAATGGTAGTTTGAGGATAGAGTCGCAGCGGGGTATGGGAACGACCATCGTGGCCAGGGTGCCCTTGTAAGTCACTAAGTCTTAACGTTCAGATATTGTCTGCTGTAAGCTTCTTCCGCCTCTTTGCGGGCATTTTGTCAGCTTATCTCAGCAACGACGATATGGAGTGTGGTAAACTGCTTATCAGCAATCCGATAGGTGTACCAGACAATGAATTTATCTCGCCTGTTATATTTGCTTGATGAAGTGCCCGGCTATCAGCGGCTGAAGGAAAGCGCAGCATCTGGTGGGGAAGAAGATCGTCGTCTGGCGTTACCACAGGGGGCTAGGGCCTATCTTGTTGCGGCCTTGCACCGTTCACTGGGCATACCGGTGTTATTTGTTACTTCCCGAGAGCAGGACGCAAGGGCAATATATGAGGAACTCAAGCTCTGGTGTCCGTACCCAGCCTCCGTACATCTGTTCCCCGAGCCTGATTTAGATGGTGATGGGTCTGCCAGCGACCCTTGCAAATCTGCAGAGAGACTGCGCGTGCTCTCCGTCCTGATTTCCTGCCACGATAGCTTGTCCTCATCGCCCCTGGTGGTGGCTTCCGCCGAGGCGGCGGCGAGTAGTACTGTGTCTCCAGAGGACCTTGCACGGTCGTGTTATGTGCTGGAAGTAGGCATGACTTTGAATTTGCAGCATTTGCTAGAGCGGTTCTTGTCCATGGGCTATCGGATGGAGAGCCTGGTCGAGGTACCAGGGTCGGTAGCTCGGAGGGGAGGGGTGATAGATATATTTTCGACAGACAGTGAACTTCCGGCAAGGATAGAATTGTTCGGGAGCCGGATAGAGAGCATAAGGACCTTCGACCCAAGGACGCAGCGTTCAGTAGGACAGGTGACATCGGTAAGGGTGGTACCGGCAAGTGAGGAAGGCCCCCGTCGGGGGAGCCTGCTGGACTATTTCGCGGATACCGGTTTGCTCATCGTGGATGGCTCTATTATTCCGCAGGTTGGCGTTGAGGGAGCCGACCCGGCTGGCGAAGAAGGCCGGGGGATGGCGGTGGGAGATAGTAGACTACTGACTGAGGTGGTACACGGGGTGCTGAGCGACGGCATCAAGAAAGTCAAGCGACGTTTGTTTCTTAGCACCGGTGGCACCAGTGGGGCTGATGACCTTAAGGCTGACTCCATACCCTTGGCACCAGTGATGGACTATGGAGGCAAACTACACTACCTTGCCGCTGAATTAACCAGGTTGAGAAGGGATGCTGCGGTGGTCATTGTCAGTCAACAGGTGGAGCGACTGGCAGAGTTTCTTGACGATGAGGGGGTTGAGACTAATGTTGTTTCCGAGCTGACGCAGATACCGTTGCGTGGCTCGGTGGTGCTGGTGCGAGGGTGTCTAAATGCCGGATGGAAGCTGGGAGACAGAGTGGCATTGTTTACGGACAGGGAGATCTTTGGTTTTGTGAAGCAGCAGCGTTCTTTCAGGAGACGCCCGGTGCATTACCATTGGTTGATGTCTGAGCTGATGCCCGGCGACTATGTGGTACATGTGGAGCATGGCATAGGCAGGTTTGCTGGTCTGACACGGATGTCGGTCGACAGTGTCGAGAGGGAATATCTGGTCGTGGAATATGCTGCTGGTGACAAGCTGTATGTGCCTGTGGAGCAGGCCGAGCGGGTAAGTCGTTATGTTGGTGGTAGCGGTGCGGAGCCTGCGCTTACCAGGCTGGGAACACAGGAGTGGGCACGGACAAAGCAGCGGGTCAAGGAATCCATACTGAATATGGCGCGCGAACTTTTGGATCTGTATGCCAGAAGGCAGCTGGCGGTGGGCTTTGCCTTTTCCCATGACACCCTGTGGCAACAGGAACTGGAGGCGTCGTTTCCCTATGTTGAGACACCTGACCAGGCCGAGGCTGTCAATGCGGTCAAAAGGGACATGGAGAAGCCGCGGCCGATGGACCGGCTTGTCTGTGGCGATGTGGGCTATGGCAAGACAGAAGTGGCATTAAGGGCTGCTTTTAAGGCGGTGATGGATGGTAAGCAGGTAGCTCTGCTGGTGCCGACCACTGTATTAGCGCAGCAACACTTCAACACTTTTCGGGAAAGACTGCAAGCTTTTCCGGTGAGAGTGGAAATGCTGAGCAGGTTTTGCACCGAGAAGGAGCAGGCGGAGGTAATCGCTGGTCTGGCGAGTGGTGCTGTGGACATCTGCATTGGTACGCATCGGCTGCTGCAGAAGGATGTAGTGTTCAAGGACCTTGGACTGGTGATCATAGACGAAGAGCAGCGGTTCGGCGTTGTGCACAAGGAGCACTTCAAGAGACTGCGGCAGGAGGTGGACGTATTGACTCTTAGTGCCACTCCGATCCCCCGCACACTCTATATGTCTCTGTCAGGTATCAGGGATATGAGCATTATTGAGACACCGCCTGAGGAGCGGCTGCCGGTAAAGATACATGTTGGTGATTACGATGAAAGGCTCGTCCGGGCAGCTATTCTGCGGGAGATAACAAGGAGTGGACAAGTCTTCTATGTCCACAACCGGATTCACGACATCTATGCCGTTGCCAGAAAACTGGAAGGGCTTGTCCCCGAGGCCAGAATTCTGGTTGCACATGGTCGGATGCCTGAAGACGAGCTGGAAAGGGTTATGACAGACTTTGTTAATCATGAGGCTGATGTACTGGTGACGACAACGATCATCGAGTCAGGTCTTGATATGCCGAATGTAAATACACTGATTGTCGATCGGGCAGAGCTACTGGGCCTGACCCAGCTCTACCAACTAAGGGGGAGGATTGGGCGCGGCTTTAGCCACGCCTATGCCTATTTTTTCTATGGCTCTGGGAAGCGGCTAACGCCAGAGGCCTGGAAGCGTTTGAAGACGATTGCCGAGGCCACGGAGTTGGGTGCCGGGTTTACCGTAGCTATGCGGGACCTGGAGATAAGGGGGGCAGGCAACCTGCTGGGGACAGAGCAAAGTGGTTATGTGGCTGCTGTAGGTTTTGACCTCTACTGCCGCATGTTGGCTGAAGCGGTAGAGGAATTGAAGCGCGGTGGTGCGATAGGTGATAGAGCTGAGAGCATCCAGCCATCGTCTTGTCAGGTGGACTTACCCCTCTCTGCCTACATTCCTGAGGAGTATGTCCCTGATCTGGGTACCAGGCTGAGTTTCTATCGCAGATTGGCCAATGCAAGGCATGATGAGGAGATAACGGACATAGCTGCAGAGATGGTTGACAGGTTCGGTGATGCTCCTGAGGCGGTAAAAAACCTTCTGTATGTGGTAAGAATAAAGCAGTTAGCTACCAGGGCTCGGGCGACCTCAATTTTCAAGATGGGCAAGTACCTTGTCGTAGAGTTTGACAAAGAGAGAGGTCGCCACAGTGTAGTCTGTAGAGGAGGTCAGTTTGCCGGGTTGAAATTGAGTGATGGCCGAGCGAGGATAGATACAAGAGCATTAGGTGGCAGGTGGACTGAAGTCTTGGAGGGGTTCCTGAACAGCCTGGCTCTTTAGAAGACCCGGATGATTGGCTGGCCGTGTTTTCGACGGCGTAGTACCAATGAGGGCTAGGACTCCACACCGTAGTCGCGAAGGCAGTCAACGAGGTCTTGCACCGTGGTGATTCTTCTTATGTCTTGGTCGTTTATTTGCAGCTTCCGTCTGGGTGTGCTGAACTCCTGTTCGATCGCGGTGACGAGCTCCGCTAGGTCTGAGGGTTCAACATTCAGGTCGTCAACGAAGGAAGACGACGGCGTTATCAATTCTTCATCGACGCCGAGTTGATCAGCGATGATTTGCTTGAGCTTTTTTAGTATAGACGTCATTCTGTGCTCTGGCTTAAGTATCTATCGCGCTCTTCGGTTCATTGTTGAGATAATGTGACACCACGGCTCCTAGAACGCCATTCACGAATTTCCGTGAGCTATCGCTGCCAAATGCTTTCGCCAGTTCAACAGCTTCATTGATAGCGACCTTAACCGGAACTTTATTATCAAACAAAATCTCAAAAATGGCAAGGCGCAGGATGTTTCTATCGATGATGGCTATCTGATCTATGGGGAATGTAGGTGCGAATGCCTCTATAATCCTGTCGATGCGCGGCCTATTATCTATGACTCCCTCGACCAAATTGCGGGCAAAGGCGGCTAGATCTTCAGGAAGGGGCTTTTCTTTTAGCAGTCGTGCAAGTGCCTCGCCTGCCCTGTGCTTTGAGCAATCAACCTCGTACAACGCTTGGAGAGCGATCGTTCTGGCTTTGCGTCTCGGGTTAGTCAAGTAACGGATCACCTCCTAGCAGATGCAGGTTTCCTAGGCGAACTCGCCGGAGACCGGTGTCTAAAGCTGCCTGAAGACATTCTCTAGCCTGCTGTGGTGGTGTAATTGGCAAATCGGTCATCAGGAAATCGGGGTGGAAGGCCAGCAGGGTATACGGGATGTCAGGGCTCAGCGAGGCGATGAATTTGGCGATATTGCTGATTTCCTCTTTGTCTATATAGCCGGGGACGAGCAGAGTGCTGGCGATAAGTAGAGGTGGCACAGGCCGCTGGCTGGTGTATTCAGCCGCTGTAGCGAAGTTTTCCAGAGTCCTCCTGTTAGAAGTGCCGCAGAGCGCGATGTGGACATTTTCATTCCATGATTTAAGGTCGAATTTTATACAGCCGCCTGACTCCATTGACATCGCAACTGCTTGCTTCAGCAGTGCAGGGTGCATAGAGCCATTGGTCTCCCAACAGATGCGGAGGACACGGCCCCTGTTTCTGTTGCGGACGAGCTTTGAGGTGCGCAGAGCATGTGGCAGCTGGGGCGTAGGGTCACCGCCGAAGTAGCAGATGCAGGCGGTGTGGTCATCGACTGCGGCAGCCAGTTCTTCAGCGCTGATGCGGAGATTCCTGGTAGCCAGTACACGGTGATGCCAGTTCTGGCAGAAGAGGCAGTCGAAGGAGCAAGCATGGTAGAAGACTGCTAGATTTTTATAGCCATATTCAGGGCCGGGAGAGTAGGCGAATTCCGGGTACCCGGCCCCTGTGCCGCCCGGGCAGACCCAATCAGCAACGCAGTTAGTGGGGAGCGGATCGTAGTACCAGCTTAAATTGCCGCTGTCTGCTGTGGCACCGGCGAATTTGCCCTCTTTGTTGGACCGTACGCCGCAATAGCTTATTTGTCCTGGGGACAAGCGGCACTCATTGGAGCAAAGGTGGCAACTAAGCCCCTGTTCTGATTTTGGTGGCTCAGCAGGCAGACAGCAGGACAGCCGAGCGGCGTGATGGGACTGATAGATAACGGCCTTAACTGCTTCAAATTCATGACGGATGCAGTTGAGACATACACCGATTGACTTAGATACGGGTGTGGAGATTTTGCCACAGTGCTTGCAATGAGCGGTGTTTTCGGCCTGAGGGGGGATTTTGGGAGACATCGTCTCTGCTAAGGCGGCCCGGCGAAGTGGGCGGCCATACCCATTGCCACCGTTGTCATTTCTGCTTACGCTGCCCCGAAAGTTTCCCCTGCAATATCGAATTGTCGGGACCTATGCCACTTATAGGCGTTTTTCTCTAACCCTTGCGCCACTTTGTTATTTCGTTAATGGTTTGCACATTGTTTATGGCGAATGTCTGTGCGCCGGGGCTGATCCTCTTGATGAGCTTGGTCAATGTATCGCCAGGTCCGAATTCAAAGAAGGTGGTAACACCACGAGCGATCATGTTTTCAACGGCTTGTTGCCATTGGACAGGACGAACGATCTGGCTTATCAGTTCTTCTTTGATTGCCTCGAGGTCCATTAGTGGTTGGGCGGTGACGTTAGCTATTATCGGTACCGACGGTTTGTTAAATTTGTACTCCGCTATGGCATTTCTCATCCTTTCCAGAGCGGGTTCCATGAGAGAGGAATAGAACGGTCCACTCACTTTCAAAGGGACTATACGACGGGCCCCTTTAATCTGTGCCAGTCTCCTGGCTTTGGTGAGGCTTTCTTCTGCACCGCTGATAGTAACTTGATCAGGTGCGTCTATAAAGGCGATCTGGGCGCCGGTTGAGAAACAGATGTTCTCAAAGGTCTCTATATTCAGGCCGCTCATGGACAGCATGCCGCCTGGAGTTCTCTGCCCTGCCTCGTTCATCAACCTCCCACGTTCCCGTATCAGCTTTACTGCATCTGAGAGGCTCAGAGCATCACAAGCTACGAGGGCAGTATAGATGCCCATATCATGTCCAGCTACGAAGGTGGGTTTTGGGATGCCATTGTTAGTGACCTCCTGGCATACCCTGAGACAGGCAATGCTCGTAGCTAGCACAGCTGGCTGGGCGTTGATAGTTTGACGGAGGTCTTCGGCTGGACCTTCAAAACATAGTCTGGAAAGTGAGAACCCCAGTGTCCTATCGACTTCGTCGAACACCTCTCTCGCTGAAGCATAGTGGACATAAAGGTCAAGCCCCATGCCTACAGCATGTGCCTCTTGTCCCGGGAAAACATAAGCCGCTTTTATCTGTTCAACCATTTCCTCCTCCTTGTGTTTCCGTCGGACTGTATTGATGGGGAAGGTACTGCATTTTGCTGGTCATTCTTGCGAGCACAAGCCTCTAACTTGTCGGCCTCCCTTTTTGTTCTATCTTTAGTACATCTCTTCCATCGTAAGTGCCACATGTGGGACATGCATGGTGGGACAACCTTGGCGTGTGACACTGTGGGCAATCGACCAATGGAGGGATATTCAACGCCAAATGGCTGCGCCTCTTGCCCTGCCTAGACTTTGGGTATTTCCGTTTTGGTACTGGCATCAGGGTTTCCTCTCCTTTTTCAAACTGACTAATTTCAGCCGCCCTTCATCGACAACCGCCCCGAGCACTGGCATTTTGAATAATTCAAGTTGGTGCCGCATTGCGGACAGAGTCCGGCGCAGTCGGGACGGCAAAGCGGCTTGATCGGCATGGTCAACAGAGTATATTGTACGAGCATATCAGACAAATCGATGGTATGTGTATTGTCTATGGTGAGGCTCTCGGGGTCTGTAGGCAGTGACAGCCCGGTAGATATATCTA
>FWPV01008272.1_pt1 | contig 18279 bp, 9 predicted proteins | sample 2228371 | NCBI WGS metagenome assembly FWPV01 (sample SAMEA103939776, study PRJEB20133) | metagenome
CCCACCGCCGAGCAACTCCACCCGGTTCCTGAGGCGGAGATGAACGTCAAGCCCGCCGGCAACGTGCCGGTCACGGTGATGGTCCCGGAAGTAGCCGAGTACCCCACGTTAGCGACCGTCAGCGTGTAACTCGCCGGATCCCCAATCCGGAAGCTCCCTGCATGGAACAGGGTCAACGCCAAATCGGCGCCGCCCGGCGCGACCCCGGCGATGGCTGAAGCGGTTCCCACCCGCCTGCCATTCCCTAGCTGGCCCGAAGCGTCGTCGCCGAACGCCCATACTGTTCCGTCGCTCTTCAAAACCAGGCTGTGAAACCATCCGCCCGCGGCCGCAGCCGCGCCTGTCATTCCGGCGACTTGCACGGGCGCGTTCCGGCCAGATCTCGTGCCGTCGCCCACTTGGCCGCTGGAGTTGCCGCCCCAAGCCCACATAGTCCCGTCGCCCTTCACGGCCAGACTGTGATATTGTCCGGCGGCGATCGCTGCTACACCGGCCAAGCCGGGAACCGGAATCGGGGTGGTGCGGTTGGTCACAGTTCCGTCGCCGAGCTGGCCACTGGAATTCGCGCCCCATGCCGCCACGGTCCCGTCGTTTTTCAGCGCTAAGCTGTGCTGTTCGCCTGCGGCGATCGCAGTCACTCCCGAGAGCCCGCTTACCGCAACGGGCGTGGAGCGGTTCGATGTGCTTCCATCGCCGAGTTGCCCGCTGGCGTTGTATCCCCACGCCACCACTGTCCCGTCACTCTTTAGCGCGAGGCTGTGGTAGTCGCCGGCGGCGATGGCTGTCACGCCGGTGAGCCCGCTAACCTGCACCGGCGAAGTCCTGTTGGTTGTGCTTCCGTCTCCCAACTGGCCGTACGCGTTATGTCCCCAAGCCCAAACCGTGCCGTCGCTCTTGAGAGCCAGGGAGTGATAGCGCCCTCCGGCGACCGCCGCCACCCCCGTGAATCCACTCAACTGCACCGGAGCGCTGCGGTTGGTGGTCGTTCCGTCTCCTAGCTGACCGTACCCATTGTCACCCCACACGAACACGGTTCCGTCGCTTTTACGCGCCAAGCTGTGCAGAGCTCCGGCGGCGGCGGTCGTTATCCCGCTCAAGCCGCTCACTTGCTGCGCGACGCTGCGGGCGGGAAGAGTCTCGCCGCCAAGCTGTCCGGACGCATTGAAGCCCCAGGACCACAGGGAGCCGTCGGCTTTTACCGCCAGGCTGTGGGAGCCCCCCGCCGCGATTCTCGCTACGCTCGCAAGGCTGGTGGACTGGACGGGCGCGCCCCGCTGCATCACGGTTCCGTCGCCCAGTTGGCCGTAGTCATTCCATCCCCATGTCCAAACCGCGCCGTCTGTCTTGACCGCCACGCTGTGGGTTCCGCCGCCGGCGAGCCTTGCCACTCCGGTCAGCCCGCTGACCTGAACCGGAAGTTTGCGGTTGGTTGCGCTCCCGTCGCCCAACTGGTACTTCGCATTCGCGCCCCAAGCCCAAGCCGTTCCGTCCGTTTTGACGGCCAAGCTATGTGAGCTGCCGGCCGCGATGGAGGCTGCTGCGGTGAGCGACGCCACCTGCGCCGGCGTCGCCCGGCTGTCGAAAGAGTTGTCGCCCAATTGCCCGTAGGCATTGTTCCCCCACGCCCATACCGTGCCGTCGCTCTTCAAGGCGAGGCTGTGGAATTCGCCTCCGGCGACTGCGGCGACTCCGGTGATCACGTTCACCGCCACGGGGCTTGTGCGGTGGGTGGTGGAACTGTCTCCCAATTGGCCGCTGGCGTTGTGGCCCCAAGCCCAGGCTGTGCCGTCGCTTTTGTACGCAAGGCTATGGAAACCTCCACAAGCGATGCCCGCCACTCCCGTCAGCCCGGTTACGAGCACCGGCGTGTTGCGCTGGGTGGTCGTTCCATCCCCTAACTGGCCGTAGCCGTTGTAGCCCCAAGCCCACACCGTCCCGTCGCTTTTCAGCGCCAAGCTATGACCCCAGCCCGCCGCGACCGCCACCACGCCGGTTAGCCCGCTGACTTGGACGGGGGCGCTCTGCGACGTGGTGGTTCCGTTGCCCAACTGGCCGTAGCCGTTGTATCCCCACGCCCACACGGTCCCGTCGCTCCTCACGGCGAGGTTATGAAAGTGCCCGGCGGCGATTGCGGTTACGCCAGTGAGACCGCTCACTTTGAATGGGATGCTGCGCGGGGCAAAGGAGGGGTCCCCGGACTGTCCGTGGTAATTCGCTCCCCAAGCCCACACCGTCCCGTCAGACTTAAGTTGAAGCGTATGGCTGACGCCCGCCGATATAGCTCCCCATGCTGGAACGCCATTTCCCCAAGCCGGGAGGGCCATCCCCAGAGCCACCCCAAGAACACCTATCCCCAATCGCGAACTTTGAGCGCGCGCCATAGCTGGACTCCGCCCACCTCCGATATTTGTGGCTAAACAAGTATCTTAACCGGGAACGGCGCACTCAGTTGCCACGATCCCACTGCCTGCGCAAAATCTTCGTACCGGGCGTACTGTTTTAGAGCCGAGCATCCTGCGGGCGAGCGCTCTGGAGACCTCAAGGGCGGCGGGTTCCGAATTCGGCTAGAATGGGCAGTCGGTATGCGTGCTTTCCGGGGTTTGGTTCTCGTTTTCGCTCTGGCGATCGGTTGTGCGGCGGAGATCGTCTATCAGAAGCCGCCGCAAGAAATTCTGGAAGTGCTCAATGCGCCTCCCGCTCCGGCGGCTTCAGTGAGCCCGGGCGGCGAGTATGTGCTGTTCGCGCAGGCGGCGCGTTATCCTCCCATTGCTGTACTAAGCCAGCCCATGCTCCGGCTGGCGGGTTTGCGGATCAATCCGCGGACGAACGGGCTGCACAACCCGCCATCGTTCCTGGCGCTGACCTTGAAGCGGCTCAGCGACGGCTCGGAGCGCCGCATCGCGCTGCCGCCGGACGCCCGGGTGAGCGCGCCGCTGTGGAGCGGAGACGGCAAGCGGTTCGCCTTCACGCTCACGGGCGCATCGAGCATCGAGCTGTGGGTGGGAGATGCGGCGACGGGCGCGGTGCGGCGCCTGCCGGGCGTGGCTGTCAATGCGGTGATGGGGGAGGCGGTTCAGTGGATGCCCGACCACCGCTCTCTATTTGTTCGCCTCGTGCCCGCCGGAAGAGGCAAGCCGCCTGCGGAACCACTCGTCCCCAAGGGGCCAAATGTTCAGGAAAGTGAGGGCAAGGGCGGCACGATTCGCACTTACCAGGACCTGCTGTCGAATCCCCACGACGAGGACCTGTTCGATTATTACGCCACGGCGCAGCTTGCCCTTGTCGATACGGTAACCGCCCGGGTGACGCCGGTAGGCAAGCCCGCGGTGTTTGGCGTGAACGAGCCGTCGCCGGACGGAAGGTATTTCCTTGTGTCGCGGATCCACCGTCCTTATTCCTACTTGCGCACGCACATTACGTTTCCCCGCGTCGTGGAAGTGTGGGACGCCGCCGGGCGGGTGGCATACACCCTCGCTAAGCAGCCGTCCACAGAGGACGTCCCCGAGGGAAGCGTGCATCCCGGTCCGCGATCTTATAATTGGAGACCCACAGCCCCGGCGACGCTGGTGTGGGTCCAATCCATCGACGCGAAGGCTGAGCCCAAGGCGGGCGGCAGGGACCGGGTGCTGGCTTTGAAAGCGCCTTTCAACGGGCAACCGGTCGAGATTGCCCGAACTTCGCAGCGCTTCACCTCGCTCACCTGGATTGACAACAGCAGCCTGGTCATCGTGCGGGAGGGCGACCGGGTGCGGCGGACGGCGGCATCTGTATTGGTGAACGCCGACGATTCAAAACAGGCGGCGAAAACGCTGTGGAAGGTCAATACGCAAGACCGCTACAACGATCCCGGCACGCCGGTGATGAAGACCGTAGCGGCAGGGCAGCGGGTGGCGGTCCATTCCGGCGGCAAGATCTTCTTGCGCGGCGCGGGCGCCACTCCCAAAGGCGATCGCCCTTTCCTGCGCAGCTATGATCTGGCGAGCGGCGCCACGGTGGAGACTTTCCGCTCCGCCGAAGATTGCTATGAAGAAGTCGTGGCGCTTGTCCGGGAGGACGGTTCGCGGTATCTCACGCGCCGGGAATCCCCTTCGGAGCCTCCGAATTATTTCGTACGGGGAGCGAACGGCGCCACGCCGCTTACCGCGTTCCGCGATCCGGCGCCGCGGCTGCGCGAAATCCGCAAGGAATTAGTGACTTACAAGCGGGCTGACGGCGTGCCGCTGTCTTTTACCCTTTATTTGCCTCCGGGTTACAAGCCGGGGACCCGCCTGCCCACCGTGATGTGGGCGTACCCGCGGGAATTCACGGATCCCGACCTAGCGGGGCAAGTGGTGGGTTCGCCGCAGCGGTTCACGACGCTCATCGGGGCTTCGCACCTGTTCTTCCTGCTGGCGGGCTACGCCATTCTGGACGGCGCCGCCATGCCGGTGGTGGGGTCGCCCCAAAGAATTAACGATACCTACATCGAACAGATTGTGATGAACGCCAAAGCCGCCATCGACAAAGCGGCGGAATTGGGGGTCACCGACCCTGAGCGGGTGGGCGTGGGCGGACACAGTTATGGGGCATTCATGACGGCGAATTTGCTGGCGCATTGCGATCTGTTCCGCGCCGGCATCGCCCGCAGCGGCGCGTACAACCGGACCCTTACCCCGTTCGGCTTCCAAAACGAACGCCGGACGCTGTGGCAGGCGCCGGAGCTTTACCTGAAAATGTCGCCGTTCATGTACGCCAATAAGATCAATGAGCCGATCCTGCTCATCCACGGCGAGGCGGACAACAATTCGGGAACGTTTCCGATACAGTCAGAACGAATGTATCAGGCGATACGCGGGAACAAGGGCATCGTCCGCTATGTGACGCTGCCGCATGAATCCCACAGTTACGCCGCCCGCGAGTCGGTAGAGCATACGCTGTGGGAGATGCTGACGTGGTTCGATAAGCACGTCAAGAACGCGCCGCCCCGGACGCCGCCCTCCACCGGGCCCTAAACTCGAAATTTTACTCGTAAGCCGGCCGAGGTTCGTGTATCCTAATGACTTCGGCGAATGTTTCAATCCAGTTACAGGGGAGTTGCAGTTTGGCTACTCGCCAGTTGTGTGTTTGAGGCGAAGGCGCAGGATCTGAAGCTGCCCTCGTGGCTTTCGCTGGGCGCCGAGTATCGCGTTCGTCTGGATGCGTTCGTGGGGTCAGGGCTGCGCGACCGGGGCGACGACGCTTTTGTCGTGGAGCGATTCCGATTGACCACGGAATTCGTCCCGTTGCCATGGGCTCGAGCTTTGATTCAAGTGCAGGATGCTCGTGTCTTCTTGCGCGATTTGGGACCTGCGGCGCCGCCCTACCACGACGGTGTGGATCTGCGTCAGGCGTACTTACAACTGGGGGATGCCGAGAAGCACCCCTTTGCTTTCCGAGTGGGACGCCAAGCGTTCTCCTTGGGTGGGAGGCGGCTGATCAACGAGTCCAGATGGAGCAACGTCAGCCGCAGTTACGATGCGCTGCGCGCCACCCTGCGGCGCGGGAATTTCCGAGTGGATGCCTTTGCAGCATCGGTTCCCGAGGTTCGCCCCGGATCATGGAACAACCGGCGAATCGACGGCAACAACATTCATGGCTTGTACGGTGAATGGAGCAGTCCACGGCGCGGCCTTGTACTGGACGTGTACGGCTTCTGGCGTCTGAACCCGCTGGCGATGACCGAACGCGGGGAAAGAGCCAAGCTTGATGCCAAGACCGCCGGTTTCCGATGGGCGGGTAAGCTGCCGTCGGGCTTTGAATTCGACGCCGAGACCGCCTATCAACGGGGACGGCGCGGTTCCGAAGCGGTGAGAGCATGGGCTGGGCATTACATGGCGGGAAGGCGTTTTGAGGACCGGCGGGGCAAGCCATTTGTCTATGTAGATTACAATTACGCGTCCGGGGATCGGGCGCCGGGCGATGGCCGGATGGGAACTTTCGACCCCCTATATGGTTCGAGCCACGAGCGCTACGGATTGGTGGATCTGTTTTGCTGGCGGAACATCCATCACCTGCGCGGCAGCCTCGAAATTCAGGCTTCGCGCCGCCTTCTCATCCATGTAGCGCAGAATCATTACTGGCTGGCGAGCGCGCGGGACGGATTGTATATGAGCGGCAGCGCTTACTACGCCCGCGCCGCGGACGGCAGCGCCGGCAGTTTTGTGGGCCGAGCCGCCGACGTGCATGCGGATTGGACGCTTTCCCACTGGGTCCAAATCGGGGCCGGTTATGCCCGCCTTTTTCCGGGGCCGTTCTTAAGACGCACTTTGCCCGGGGTCTCCCACAATTACCTGTTCCTTTTCTTCTCAGGCCGGTTTTGACTTGCGCGCCGCCGCGATGTGCCGGGCTACGGCGGCTACGGTGTCCAGCCAGATGCCATTCGCGGGATCCAAGGCGAAACGGCACAGCCGTTCGAGGGCTTTAGCGTCCACGGTTTGGCGAGCCGGCTGGCCGATGTCGTGGCCCACAAAAATGAGCCAGCGGCCCTCGGCGGCGGCTTTGCTTACCCAGACCATCATTTGGTCGTAGGTAAAGTTGTCGAATCCGGTTCCCATGAGGCTGGCCAAGTCGCAGATTTCCGGGTCATTCGAGTCCTCGTCGAGATAGCCGCGCCCGCTGAGAAATCGCTTGGCGACCAGAGGCACATAGCTCCGGGTGTTTTCACCCCGCCCGACGAACTTCTGCCCGCAGGGATAGGCGAAGCTGACCGGCGTGACTCCGAGGCGGCTGCGGATGAGGTCAGTGGCTTTGTCCAAGTCCTCCGCCATCCTTTCGAGGGTGAAGTCTTCGAGCGCCTTTTCGCGGGCAAAGCGGTAGTTGCCGGTGCAGGGGTGCGTGTAGGAATGATTCCCTATTTCGTGCCGTCCCCCGGCGGCGACCCGTTTCCAATCTTCGAGCCGCTTCAATAAATTCGGCGGCGAGACATAGAAGGTAGCTGGCGCGCCGCAGCCTTCGAGCAACGGAATGCCCACGTCAAGCTGGCTGGGGCGCGCGTCGTCAAAAGTCAGGCTCAGCGCCGCTTTCTTGCCCCTGGGCCAAGCAAATCCTCCGGATGGCTGTGCCGAAGCAGCGAGCATCGCTCCTCCCATCACTTCGCGGCGGGTCATCATCAGCTCTGCGAGGAACGCTGCTTCGCCTGCTCGATGGCGATTTGGTTGACATGAGCCAGGGCTTTCGCGCCGGAAGCCCCTTCGATGGCTTTGACGGCGATGTCTTGCACCTGCTGTTTGGCCTCAGCGACCTGCTTCTGGAGGTCGGCGATTTGCGCCGCCTGCCGGGCGATGATGTCTTCGAGCGTTTTGATTTGCATCTCGGCCAGGCGCTTTTCCGCCTCGGCGTCCTTCTTCAGGATCAGGATCTGCTGTTCGAACTGCGCCTGCGCATCGCGCGTGGCTTGGGCGACGGCGCGCTCCACTTCCTTCTGGAGCTTCGCCGGGAATTGTTCGGACTCCTTCTTAAGTCTCTGGAATTCCTCTTCCTTTTCCTTGAGCGCAGCTTCGCGCTGCTGCCAGCTCTTTTCGAGCAGCTCCTGCTTTTCCTGGTTTTTCTTTTCTTGCAGGCGCAGCTCTTCCTCGTACTTGTCCTGAGCCTTCTTGCGTTCGAGCGCTTTCTTATATTCGTAGTCTTCGATTTCGCGCTGCCGCTGCTTCTTTAGCGCTTCTTCCTGCTCCTTGCGTTCGCGCTCGGTCCGCTCTCTTTCTTCTTCCCAAAGGGATCGCTGAACGTTGATCTCGTTCTCGAGCCGTTCCTTCTCCCGGGCGTACTCCTGAACGAGCTGATCGAGCGCCGTGGCGGCGATGTCGATCTTGTGGAGGCGGCTCAGCTCTTCGCGCTCCAATTCCACAGCTTCCCGGAGCGTGTGGAAGAGATTGACCTCCCGCTGGAGTTTCTCCGAGATATCGGAAAGCGCCCGGGAAATGTCGATGCCCAAAGCGCCGATTTTCTGGATGACGGTTTCAGCGGTGATCCCTTCCCCCGCCTGCAAAGTTTCGGCTTTCCGCCGCTGCTCCGCTTCCAGGAACTTGGCGTCAGCCGTTTCGAGCGCGGCTGCGGTTTCCTTGCGGATCTCCGCGAACTCCTGTTGCACCTCGGGTTTCGAGCGCGCGGGACGCGGGGTTGTCTTTCGGGTTGTCGTCGCCATTGCTCTCGTATTATGACCGATCCCAAGGTGCGGCGGGGTTTCAGGGGCGCTGTCTTTTCGGTCACAATACAAGCATGGTGGTGGAGATTGAGGGCGTAACCTTGCACCTGGCGCATCCCGACGAACTGAACGTTCAGTGGGTGGGTCAGGACGAGGTCATGCGCCAACTGCTGGCCGCATGGCTGGTGGTGGACGAAAACGACCTGCCGATGAATCCCCGTCTGCTCGGCAAGCCCGGCGTCGGAAAAACTACGCTGGCGTACGCCGCGGCGCAGCGGTTGGGCAGGGAGATCTACATCCTGCAAGCCACCGTCGACACCCGGCCGGAGGACCTGATCATCCAGCCGGTAATCGAAGGGGAGAACAAGCTTCGATATGTCGCTTCACCGCTGGTCACCGCCATGATCCGGGGCGGCGTCTGCATTCTGGATGAAGGCAACCGGATGAGCGAGAAAAGCTGGGCGTCGCTTGCGCCGCTGCTCGACAACCGCCGCTATGTGGAGTCCATTGTGGCGGGCATCAAGATCAAAGCTCACCCGTTGTTCCGGCTCGTGGCCACCATGAATGACGACGCCTCCACCTTCGACCTGCCCGAGTACATCCACTCCCGGCTACAGCCGCAGATTCTGATCGATTTTCCGGAGCGCGACGAAGAGTACCTCATCCTGCGGGAGAACCTGCCGTTCGGCGACGAGCAGATCCTGCAATATGTCACGGAATTCCTGCAACAAGCGCACCGCGCCGACGAACGCTACACCGTCCGGGACGGCATCAACATCGCGCGCTTCGCCATGAAGCTGCGGCACATGACCAAAAGCCGCCTGGAGGCGCGCTCGGCAATCCACGTAGCCATACTGCAAACGCTGGGCGAGGAGGCTCTGCGTTATGTCCCAGCCGAGCGAAGCCGGTAGTCTCAGGCGCGGGCGGTTCACCTATCTCCCGGTGGCGCCCGGACGCATGGAGTTCGCCATCGAGGTGCGGCGCGGGATCCTGCTGGACCGCCCGCGCATCGTGGCGGTGGAGTTGCCCGCTTCCCTCGAGCGCGCGTACCTGCGGGCGGTGGCGCGGCTGCCGCAGATCACGGTGCTGGTGTATCCCGACCCGCTCAACGACGAGCGCGGCATTTATGTTCCGGTGGAGCCGTGCGACCCGTTCACCGAAGCTGTCCGGACAGCGCAGGAAACAGGCGCCGGCGTGGTGTTCATCGAACCGGATGTCGACCGCCCGCACCATCCCGACCAGTATCCCGATCCGTACTCCATCCGCCGCATCCCGCTCGAAAAATATATCGAAGCCTACCGCGTGTATCCGCAAGAGCGTTCGGAGGAGATCGCCGCGCACGCCGCAGGCATGGCGTGGAAGCTGCAAGGCGCGGATCCGGAGGCGGAGACGCTGATCGTGGTGTCGCTCAACATGCTCGATCCGCTGCTCGACGCCATGGAAGTCCCGCAAGATGAACCTTCGAGCCGGGGGCGGGAGGTGGAGCTCGTGAACCCGCACCCCGATTGTCTCGCGGAGATCCTGGCCGAATACCCCTACTTGCAGGAGCGCTACGAGCGCTTCCGCGAATCGATGGATAACGAGGACCTGATCGACCGCCCGCGAGTCCAGTATCAGCTCTTGAAGGACGCCGAGCAGGAATACGTCAAGAACACCGGGGACAAGATCGTACACTGGCAGCGGCGGCTAATGGCTCGCTACGCGCGGAACCTCGCGTCGCTGGCGGGGGATCTGACGCCCAATCTGTTCGACCTTACCGTGGCGGCGCGCAGCATCGTGGACGACAACTTCGGTTGGGAAGTCTGGACGATGGGCAACCGCTACAGCTTTCAGCGCGAGACATCGGACCTGGAAACCGTGAACCTCTCCGGCGAGGACGTCTGGTTCCACACGCGGCGGCTGCGCTTGAGGCGGCGGTTGCCGCGCCCCAAACAGCGCCTGATGCCCCGCGGACTGAAGCCGCGTAAGAAGGAGAAACACGCCGGCGAGTGGGCGCAGGCGATCAACGGTGAAGCCATGTGCTCCTACCCGCCCGAGGATCTGGTGGTCGAAGACTACGGACGGTTTCTCAAGAAACAGGCGAAGCACATTCTGAGCGAAGAGCGGGTGCGCGTGGAGCCGTTCACTACATCCATTCTGGACGGCATCGACCTGCGCGAAACGATCCGCAACTGGTACGAGAAGAAAATCTACGTCCGGCAATTCGACAAGATGGCGGGCGAGGTGGGCGCCGTGGTGGTCATTTTCGACGAAGACCGCGAGGGGCGCTACAACTACCTGATGACGTGGCTGGGCGAACACCAAAACGAGTCCGACATGGCCTACTATTCGACGCACCCGTTCGACCACATGGTGGGACCGGGGATCGGGCGCGCCGAGTACGGCGGTTTTCTCATGACCCTGCCTCCGCGGCGCATGTTCGATGTCTGGGGCGATCCCGATTACGATTTCGCCGAGACCAAGCCGGAACGGCTCTTGCTCGCCGCGCTCGACTACTCCATTCACAAGTACGTCGTCTATGTGGCGGCACGCCCGCCGCGATCCATCTTCCGTTCCATCGCTTCCCGGCTCAACCGGACGATCGTGTACATCCCGATCGGACAGCTTTCCCCCACCAAGCTCAAGAAGATCCGCGTAGTGCACGTCCTCGATTCCCATAAGAGGCGGGAAGAGGCCAAAGACTACATTTGGTGAACGGCTATTACGCGGCTTCCGGTCAATCACTCGGGGGCGTGGGCTTTTCCGCGCCGGTGAGATTCCATCCCGGCCATGCCGGATCGGCGTTGGGGTTCTTTGACGGCAGCACCGCGCCGCTTTCCTTAAGCCAAGCCTGCAACCTTTCGGACATTCGCTTAGCCACCGCCGGCTCACGGGCAATCAGGTTGTTTCTTTCGCCCGGGTCTTTGGCGAGATTGTAGAGCTCGCGGCGCGGGTGGTGGTAGAACTCGATGAGCTTCCATTCGCCTTCGCGGATGGCGCTGCCCGGTTCGCCTCCCTGGTTCGAATAATGGGGATAGTGCCAGAAAAGCGGGCGGTCTTTAACTTTGCCGCCTTTGAGCAACGGCATCAGGCTCACGCCATCGACCTTGCCCGGCGGGACTCCCGCCGCTTCGCAGAAGGTCGGGAAGAAATCGACGCTCGAAACGGGGGTGGAAATCACCGTCCCCGGCTTGACCACGCCGGGATACCGGATGATGAGGGGCTCGCGGATGCCGCCTTCGTATAAGTGTCCCTTTCCAGCACGGTAAGGCGAGTTGTCGGTGACCGGCTGCTTACTGGTTCCTTCGTAGCGCAGCCCGCCGTTATCCGAGAAGAAAACAACCATGGTGTGGTCCGCGATGCCCGCCTTGTCGATTGCGTCAAGCACCGTGCCGACCGAAGCATCGAGGCTTTCGATCATCGCTGCGTATACGGGGTTGTAGCGCCCGGCAGACTTCTCTTTGTGGCGGGCGATGTCGGCTTCCCGGGCGTTCAAGGGGATGTGCACGGTGAAGTGAGACAGATAGACGAAGAACGGGTTCGCCCGGTTGGCTCCGATGAAGTCGCAGGCGACCTGGGTGAGCCGTTCTGTCAGGAACTCTCCGGGTCCGCCGATAAGATTGGGCAGTTCGAAGGGACCGAAGTAGGGGGTCTTGCTACGGGGCGGGCTGCCGGAATGGGTGCCGCCGGCGTTGAGGTCGAAGCCTTGGTCTGTGGGCGAGAAACCGTCTCCCCCGAGATGCCACTTGCCGACCGAGGCGCTGCGGTAGCCGGAAGATTTGAGCCTCTCCGGGATGGTAGTTTCCTCGAGTTTCATCTCCGTGGCGGTGCGCGGCGTGATAAGGGGTCCACGCTCGTGGTGCGGGCGTCCGGGAATCCAATCGGTGACCCCGGTGCGGACGGGATACCGCCCGGTGAGAATGCTGGCGCGCGTCGGCGAGCAGACGGGGCAGGCGGCGTAGGCATCCGTGAAACGCGCGCCCTGCGCGGCAAGCCGGTCAATGTTCGGAGTGGCGAAATACCGGTTGCCGTAACAGCCGATATCGCGGACTCCCAGATCATCGGCCAGAATCATGACGATGTTCGGCCGTCTCGCCTGAGCAGCGGAAAGCAATCCGCCGCCCAAGGCAGCCAAAAATTCACGGCGCAGCATGCTTGATCGTTACCTCGTTAGTGAATCAGCTTCAACCCAAAATGTATATACCGCGGGAAACCGGTTGTGGCGGTGATGCGCCCGAACAGCGAGTTCGTCGGCGCGGTGTTTGGCGCGGCAAGATTCGAGTGATTCATCGCGTTCAGCGCTTCCGCCCGGAACTGCAATTTCCACTTCTCGGCGAGGGAAACGGCCTTAACCACTGAGAGGTCCCAGGTGCCGACGCCCGGCGCGCGCACTTTCGAAAAACGGCTTGAAAGGGCCCGCAAGTTGGATGCTAGCTGCTGAGCGGGATTGCGGTTAAAGGCGTCGGTGTTAAACCAGCGGCTTATGGTTCTCTGGCTTGACGGGAGCGCTACTTGATCGATCGAGCCAACCACCAGCGCGTTTCCAAAGCCAAGCGGCGCGCCGGTGTGGGACTGCCAAACCGCCTGCAATTGCCACCCACCGGCCAAGTGACGTACGGCGGCGCCTGACTTCGAGAGATATCGCTTCCCGGAACCGAAGGGCAATTCATAAATGCCGCTCAACGCCCAGCGGTGCGTCCGGTCCAAATCGGAGATCACACGTTCGGGTTTGAGGTCGCCATCGTTCAAGTAACTTGTGGCCTCGAACATTTTGGAGAACGTGTAATTGAATTGAAAAGTGGAGCCCTGGCGAAAACGGCGTTCCAAGGTGGTTTGCAAAGAGTTGTACCACGACGCGCCTTCGGGTTGCGAGCTGGTGATAGAGGTGAAGTGCGGATAGGGGCGGAGCAACTGGCTGCGCGCCACGGTGGTCCCGGCGAGATTCGTTCCAGGCAACGGGTAAAACGGGTTTGGCACTTGGGAGCTGAGATAGTCAATGGTTCGCTGGTCGCGCACGGGCGAAGTGGAAAGCAAGCTATTGGGTATGGGGTCGAACTGCCGGGAGGCGCCAAGTTTCGAGCCCCGGTTTCCGACGTACTGCACCTCGACGACAAATTCGCGCGGCAGTTGCTGCTGGATTCCAACAGAATACCGCTGCATGTAGCCGTTGACCGCATTCTCCCGGAAGAAGCTTACGCCGCGGCCGACGTCGGTGGCCAAGCCTCCCGCGGCTCCCGGAGGCGCCGGCCAGCCATTCGGGAACGGGTTCGCGAGCGAGGCGATGTACGTCATCCCGTTGTCGACCGATGGCACAAGAGAAGTGCGCAGCGAGTAACCCGACTGGTTCACCGCCGACCGGTCGGCGCCGAGCGGCACGAAAAATACTCCGTAGCCTCCGCGAATCACCGTGTTCTTAGCGACGTTCCATGCCACTCCGACGCGTGGCGACAGGTTATTCCTGTCAGCCTTCCACAGGCTCCGCGGGCGTCCGGCGACCCCGGCGAACAGGAGTCCCCCGTTGACCTTGAACTGTGATACCGGCAATTCGGGGAGCGGATTGCGGGCGTAATTAGCGATCGCCCGCGCCGACTCCGGATTCGGCGTGTTGAAATCGAACTGGCTTACCGAGCGGTTGAAGCGCTCCGTCATTGCCGTGTCGAGGTCATACCGCAGCCCCATGCTCAAGGTTAGCCTGTTCGTCACCCGCCAGTCATTTTGAACATAGAAGCCCCACGCGCCGGACTGCTCCGCAGCCGAGTCGTTTACATTCACTTGGCCGTCGGAGGGGATGCCGAGCAGAAACGACGCCAGCCCTTGCCCGATGGGCGCGCCCGGCGAGTTGTCCAAAGGTCCGCCGGTCCATCGATTCGTAAAGCTGATCGTGGGGGTCATGTTGGCGAAGTTGTAGTTGTGTTCCCGGTAGAGACGGAACTCGACGCCGAATTTCATGGTGTGCCGGCCGCGGGTCCAATTGAGATCGTTGGAAATCGTCAGGTAATTGGTGAATGCGCGGGAATTCGACGCGGTGCCCAAAGCCTGATACCCCGCGACTGAAATATTCGGAAAGGTGATGGCTTGGGGGTCGATGGCGCTCTGTAGTCTCGGACTGAAGCCGGCGGCAGTCAGATCAAAGCCTCTTGCCAGAGGGAAGAAACTCTGTTCGAAGCGGGTGTAGCCGGCGCGAAAATTGTTTAGTACGGCAGGCGTCAGCACATAGACGTCATCGATGACGCCGCCGTAATTACGCCTCCACCGGTCGTTGCCCGTGGCGATGTTCTCGAACACTTGCCCGGAAGTGAAAAGCTGGAACCACTGGCTATAACGCCCAAAGATGCGGTGCTTCTCGCTGAAGTTGTGATCCGCCTTCACGGTGTGGGAGCGGAACTCATTCCAAGACCGTTGCAGCCGGGTGTAGTTGTTCCGTCCGTCGCTGGTGCCTTGAGTATTGGGTTCGGGCCAGTACTGGAGCAGGCCCATGGCGGTACGGTCGAGCCGGTTTTGGGGAATCACATTGCCCGGGAACGGCTGCCGGGAGTAGCGCCCACTTGCCGCGGGAGCCGTCGTGAGGGGATCGTAAACCTGGTAGATCGGGCCGAGCCTCAGCAGATCGGAGAAATCGCCGCGCCGCTGGCTGGCTGACGGCACCGTGAAGAAGGTGTTGCCGCGTTCCACCCCCGGCCTTGTGAGACCTTCGAACGAGTAAACCCAGAACGTCTTGCTGCGGCCGCTGTAAATTTTGGGCAACACCACCGGGCCGGAAAAGATGGCGCCATAGCGGTTGAGAATATTCAAAGGGTTGATCGACTTCTCTTTTTCCTTGCTGACCGGGCCGGTGGCGGGATTGTAGTAGTTTTGCCGCTGGAACAGGTCGAGCGACTGGAGATGCTGATTGTTGTGGAAATAGTAAAGCGTGGTGCGGAAGTCGTTCGTCCCGGAGCGCAGAACCACATTGACGTTCCCTCCGGGAGCACGGCCCACGCTCGCGTCATAGGTGGCCGTTTGCACCTTGAACTCCGACAACATCTCAGCGGGAGGAGCATAAGCAGCGTTCTGTCCCCACATGCTCGGGGTCCCATCGACGGTGAATTCGATGTTCCCGCTCCGTACGCCATTCACCGACAGTGAGCTGAGCACCTCCGTCGCCGGGCCAAGAGAAGGGTGATTCGGCGCCGACAGATTCACCACTCCCGGGGCGAGCCGGGACAAGGATAGCGCGTTGCCCCCGGGCAACGGCAGGTCCAGAATCCGGCGGCTGTCCACCACCCGCCCCACGCTGGCGGTGGACGTCTCGAGTAACGAAGCTTGTCCGGAGACCGTCACGGATTCCGTGATCTGCCCTACTTCCAGGGCGACATCTACCGTCAGGCGGTCGGCTACACGGACTTCCAGTTGGGTCCGCTCATAGGAGCGAAAACCAGGGGCGGACACTGTTAGCGTGTAAATGCCGGGATGCAAGAAGGGTAGTTCGTAGACCCCCACGTCGTTGGATTTGGACACGACACGCACTCCGCTCGCGACATTCAGGGCTGCCACTTCCGCGTTGGGAACCGCGGCTCCCGCCGGATCCGTAATGCGGCCGGATATGCGGCCGCGAGCATCCTGGGCCATTGCCGGGACACAAGAAAGAACGATAGCCACTAGCAGTCTTCTGGTCATGTGCCTGACTCCCTCACAGTGGAAACAAAGTATCACGGCAGGCGCTTCGGAACAACCTCCCCGTGGGCGTGGGAATCGCCGGCTCCGGTTTTTCGCTAACGGGCCACAGATCCGCGTTCATCGGCGTTCATCCGTGGCTGGTTTGATTGCGGCCGCAGATGAACGCAGATGAACGCCGATAGGTGCGGTTCCGGGCGAAGGGTTTATGAAGGGGCTTTGTCGAAATCGTTTGACCACGTGAGGGGACGGGTATATCCTGGAGGCAGTTTCTGGGAACGCTAGCCAACGAAATCTCTGGGAAAGGAGTGTATTGAAACCATGGTTGAGCGTAAGAATTTTGCGTCTCCGGACGAGGTTCGGGAATTCCCGCAGGCGCGGGTGGAACTCGTCACGGTAGGAGGGGTAACGGTTGGCCGCGCCACCGAGCAGCCCGGCTGGAGGTGGTCCACCTCGTTGAAGCCGGTTGTCAAAACGGAAAGTTGTCAGGAAGCCCACCTGGGGTATCTGATTTCGGGTGTGCTGAAAGTGGTTATGGACGACGGTCAGGAGGTCGAATTGAGAGCAGGGGATGTCGTTTCCCTCCCGCCGGGACACGATGCCTGGGTCGTCGGAAGTGAGCCGGTGGTGTTGCTAGACTTCCAGGGAATGCGAAATTACGGGAAGCTGCTTTGAGGCTTTCCGTCGATTGCGGCGCCGCGCCCTAGTACGACAGCCTGAGCCCAAGCTGAATGATGCGCGGCGAGGAGGCGCTGTTAATCTTTCCCGCCTCGACGTGCTGCAACACACTGTTCGGTTTGCCGAAGTTGGGATGGTTGGTGAAGTTGAACATCTCCAGCCGGAGTTCGGCGCGGGCGCGCTCACGGACGCGGAAGTTCTTGCTGACCTTCAAGTCCTGGTTGCTGAAGCCCGGTGAGCTGAGAATGTTGCGGCCGCCGTTGCCGTAGGTGTACTGCGCCGGGACGGCGAAAGCCGTGAGGTCGAACCAGCGGTCGATGCTGCGCTGGTCTGCGGGCAGCGATCCGTGGCGAAGCCGGTCGGCGTAGTTCCTGCCGTCGCTGTTCGCCGGGTTGCCGGAAACGGTGACCGAGAAGAGCCTGCCGGAGCGGAAGGTGAGGATGCCCCCGAGTTGCCATCCGCCGAGCACGCCGTCGACCACGCGGTTCCAACTCTTGCCCCACCGTCCCCGGCGTCCGAAAGGCAGGTTGTAAATGAAGCTCGACACCAAATTGTGGCGGCGGTCATAATTGGCGCTGCCCCAGTCCCACCGGATTTCGTGGGGATTTCGCCAACTGTCGCCTTCACCCAACAGGCCAGCGCCGTCGTCGAGCATGTGGGACCAGGTGTAGGACGCCAGGAAGGTCAGGCCGCGCGAGAAGCGCCGCTCTCCCTTCACCGCCATGCCGTTGTAACTGGTGTTGCCGCCCGATTGGTAATAATTGATGTCGTTGAAATAGGGCCACGGGCGCCGGGAAGCGATGCTCCCCGCCCCCGCGCCGACGGCGTTGAGGTTCCGGTTCCACAGGCCCTGGCGGCTGCTTGTGCCGATGTAGGAAACCGTGAGCAGCATGTTCGAAGGTAACTGCCGCTGAATGTCGAAGAACCACTGCATCGCATACTGTGTGGGCCGGTAAGCAGGCGATGTCTGGATAGACAGGTTTCTGGCCAAGGTGGTCACCGGGAAGAGGTCCGTGGGAAAACCTCTCGAAACGATCAAGCCGGGTTGCAAAAGCCGGTCCGGCGTTTGGAAGGTGAATTCGGCGTAATCCGGCGGGCCATTGCGCCAAACCGCGCTCATGGCCGCGTATTCATTCGCCCCGTAATAAATCCCGAAGCCCGACCGGATCACCGTGGTGCGGCGAAGCTGGTAGGCGAAGCCTACGCGTGGGGCGAAGTTCCTGTTGGCGTGCCGGCACCCGCAGTCGTGCTCGTCCTTAGGCCGGAGGATCTGCACCTCGCTGGTTCCCGGGGGACCAAGGATGAGCCAGCTGACGGGGAGCTTCTGGAGACTGCCGAAGCTCGGAACGCCAAAGCGATCCCAACGCAGCCCGAGGTTCAGCGTGAGGCGCGGCAGCGGCTTAATGTCGTCCTGAAGATACAGGGCGTAATTGCGGGTCCGGACGTCCTCCCCTTGGATGTTGCTTAAAGTGCCGTTGTTCGTCATGCCCAAAAGCATGTCGGCGAGCGAATCTCCGGTCCTGCCGCGGTTGTTCGGGTCCTGCGTGAATGAGGCGTTAAAGTTCATGACGCCCCGCGCGTAGCGGGCGGCGCGGCGGTAGATCTGCTCCTTGCGGAACTCGAAGCCCGCCTTCAGGAAATGCCGCCCCCGGATGGAAACCACCTGTTCGGAGATGTGATAGACGTTCTGAAAATTGGTGTTGGGCCAGAAGGAGCGCGAGCCCAACTGCTCGTAATTGGTGGCTACGAAGCGGGTAACTCCGTGATCGTTGTCACGGCCGAAATCCGGCAAGGAGAGCATGCCGAGGTCT
>FWPV01008273.1_pt1 | contig 18278 bp, 12 predicted proteins | sample 2228371 | NCBI WGS metagenome assembly FWPV01 (sample SAMEA103939776, study PRJEB20133) | metagenome
CGGCGCCGGGGCAGGAGCGCAAAACCCCGCGCCGCCAGCAGCGCCAGCGGAGGAAGCAGGTGGAAATAATAGCGGGGAAAGAAGCGCATCCCCAGCGCCACTGCGGCCAGCGAAATCAACACCCACGCAAGCAGCCGGTGGTCCCTCCTCCGCCACACCGCCACCGCTGCGGCAACCAACAGCGCCGCGTGGAATCCCGCCCAGTTCAGCGTGCGGCGCGCGAACTCCAGCCACGGCTGATCCGCCAGCGGCGCCCGCGCATACGCGGCGCCCCACAGCCAGACCTGCTCCCAGCACGCAGTCAGCGCACCGCTCCCCGCCAGCCACGCGGCGCATGCGAGAACAGGCAGAGCGAAACCGCCCATCAGCCGCAACGGCGCCCGCCATTGCCACAGCAGGCACGCGGCGAGGAAAAACGCCGCTTTCACGTTCAGGCACAGAGCCGCGCCGCACAGCAGTCCCGCCGCAAACGGGCTCCCCGCAGCCGCCGCGCCCACAGCCGCGAATTGCAGCGGCACGGCCAGCAGGTCCGGCGTCAGCGCCAGCACGGCCGAGTGCACGTAGAAGGTGAATCCGAACGCCGTCAGCCCCGCCGCCCACAGCTGTTCTTCCTCCCCGCCGCCGAACGCGCGCGCCGCCCGCGCCGCCGTCCATGCCGCCAGCACGGCGAACGCCGCTCCGAACAGCCGCAGCGGCCAGCCCGCCTGCGCGCCTGTCATCAGATACAGCAGCGGGAACAGCGGCGGCTTGTCGAACCAGATGTCGCGGAACAGCGCTTTGCCCCGCAGCATCTCCGCGGCGGCGGCCAGCGGATAGCCCTCCTCCACCCAGACCACGTCCAGGTAGCAGAACCGCGACACCACGGCCAGAGCGGCGATCCCCAGCCAGACGGCGCGTCGGGCCATGCCCTGATTGTGCCCCGGCAGCTGCCGTGCGCGCCATTCCTTGTAGGCTGAAGGTGTGATCGAGTTCACGGTTGCACCGGAAGACGCGGGTCAGCGGCTCGACCACTTCCTCTGCGCGCGGATGCCCGAACACAGCCGCGCCCGCATCCAGGCGTGGATCGCCGAAGGCCGCGTCCGCGCCGCCGGCTCGCCGCGCAAGCCCTCGTGGAAGGTGCGCGCCGGGGAACGGATCGAGGTCGAACCGGCCGAACCCCCGCCATTGCGCGCGTTTCCGGAGGAAATTCCGCTCGAGATCCTGTACGAAGACGAGGCCGTGGCCGCGGTCAACAAGCCCGCAGGTCTGGTGGTGCACGCCGGCGCAGGCCGCTCTTCCGGCACGCTCGTCAATGCTCTGCTGCACCGCTACGGCCGGCTTTCGGAAAGCGGAGACGCGCTGCGCCCCGGCATCGTCCACCGGCTCGACAAGGGTACCAGCGGCGTGATCCTCGTGGCGCGCACGGAAGCCGCCCACCGCAGCCTCGCGCAGCAGTTCGCCTCGCGATCGGTCGAGAAAATCTACCTTGCACTCGCCGAAGGACGCGTCGAGCCCCCGCAGGGCGTGATCGACCGGCCCATCGAACGCGACCCCGTGCGCCGCACGCGCATGACAGCCCGCACCGGCCGCGGCCGCACGGCCCTCACGGAATACCGTGTTCTCGAGAGGCTGGGCCGCTTCACGCTTCTCGAAGTCCGCATCCGCACCGGACGCACCCACCAGATCCGCGTCCATCTGGCTTCCATCGGCCACCCTGTCGCGGGCGACACGCTCTACGGGGCGGCGGCGCGTCCCGCGGGCATCGAGCCCCTCGGCCGCCCCTGGCTGCACGCCTGGCGCATCGGCTTCACCTCTCCCGCCACCGGCGAGCGCGTCCTCGTCGAGGCGCCTCTGCCTCAGGAACTGCTCAGGTGGAAAGCGCAACTCGCCTGTGCGGATAATGAAAGTGGGTGATGAAGCGACGCTCCTTTCTTCCGTGCCTGGCTCTCGGCGCGCCTGCCTTGCGGCCCTCCGCTTTCGCGCAGCCGCCGCAGGAAACCGACGAGACCATCAAGCTCGAGGTGACGCGCGTCAACCTCCTCTTCACGGTCACCGACCGCCGCGGCCGCTTCGTCAACAACCTCACGCGCGACGATTTCGACCTGATCGAAAACAAGCGCCGCCAGACGATCATCGAGTTCTCTTCCGAGTCCGACCTCCCTCTGCGCATCGCCCTGCTCATCGATGTGAGCAATTCCATCCGCGACCGCTTCCGCTTCGAACTCGAGGCTGCCGGCGAATTTCTCCAGCGCGTCATCCGCCGCGGCGTGGATAAAGCCCTGATCTACTCCTTCCACACCGAGCCTGAACTCGTGCAGCCGTTGACCGATGACACCGAGCTGCTTGTGAAGAAGCTGCGCGACCTTCGCCCCGGCGGCGGCACCGCGATGTACGAGGCCATCTATCTGGCCTGCCGGGATCACCTGATGCTCGACCAGCCCCGCTACAAGTACCGCCGCGCAGTCATCATCATCGGCGACGGCGAGGACAACTCCTCGCGCTTCACCCGCGATCAGGCGCTCGAAATGGCCTACCGGGCGGAGACGGTGATTTACGCCATTTCCACCAACATCAGCCGCGTCGAAACCGACGGCGACAAGGTGCTGAAGTATTACGCTCGCGAAACCGGCGGCCGGGCCTTCTTCCCCTTCAAGGCCGAGGATCTGACGCAGGATTTCGAGAATATCGCCAACGAATTGCGCTCGCAATACAGCATTCTCTACCGCCCGGATCCGCTCATCACGGACGGCCGCTTCCACCCCGTCGAACTCCGCGTGCGCGGCCGCAAGGATCTCTTCGTCCGCGCCCGGCGCGGCTACTACGCCCCGAAAATGTGAACAGCGGCTGCGCCATCGAGCGCGGCCGCGCGAACGGCTTGCAGCCGAGGGCAGGGAAGCAGCCCGCCCGAGTAACCTGAACGCCCCTCTCCAACGGACTTCCCCTCGCGCTTGCGCGAGGGCCCAACCGTGCCCACTCGCGCGCTCTCTTTCGGGTTTCCCCTCGCCCTCAAGTTCCCCTCGCGCTCGCGCGAGGGCTACCGCAGCCGCATCAGCGGCTGCCACCGACAGTTCGCGAGGGCTGCATCCCAACTGTGCCCACTCAGCCCTCCCCAACGGATTTCCCCTCGGCCTTGGCCGAGGGCTGCATCCCAACTGTGTTCACATGGGCAGCGGGCGCCAGCGGTCCCCTTTCGGCCCCTGTCTGAAACGCAGATGCCGAGGGAGGCGGCCCCACCCACCTGCCTCAACCACACGATTTCCCCGGAAACAGCCTCACGGGCGCAGTCGGCGGATGCGGCGTTGCAGCACCGTTGCGAAATGCGCCGAACCAGCCTGCCGCGGCCCGCTGTTTTCCCCTCTGATCAGCCGGGAATCTTCGGTATTTTCTTCTCGTATTCCGCGATTTTCTTCTGGAGTTTTTCCCGCTCCGGCGACTTCGGCACAGGCGCCAGCGCCTCTTTGGCTTCATCGAGGAAGAGTTTCATCCTCGCAGCGCGATCCAGTTTTTTCGGCGCAAACAGCTGCGACAGCTCCGTGAACTGAGTGGCCATGAACAGGAGAAACTGCTCGCGCTTCACCTTCGGCTCCGGCTGCTCGAACAGGGCCTTCGCCTTCTCGAAGTCACCTCCGGGGTCGGCCAGGGTGATGACGCTCAGCGCCACGCCCCGGCGCATCATCAGGCTGTGGAGCCTCTCGACTTCGGCCGGCAGCGGAAGAATGCCCTTCAGGATCCGCTCTACCTCAACCGGCCGGTTGCGGTTGACATCGGGAAACGTGAAGGGCAGAACAATTTCGTCTTCGGTCAGATTGGGCATCAGCTTGTGCCCGGTGTCGGCGAAACGCATCGCGCTCTGCCCGGCCAGCGTGCGCGCCTCGTTGGCCAGCCGCCGGAAATCAATCTCCCGCGCTTTCGCCGCGGGCCGGCCCTCGTCGAGGATGTCGGCCCACTCCATTTCCCCGCGGGCCATGCCGGAGTCCAGCACGAGCTGCCAGATCTGGGCCCGGCGCGTGAATTCGTTCTCGGTGGCGATGATGCTGTTCAGATTCTTGATCGCCGCCTGAAAATCGCCCTTCTGATAGGCCGTTTTCGCCGCCGCCCAGAAAAATGGCGGAGTGCCCGGCTTCGGAGGAGCAGGGCCTTTCGAGGTGCCGCATCCGCCGCCGGTCATCACCGCCACCGCCGCCGCAACGGGAATCACACAGCGCCACAATCGCCGCATGCAAAAACCTCCTCTGCGAAATATGTTCAAACGCGGTGCCGGAGTCAAGGGTCTGAAATCTCAGGCCGGAGACCCTTCCCGCCGCGCCCGGAACTCCGCAGAGAAGCCCGTTTCGCGCTGAATTTCCTCCCGGACGGTCCGTCAGCCGAGCGTCACTTCAAGCGCCGCTACCGAACACGGCGGCAATTCGAAGACGAGCCGCCCCTGCCGCACCGCCACCGCCAGTTCGCGCGGCTTCACGCGCTCGGGCTGCTCGAACGTGTTGTGGTCGCGTGGCGCGCCCGCCAGCACCTGTCCCCGCGCCGACTTCGCCGCCCCGCCCTCCAGGCGCAGTTCCACCGCCAGCGGCTCGGCGGCATCGGCGTGCGTGCATGTCACCACCAGGCGGTTGTCTTTTTCGTGGACCGAAGCCGAACCGTCCAGCCGCGGCGCCTTGCCCGACATCGGCGCGCCGAACACCGTCCGCACAGCCATCCCTTTCTGATGCGCCTTGTACAGGTCGAACACGTGGTAGTTCGGCGTCCGCAGCATCCTGTCCTCGTGCGCGATGAACAGGCTGTGAATGCAGTTGACCAGCTGCGCCACGCACGTCATCGCCACCTTGTCGGCATGGCGGTGGAAAATGTCCAGCGTCAGTCCGGCGATCACCGCGTCGCGCATCGTTCCGATCTGACCGAACAGGTGATGCGGCGCCACCTCGCTGCCCGCCTTGTGCCACGCGCCCCATTCGTCGATCGCGAACTTCACCCGGTGTTCGCGGTCGTATTCGCCCATGATCGCCCAGTGGTCGCGGATCAGCTGCTCCATGCGCACCGCGCGCGCCAGCAGCTCGTAATACTCCTCTGTCGTGAACTCCACCGGTCCGCCCGTCGTGCCGCAATAGTAATGCAGCGCCCAGCCCCACACTCTCCGCAGCAGCCCGGGGCTCTTCCGCACCAGCGACTCGAAAAAGCCGCGCGTCCAGTTCAGGTCGCCTCCGTTCGGTCCTGCCGGAATGAACTTCAGCGGCACCCCGAAACCGGGCACCCACGACGTGAACCGCCGGAACTCCACCGAGTACTCTTCCGGACGGAAGTCCCCGCCGCAGCCCCAGCTCTCGTTGCCGATGCCCCAGTACTCCACGTTGAACGGCGGCGTGCCCCGCACCTGGCTCCACGTCGTCGAGCCCAGCGGCGCGTTGCAGTAATCCACCCAGTCGTTGAATTCCCGCGCTGTCATGCCGCGGAGATTCGCCGCCAGGTAGGGCTTCGCCCCCACTTCCTGCACGAAGCGCATGAACTCGTTCGTGCCGAACTCGTTCGGCTCGTACTTCGCCGGATGGCTGTCCAGCTTCTGCAGCATCCCGGAGCCGGCCCAGAAATTCAGCCTCTTCGGACGCTTCTCCCGCGGTCCGACGCCGTCGCGCCAGTCGTAGCTGTCCGCAAAACAGCCTCCCGGCCAGCGGAACAGCGGCGCGTGAATCCGCTTCAGGTCATCGATCAGCGCCTTCCGGATGCCGGCGATGTTCGGAATCTTCGACTTCTCGCCCACCCAGATGCCGTCGTATACGACGCCCCCAAGGTGCTCGACGAAATGGCCGTGCACCAGCGGGCTGATTGTGCCAATCTGTTCTTTCAGGAGCACCGTGGCCGAGCCTTCGGCCGCGCGGCTGGATCGGGGCGCCAGCAGGGCTGCGGCCGTTGCGGAGACAAACGTGCGGCGGTTCATGCGGGCAGCATACTACACGGAAAGGAGCGCTGTAAGCGGTGTCAGACAAGAAGCTCACAGCCCACGTCAAGGCCGCGGGTTGAGCGTCCAAGCTGAGTCCAAAGGTTTTGGACACCATCCTGCCGCGCATCCCGCGCCTGCGCGATTCCAACGTGCTCGTCGGTTTCGACACCTGCGATGACGCAGGCGTCTACCGTCTGAGCCCGGAGTGCGCCCTCGTGCAGACCGTCGATTTTTTCACCCCCATCGTCGACGATCCGTTCACCTTCGGCCGCATTGCCGCGGCGAATTCCCTCTCCGACGTCTACTCGATGGGCGGGCGCCCGCTCACTGCGCTCTCCATCCTCTGCTACCCCGCCAAGGGCGATCTGCAGGACCTCGAAGAGATCCTTCGCGGCGGCGCCGAAACGATGATTGAAGCCGGCTGCGTCGTTCTTGGCGGCCACTCCGTCAACGACGACGAAATGAAATTCGGCTACGCCGTCACCGGTCTCGTCCATCCGGAGAAGATCTGGACCAACGCCGGCGCGCGTCCCGGCGATGTCCTCGTTCTCACCAAGCCTCTCGGCACGGGCGTCATCGGCACGGCGCTCAAGCGCGGCATCGCCGACCCCGCCCACGTCGAGGCCGCCGTCCAGTCCATGTGCCGCCTCAACCGTTACGAAGGGGAAGCCCACGGCTGCACGGACATCACCGGCTTCGGCCTCATCGGCCACGCCCGCGAGATGGCGCTGGCCTCCGGCGTTACGCTCGAAATCGACGCTTCGCAGCTCGAGTTCCTCCCGGGCGCGCTCGAGTACGCCGCCCGCGGCGCCATCCCCGGCGGGCTGAACAACAACCGTGAATTCGCCTCCTGCGCCGTCGAATTCCGCCGCGAACTGCCTCCTGAAATCGAAGCTCTGCTCTACGATCCTCAGACCTCCGGCGGACTGCTCCTCTCCGTTGATCCCGCCCGGGCCCAGGGCCGCATCATCGGCCGGGTGATCGAGCGGGCCGAAAAGCCCATCGTCATCGTATGAGCCCCAACCCGCTCATCATCGCTCTCGACGTCGATACGCGCGCCGAAGCCATGCGCCTCGTCGAAAGGTGCGGCGGCCTCGTCGGCTTCTACAAAGTCGGCCTTGAGCTCTTCACCGCCGAAGGCCCCGCCGTCGTCCGCGAACTCATCGCCGCCGGCAAGCGCGTCTTCCTCGACCTCAAGATGTACGACATCGGCGAGACCGTCAGACGGGCGGCCGCGCGCGCTGCCGGGCTCGGCGTCAGCCTGCTCACCGTGCATTGCGTCCCGCAGGTCATCCGCGCCGCCGCCGAGGGGGTGACCGGCTCGGAAACGAAGATCCTCGCCGTGACGGTGCTCACCAGTTTCGATCAGCGCGACCTCGAAGACACCGGCGTCACCGGACGGACTCCCGCGGAACACGTCCTCTGGCTGGCTGCCCGCGGCATCGAAGCCGGCGCGCACGGCTTCGTCTGTTCGCCCCGGGAAGCGCGTCCCATGCGGGAACTCGCCGGACCGAACCGTCTGCTCGTGACTCCGGGCGTCCGCAGCGCCGGCTCAGCCGCGCACGACCAGAAGCGCGTCGCCACCCCATCGGAAGCTCTTGCCGCCGGCGCCGACTACCTCGTCATCGGACGCGAAGTCACCCGGGCGCCGGATCCCGCCGCCGCCGTCCAACGCATCCTCGCGGAGATCTCGGCAGCCGGGAACCCCTGACGCCTCCTGCCTTTCACTGGGGTCCCCGAGTGCCTTCGTGAAACCCCAGCGCCTGCTGGAAGTATTAACCCGCCTTGACCTCAGAATAAGAAACTTGTTACACTCAACAGCACTCCGCTGTGTTTCAGTCCGTTCAACCCTCAACCAGCGGCAGGGGTAACGTCGGCTGGGCGTCTGTGTCAGACGTGGCAGCATCGGCAAGTGTGACCTCGATTGTCCAACCCATCTGACGAGGTGCAAGCGTGAAACAATTTTTGACCATTCTCCTCCTGAGCGCCCTATCCATGCTCGGTCTTGCCCAGAGCCTGACGCAGTTGTCGGGCACTGTCACTGATCCCTCTGGCGCCGTGGTGGCTGGCGCCAAAGTGGAAGCTCTCAACCTGGACACCGGCACGAAGCGTGAAACGACCACCGATGCCAGCGGCATCTACCTGTTCCCGCAGATCGTCCCGGGCAACTACCGTCTCACCGTCTCCGCAACGGGCTTTGCCACGGCAGCCGTTGACAACCTCAGGCTGCTCGTGAACACGCCTGCCACGGTGCCCATCAAGCTCGAACTCGGCGCCGTGTCAGAGACGGTTTCGGTTTCCGCCGAAGCCACCCAGATCAACACGGTGGACGCCACGGTGGGCAACGCGTTCGGCACCAAGCCGATCCTGCAGCTCCCCTTCGAGGCGCGCAACGTCGTCGGTCTGCTCGCTCTCCAGCCCGGCGTCACCTACGCCGGCGACAACCTGCCCAACAGCTACCGCGGCGGCAACGTCAACGGCGGCAAGAGCGACCAGGCCAACGTCACCCTCGACGGCGTCGACGTCAACGACCAGCAGAACCGCGATCCTTTCACCAGCGTCCTGCGCGTCACTCTCGACTCCGTTCAGGAATTCCGCGTCGTCACCACCAACGCCAACGCCGACATGGGCCGCAGCTCCGGCGCGCAGATCGCCCTCGTGACCAAGAGCGGCACCAACGAAGTCCATGGCGCCGTCTACCACTTCCTGCGCAACAAGGCCACCAACGCCAACAGCTTCTTCAACAACTCCGCCGTCAGCGAGCAGTTCCCGAAGGGCGTCCCGCTGCAGAAGCTGAACCGCAACATCTACGGCGCTGCCATCGGCGGTCCCATCATCAAGAACCGCCTCTTCATCTTCGGCAACTATGAAGGCCGCAAGGACCGCCGCGAAGACAGCATCCTCCGCACGGTTCCCACCGCCGACATGCGCAACGGCATCCTGAAGTACGTCCGCACGGACCGCACCATCGCCACGGTCACCCCGCAGGAGCTCGCCACCCGCGTCGACCCGCTTGGCATCGGCCCGAGCCAGAACGCCCTCGCCGTGCTGCGGCAGTATCCGCTGCCGAACGAAGGCACCGCCGGCGACGGTCTCAACACCTCCGGCTTCCGCTTCAACGCGCCGGTCACTCTCGACTGGCACACCTGGATCAGCCGCCTCGACTGGTACATCGACCGCTCCAACAAACACCAGATGTTCGTCCGCGGCAACCTCCAGGACGACGTCTTCCGTGATGCGCCTCAGTTCCCTGGCCTGCCCCCCAACAACACGCGCCTGGAGAACAGCAAGGGCCTCGCCTTCGGCCTCAACAGCGTGATCTCGCCGACGATGGTCAATGTGTTCCGTTACGGCATCACCCGCGTCAGCTTCGAGAACACCGGCATCCTGCTCGAGCCCTTCGTCTCCTTCCGCACCCTCAGCACGATCCGCGGCACCAACCGGCCGTTCATCCGCCGCACGCCGGTGCACACCTTCAGCAACGACTTCAGCTGGACCAAGCGCAAGCACGAGATGAAGTTCGGCTTCCAGACCCGCCTCATCCGCAACAACCGGGTCAACTACGCCAACTCCTTCCCCGACGCCAGCGCCAACTCCAGCTGGCTCACTGGCAGCGGCTCCGCCCTCAACACGCCCTTCCCGGACATGCTCTCCACGTTCCGCATCTCCTGGCGCGACGCCGCCATGGCGGTTCTGGGCGTCGTCAGCCAGGGCAACGCCCGCTACGTCTACAACAAGGACGGCTCCGTCTTCCCCGTCGGCACCCCGGTGGTCCGCAACTTCCATGGCGAAGAGTACGAGATGTACGCCATGGACACCTGGCGCGTTCTGCCGCAGCTCACCATCACCTACGGCATCCGCTGGTCGCTGATGCCGCCGGTCTACGAGCGCGACGGCTTCCAGACCGTCTCCGAGCAGCCACTCAACGAGTGGTTCAACGACCGCGTCCGCCTCGCCGATCAGGGGCTGTCGCAGGATCAGGTCAAGCCCGTCCGCTACATCCTCAAGGAGCAGCCCGGCGGACGCGACATCTATCCCTTCCACAAGAAGAATTTCGCGCCGCGCGTCGCCATCGCCTGGTCGCCCGACCAGCAGACCTCTGTCCGCGCCGGCTTCGGCATGTACTACGACGCGATGGGCTCCGGGCTTCTCGTCAACTACGACAACTCCGCCCTCGGTCTCACCACGCAGCTGACGAACCCCTCGGCGCGGCTCTCCCTGGCCACCGCCCCGCGCTTCGTCAACTTCACCACGATTCCCGAAGGTCTCCTGTTGCCTGCGCCTCCGGGCGGCTTCCCCGCCACGGCGCCCAACGCCTTCGCCATCATCAACAGCCAGGACGACCAGCTCCAGTTCCCCTACACCATGAACATGAACTTCGCCATCTCGCGCGAGTTCCGGGGCGGCTGGTTCGTGCAGACCGCCTATGTCGGCCGTCTCTCCCGCCGCTCGCTCACCAGCGAGGACATCGCCATGCCCACCAACCTGCGCGATCCCTCCTCGGGCATGCGCTACTTCGAGGCGGCGACGCAGCTCGCCCTGCTGGCCAAAGCCAACACGCCCACCTCTCAGGTGCCCCGCATTCCCTTCTGGGAAAACATGTTCCCGGGTGCCGCCGGCGGCGGTCTGACCGCCACGCAGGCCATGTATGAAAGCTACGCTGAAAACGCGCCCGACTACACCTACGCGCTCTATCTGGCCGACGTTTTCTGCTATCCGGGCTGCGCGAAGACGGGTCCCTACACCCTCTTCAACCGCCAGTACAGCTACCTGCGTACGCTCCGTTCCATCGGCTTCGGCAACTACCACGGCCTCCAGCTGACCACCCGCAAGCGGTGGCGCAACGGCGACCAGGTCGAGCTGAACTACACGCTGTCTAAGTCCATCGACATGGCCTCGACCCCCGAAATCTCCACCGCCACCCAGGGCGTCATCATCAACGCCTTCAACCGGCGCCAGTTCCGCGCCGTCTCCGACTACGACAGCCGCCACCAGGCCAACGCCAACTGGGTCTACAACCTCCCCTTCGGCCGCGGCATGAAGTGGATGAACCGCAATCGCGGCATGGACCTCGTCTTCGGCGGCTGGCAGCTGAGCGGCCTCTTCCGCGTCTCCTCCGGACTGCCGACGTCCGCGGGCAACGGCCGCTTCTGGCCCACCAACTGGAACATCACCGGTTACGCCACGCCCGTTGGCAGGTTCGAGGACGGCACCAACAAGAACGCTCCGGCGCCTCCGGGCGGCCGCTCCGGCGTCAACATCTTCCAGGATCCGGTCAAAGCGGTCGAAGCGTTCGACTACACCCTGCCCGGCCAGGCTGGCAGCCGCAACATCATCCGCGGCGATGGCAACTTCAACATCGACGCCGGCCTGATGAAGCGCTTCCACATTACCGAGCAGCACAGCCTCCAGTTCCGCTGGGAGGTCTTCAACGTCACCAACTCCACCCGGTTCGACCCGCTGTCGGCCAACATCAGCCTCGGCGACATCGGCTCGTTCGGCCGGTACACCGACACCCTCACTCTGCCGCGCGTCATGCAGTTCGCGCTGCGGTACGAGTTCTGATCAGGCCTGCATCCTGATCTGCTGCGGGCGGAGCCGGACCGGCTCCGCCCGTTCTGCTTTCTGAAGCCCGCTGCCTGAGGGCGCGCGGAACCCCTGTGCCACAATAAGAATGTGACCGGTCACGAGATCCGACAGAAGTTCCTCGATTTCTTCGCCGAGCGCGGCCACCGCGTCGTCCGCTCCTCCTCTCTCGTTCCCGCCAACGACCCCACCCTCCTGTTCACCAACGCGGGCATGAACCAGTTCAAGGACGTCTTCCTGGGGCTCGAAAAACGCGACTACACGCGCGCCACAACGGCTCAGAAATGCGTCCGCGCGGGCGGAAAACACAACGATCTCGAAAATGTCGGCTACACCCGCCGCCATCATACGTTTTTCGAAATGATGGGCAATTTCAGCTTCGGCGATTATTTCAAGGCCGAAGCCATCGATTACGCCTGGGAGCTGGTGACCAAAGGCTTCGGATTGCCCAAGGACCGCCTCTACATCACCGTCTTCCGCGAGGACGACGAAGCCGAAGAACTCTGGCAGAAAGTCGCCGGCGTCCCCAAAGACCGCATTTTCCGCCTCGGCGAAAAAGACAACTTCTGGCAGATGGGCGAAACCGGCCCGTGCGGCCCCTGCTCGGAAATTCACTACGACCTCGGCCCGGAAGCCGCCGCGCCCGGCCGCGAACACGAGCAGTTCCCCGATGACGCCGGAGGCCGCTTCGTCGAAATCTGGAACCTCGTCTTCATGCAGTTCGACCGCGACGCCGAGGGCCGCCTCACGCCTCTGCCCAGGCCCTCCATCGACACGGGCCTCGGCCTCGAGCGCGTTGCGGCCATCCTGCAGGGCAAGCTCTCCAACTTCGAGTGCGACCTGCTCTTCCCCATCGTCGAAGAAGCCGGCCGCCTCCTGAAGGTCTCCTACGGAGAAGACGAAAAGACCAATGTCGTCCTCCGCATCTGCGCCGATCACGCCCGCGCCGCCGCCTTCCTCATCCACGACGGCGTCGTCCCCTCCAACGAAGGCCGCGGCTACGTCCTGCGCAAGATCATGCGCCGCGCCATGCGCAACGCCCGCCGCATCGGCGCCGCCGAGCCCTTCCTCTATCAGCTCACCGGCTTCGTGGCCGAGTGGATGAAGCCCGCCTATCCCGAACTGCTCGAGAGCGTCCCCCGCGTCGCCCGCATCGTGCTCGACGAGGAGAAGCGCTACGCCTCCACCTTCCAGATCGCCGAGCGCGTCTTCCACGACGAAGCCCGCTCCGCCGCCGGGGGCGTCCTGCCTGGCGCCGCTGCCTTCAGGCTCTACGACACCTACGGCATGGCGCTCGACGAGCAGCTCGACATGGCCCGCGAGCTCGGCTTGACGATCGACATGGCCGGTTTCGAAGAAGCGATGCAGCGCCAGCGCGAGCGCGCCCGCGCCAGCTGGAAGGGCGCCGAGAAAGCCCAGATCGCTCCCGTCTACCAGCAGGCGGCTGATGCCGGCGCAACGCAGTTCCTCGGCTACGACCACTTGTCCGTCAAACCCTGCGAAGTCCTCGCCCTCATCGTCGATCAGAACTCCATCCGGGAAGTGGACGCCGGCATGGAGTGCGAAATCGTGCTCGACCGCACCCCCTTCTACGCCGAGTCGGGCGGTCAGATCGGCGACACGGGCTGGCTCAGGGATTCCGAAACAGGCGACGTCATCGCCGAAATCGCCTCCTGCTACCGCCCCGTCCCCGGTCTGCATGTCCACAAGGCGCGCGCCTTCCGGAAGCTCCGCGTCGGCGATGCCGTCGAGGCTGCCGTCGATGAAAACGCCCGCCGCGCCACCATGCGCAATCATACGGGCACCCATCTGCTCCACGCCGCTCTCCGCAACGTTCTCGGCGCGCATGTCAAGCAGGCGGGCAGCGTCGTGGAGCCGGCGCGCCTGCGCTTCGACTTCACGCACTACGCCCCGGTTTCGCCGGAAGAGCTGGCCGAAATCGAGCGCCTCGCCAACGAAGCCATCCTCCGCGACATGCCCGTCAGCGTCCAGCAGATGGAGCTCGAGAAAGCTCTCGAAACCGGCGCCATGGCGCTGTTCGGCGAAAAATACGGCGATCGCGTCCGTGTCGTCAGCGTTGGCGATTTCAGCCGCGAGCTCTGCGGCGGCACCCATGTCCGCCACGCCGGCGAAATCGGGCTGCTGAAAGTCGTCTCGGAAGGATCCATCGCCTCCGGCGTCCGCCGCGTCGAGGCGTTGACCGGCGCCGGAGCCCTCGAAAAATTCCAGCGCACCACCGCTGCCGTGCAGCAGGCTGCCGCCCTGCTCCGCACCTCGGAGCACGAGCTTCTCGACCAGATCGAAAAGCTCCTCGCCCAGCAGAAGGCGCTCGAACGGCAGATCGAGGCGCTCAAGGAAAAAGCCGCCCACGCCGCCGCCTCCGAACTCGAATCGCAGGCGCGCGAGATCCGCGGCGTCAAGGTCCTCTCCGCCCGCGTCGACTCCCTCGACCGCGCCCAGATGCGCAACCTCGCTGACGCCCTCCGCAACAAGTGGAAGAGCGCCGTCATCCTCCTCGCCTCTCCCGACAATGGCCAGGTCGCGCTCGTTTGCGCCGTCACCAAAGACCTGACGGCGAAAGTTCACGCCGGCAAGCTCGTCGGCCAGGTGGCGCAGGCGCTCGGCGGACGCGGCGGCGGCCGCCCCGACCTCGCCGAAGCGGGCGGCAGGGATGCCAGTGCGCTGCCCGGCGCTCTCGCGGCGGTTTATCCATCGGTCGAGCAGATGCTGGCATGACGCTCCCGGACGCAGAGCTGCTCGATGCCATCATCGTCGGCGCCGGTCCTACCGGTCTCGCCTGCGGCATCGAGCTCAAGAAGCGCGGTCTCTCGGCGCGCCTGTTCGACAAAGGCTGCCTGACCAACTCGCTCTACCACTACCCCACGCAGATGACCTTCTTCACCACGCCGGAGCTGCTCGAGATCGGCGGCATTCCGATGACGAGCCTCGGCGAGAAGCCCGTCCGCGTGGAGGCGCTCAAATATTACCGCCGCGTCGCTCAGCACTACGGGCTTGACGTCCGCCAGTACGAACCCGTGCTCTCCTTCGAAGGCGCGCCGGGCGGCTTCACGGTAAGAACCCGGGACCGCTTCGGCCGCGAGAACCTCTACCGGTGCCGCTTCGTGATTCTCGCCACCGGATATTACGACCGGCCGAATCTGTTGAATGTCCCCGGCGAGGATCTGCCGAAAGTCTCCCATTATTACAAAGAGCCGCATCCCTACTTCGATCAGGACGTGCTCGTGATCGGCGGGAAAAATTCCGCCGCGATCGCCGCCCTCGAGCTCTACCGGGCCGGCGCCCGGGTGACCCTCGTCCACCGCCGCGAAAAGCTCTCGGACAGCATCAAGTACTGGATCCGGCCCGATATCGAAAACCGCATCAAAAACGGAGAAATTACGGCCTATTTTTCGACAGTCGTTACGGAAATCCGCTGGGAAAGCGTCGATCTCCGGACGCCGGACGGGCCAGTCGCCATCCCGAATGACTTCGTCTTCGCCCTCACCGGATATCATCCCGACACGGAGTTCCTCTCCCGTCACGGCATCGTGTTCGATCCCGCAAGCCAGCGTCCCAGGGTCGATCCCGAGACCCTCGAGAGCGAGCGGCCAGGCGTCTACCTCGCGGGCGTCCTCGTAGCCGGCATGCACACCAACGAAATCTTCATCGAAAACGGCCGCTTCCACGGCGCGCAGATCGCCGAAGCCATCGCCCGGCGCCTGTCACGGTGAACGCCTCGGCGGCTCGATCCGGAACAGCCCGATCCCGCGTTCGATCAGGGCCGGTTTCACTCCCCAGCTCGCCGCTCGGTCCCGCAGAGAGCGTCCCAGCACGGCGTAGCTCAGATCGTCCACCGGCGCCGCGATCCACCGGATTCCCAGCGCGTACAGGTGCAGCACCGCTTCCCTGCGCCACTGCCGTTGCCGGATCAGCACCCGCTCGGGTGCCGGCGTGACGTTCTCCCACCGCCCCGCTGCATTGAGAACCAGCACGGACACCGGCGGCTGCGGCTGCGCATCAGGAACGGAGAAGACCACCGCATCCACCGGGCGCGGTCTCGTGAAGGCCACTTCCCAGAACGCCCCTGCCCGCGAATCGTCCCACGTGTACCAGCGCGTCGCCGGATTGCGGTCCAGCGCCAGCCACGCGTCCCCCGGATTCGGATGCGCATCCAGCAGCCAGCGCGGAGACGCCGCAATCGGCCGCCCCCGCCACTCCAGTTTCACCTCTTCCACGGACCACATCCCCGGCCAGTCCTTCTCCAGCCGCAGCCGCACGCCCCGGATGAACCGCCCGCCGGGCTCCGCCCGCAGGACTGCCATCCGGTCCGGCGTCTCCGTGAACCCGTTCTGCAGCGCCATCGCCGCGTTGTCGAACGTGGCGGGCGCGTGCGGTCCCAGTGGAACGCTGTCCAGATACGCATACGGCAGCCCGTAGAAGTCGATGATCCGGCCGCCTCCTGTCAGCTCGCGGACCTTTTCGGTGAACGGGTATTCGTACAGACTCCGGCGCAGATATCCGCTCTCCGGCTCCAGCCTCAGGGCTGCCCGCCAGGGCCACCCGCGCAGCCGCCACGCATGCTCTCCCGCGTATCGGTCTATGATCCCCGGCGAGCACAGGAGCGCCTGAAGGAACAGCAGCCCTGCCATGAATCGCCACGGAATCGCCGAAGCCAGCGCCAGAAACAGGAAAGGCAGAGCCGGCATCAGGAATCGCGCTCCGATGTTCCGCGTCCACGGCAGCAGCATCAGCAGCGCAGCCGCCAGAAGCGCCCGCCCCTGCGCATTCCGCATGGCCAGCAGACTGAACGGCAGCACGAAGAGCGCCGGACCGATCAGCCCCTGAAGCCGGTCCCCGCCGATGGCCAGCGCATGAATCGCCTGCTTCGACGTCACCCCGCCATAGCTCGAAAGATTCCGGGACAGCGCCTCTTCGCTCGACGCATGGAAAAAGTCGTTCGGAAAAATCCTGTTGCCCAGCGGCGCTACCGGATTCCCCGTGAGCAGGGCGTTGCGCCCCAGCCAGGGTCCGGCGCACAGAAGAATGCCCGCAGCGCACAGCACCGCTCCGCGCCGCCCGCTCCGCCACGCCGCCCACGCCAGCGCGCCCGCCGCCGCCACGGCGCCCGTGGGCTTGACGGCGTAGGCGAAACCTGCCGCCAGCCCCGCGTGAAAAACGGCCGCGGAGCTCTCGCCCGCCGCCAGAAAGGCTCCGAAAGCCGCCAGCGGAAAGAAGACTGCCGCCGCGTCATTGTACGCGCAGGATCCGGAAATTCCTGCCACGGGCGTCAGAAAATACAGCCCGGCGGCGGAAAAAGCGGCGTAAGGATGCAGGCCGAGCCGCCGTCCAACCCAGGAAACGAGCGGAATGGTCGCCAGAAAAAACCCGAAATGCACCAATTTCGCCGCGCTGTGCCCCCCCAGAAGAAACGCTGGATAAAACAGCATTTCCAGCCCTAGCGGCAGCATTTCGTAAAATCCGATCCGCCGGCTCATTCCGTGCTGCCGCGCCCAGTCCGCCACCTGGCCCAGATGGTAGCCCGCCGCGTCTGGCTGGATCTCCGGCGCCAGCGCGTGAATCAGGTAGTAGATCCCGAACGCCGCTGCCGGCGCGGCCAGCCAGAACGGCAGCCCGTTCCCCTCAGGCCGCTTCAGGCCGCGCAACAGCAGCGCAGCCGCCGCCGCGCACAGCGGCAGGATCACCGCCGGATGCCCCCAGTGCAGCCACAGCAGGAAGAACAGCGCCGTGCCCAGCAGCGCCGATCCGGACGCCAGCTGCAGCGTCCAGTGCGGGGCGCCGCGCCAGGCCGCGCGGCCCAGCCCCAACGCTGCCGTCAGCGTCAGCCCGGCGCCGCCAACAATGCCGATCAGTGGATGCAAGGCACCATTGTAAGGCCGCCCCGGCCCGCCTTCAGTACTCGCTGAAGCAGAAGACGTCGTTCGAGCCGTCCGGCGACAGGCAATATTCGCCATCCTCCAGCGGCTCGTTCACTTCGATCCGGAACAGCCCCGGCTCCAGTGGCGTCACCAGCAGGAAGACAGGCTTCGGCCCGTCCTTCCGCCTCCGTCCCTGTTCCGGGATCAGCAGTGTCCGGTTTCCGCCGCGGGGCGTCATCCGGTACAGCGCCAGCGAGTCCGGGTTGATCTTCTCCGAGCGGAACAGGAAGATCGGCTCCGGCACGGGAGTTTTCACCGGACTCTCGGCGCCAGGCACGCTGTAAAGCGTTCCCTCTTTCGTCTTCGTCTCTGTCGCCTCGCTCTTCTCGGTTTCAATCAGCTTTGTTGCGTGCAGCAGGTAGGGCACGTCCGCCTTGGGCGGGCGCGGCCCCGTGTATTTCTTCGGCGCCTGAGCCGCGGCAGGCAGAGTCGCCAGAAAAACCAGCACAGCGGCGCACCGGACAAAGCAGCCTTTCATGGCAATCATCCTCACTCCCCAATGGATGGCGGCGGAGCCCCGCCGGTTCCCTCAAGCAGCGCCGGCAGGTCCTCCAGCGAGTGCGAGCTCGGCTGCAGCGGGAGCGAAGGAACCCCGGGAGGGGCGGGCCGCGACGCCGTCGCCAGCCACCCGGTGACCGGCACGTGCGCCCTCAGCCGTGCGGCGATCTCCGTCCACTCCAGGTCCCTCACCAGCGGCGACACGAACGCCGCGTCGAACCGCAGCCGCGCCGCCATCTCCAGCGCCTGCACCGCGTCCGATGCAGGCACCACGCGGTGGCCCCGCTCGGCGAGGGCGGCAATCAGCGGTCGCAGCGCCCCCGGCTCGGGATGCACCAGCAGCACCGTCA
>FWPV01008275.1_pt1 | contig 18274 bp, 14 predicted proteins | sample 2228371 | NCBI WGS metagenome assembly FWPV01 (sample SAMEA103939776, study PRJEB20133) | metagenome
GGATATCTCTTGGGCCGCCTTGCGGGTGGCGGCGACCAACGTCCAGCGTTACGGTCTGCAAGACCGGGTGACGCTCCTCTGCGCCGACCTCAGCTCGTTCCTCGGCACCCCCTACGTGCGCAAGCCTGGCCCCAGCGTGCCACATATGCCCATCCCGGGGCTTGTTCGCATCCCGATCTTGGGCCCTATCTTCTTTGATCAAGATGTTTTGGTGTATCTAAGCTACTTCGTGGTCATAGCTGCCTGGCTCTGGATCGCCAAAACGCAGCCGGGCCTCAGCTTGCGCAGCGTGGGCGAGCGCCCCGAGGCGGCCTTTGCGCGTGGCATTCCCGTCAATAAATTGCGCTATATCTACACCACGTTTGGCGGCGCTCTGGTGGGCTTGGCGGGCGCCGGCTACTCGCTGAGCGTTCAGCTGGGGTGGAGCCATCGGCACACGGCAGGTATCGGGTGGATCGCGTTGGCCATCGTCATCTTTGGCGGCTGGCATCCGCTGCGCGTGACGTTAGGCGTGTACCTCTTTGCCGCGCTAAAATCGCTAGGCAACCTTATGCAGCCCAACTTCCCCGACGTGCCGACGCAGGTGTTCCAGACCGCGCCCTTTGCGTTGATGATCTTCGCCCTTTTGCTGGTCAGCGGAGATTTTACAGAACGGCTGCTGTTCTACCTGCCCCCCAAGGCCCGCAACCTCTTTAATGCCCTTCTGCGGGGCACGCCGCCCGCCGCCCTGGGCAAGCCCTTTGAGCCGGACTGAGCTACACGCGCACAACCTCGATGCCCGCGAACCGGCAGAACGCCTCCACCGCGTCGGCGATGTCGCCGTGGATCAGGCTGGCATGGTGAACAAAGCCCTGCTCGGCCAACACGCGATACAGGCGCGCCAGGTCGGGCACCTGCACCCAGGCCCAGGAGCCGCGCAGCTTGTCCTCGCTGGGGATGATCTCGCCGTTCGTGATGAGCATTTTGAACTCGCCATCGTACTCGACAAGGCGGCAAAGCGTCACCACGCCGGGCTTGAGTTGCAACTCGGCCGCTCCCTGCGCCTTTTCCGGCCCGACGACCTGGCTCATGATGGCCTGTTCGCGCACCACCACTAGGTTTGGGTTGGCGGCCAGACAGATCGGCGCGTTGCCACAGTGCCAGGCCAGGAAGACGTTATCGCGTTCCTGATGCTGGATGGTCCAGTCAATGAAATGCGGCACGGTCGTCTCCAAAGAGGCTAGATATTGCGCCAGCATCGTCAAGGCTCCGTAGATATCCACCTCACAGGCGGCCATCATCCCGCGAGCAGTCAGCCGCCCGAGCGTCGAACAGGCGCAGATGCCATACGTTTCCTGCACATCGTTCCAACAGGAGACGGCCATGGCCGCCAGTTCACGCTCGCGGAAATAGCGTTGCAGCGTCAGCTCCAGGCGCGCTGCCTTGAGGAGCGCTTCACCGCTACAGGCCTGGCAATCGGCCTCTCGTTTGATCTCTGCGAGGGTTGCGAGGACGTGATGATCGTCCGTCGGCCATTCGTCGGCCGCTTTAAAGACCTCGGGCAGGGAAATCGGAACCACCCTCTGGCGAAAGCGCTGAATGAGCGCTGTCTCATTGGTGATGCAGGTCTCGAATCGCTCGGGGCGCGCGCCTACCATGCCCACTCGTGCTCCAAAGAAGCCGCTCACCGCCGCGCAGGCGCGCGCAAACGTGCGCACAGAGCGCGCAAAGAGTTCATCCTCGGGCCAGACGATGCCCATGAAGCTATAAGGGATCTTGCGCCGATATAGCCCCGATGTCACCGATAGCGTGCCGCAGAACGAGTCCGAACGCCGCCCCCCGTCCGGTGTGAAAAGCCCCTCTTTAGTGCCGAAAACCAACACGGGGACATCTAGTGCCTCGGCGATGCGCACGGCGGAGACCTCGTCACCAAACGTCATGGTGCCGATGATGATCCCTTGTACACCTCGTTCGGCAAAAAGGTCAATGGTTGCTTTGGCACCCGCGTCGTCGCGCACCAGCCCGTTGTGGATCAGGCCCACGCTCGGCACGGCCACTTCAATTTCGGAGATACCGCGCAGCGCCTTGACGCACCGCTGGCGCATGTCTACAGCCCAATCCTCGTCAAAGGGATAACGGTGTGAAGGGACAAATCCCAGACGTACCTTTTTCATGTAAGTTGGCTCCTTTGAAAGGGTTCATAGCCATTCACAAAGCCGGCCTGAACGAGCAATTGTAAAGAGCGGCCGGTCCAAACCGGCACCAAGATCGTTTTATCGGGCAAAGGCTCCTGCACCATTAGCCGCACGCCCTCTATGGCACGCATCTGGTCCACGCTCAGCTCTGGCGGCGCGAACGCCGCGGCGATTGCCCTGGCAGGCACGATCAACAGGCCGTACAAATCGCCCAACGTCGGCGCCTTTAACACGCGCGCCAGAAAGGTGACAATGGCCAAAATGTCGAATTGAGGACGATCAGCACGCCGATAAATATTGGCGCTCACGGTAAAGAGCGCAGGCAAGGGATAGCCCCTGTCCTCAAGCGTGATGGATTCGACCACGCGCTGCTCATACACCACGTAAGCGCATCGGGAGGACTCGGCCGCGATAGGCGCTTTGAGCTCCTCGCGCACCTCGCGTTGCAAGCCGTCTAAAATCGTTTCGCCCGCCTCCAGCGACCCGCCGATGCCGCCGACCCCCACGACGAACGCTCCGTCTTGCTGCCGATACCAGTGTTTGGGCTTGGTGATCTCAAAATAGTAAAACTCGGCATCATGCAACAGCGCGGATACGCCGGTGATGCACCAGGGCACACCCCGGCAATGGCTGTCGATGCGTGCGCGTAATTCCGGATAGATGTCGAACAAATCAGGCATGTTGGTCTTTTGTAATCCCCCCGAGCAATGCGGCCGCACCCCATTCTAGCACAAACCGCTCTCGCAAGGGAAAGCAAACGCGGCTTGGAAATCATCCGGGACGGCATCCTGGTGCGTGGAGATCTTCTTCGCAAATAATTGTTTGCCTGCGTCGGCGGGCCTTTCCAGTCCGGTGGGGGATACCTTTTTCGCACGAAAAAGGCCGGCTGCCGCATGCTACACACGTCAAGATAAACTGGCAGCTCACAACAGCCGATGTTCGCATCAATCTCAGGCGCCAGTATCCAGCTCTTAGAGAGCAAAAAGCTAATTTGTCAATAAATACGATGTCTAACAGTACAAAAAAGATGTTTGATGGGCTGATAGGGATAGAGCATGCCAAACATCAGGCGGCTAGATCTGATACGTTTCCCACGACCCCAGGCAACCGTGCCCGCGCCGAATGTGTAACAAGCCCTTTTGCGGCTCAGCGATGTGCCCAGAAGTCGTGTGAATGCCTTGCGCGCCGTGCCGGCATATGGCGGCAGGGTCGCCCTCGTGGTCGGCCAGCATGTCCATCAGGCGCTCTACGGTGATTTTGCCCCAATGCTGGCGCACCAATTCCGTCATGCGGCGGAAGCGCGCGAACGAATCGGGCAGGGAGCCCGTCTCCAGGTGCTCGAACTCGTCGCTGAGGTAGTGGTTGGTGTGAATGATAGCGTCGGGATGCTCGCCCTTGTAGAATGCCACGCCCTCTGGCCTGATCTCCAAATCGGCGATGTGGCCATCGCCATCGCAGAGGATTGTGTTGGCCGCCGAACACACAGGGTACACCTGAAAGAGTACGATGGCATCGCGCAGGTCGCGCTGTTCCAATACGACGCGTTTGAGGGGATAGTGTGCCAGCCCTGGCTGCCACTTGAAATCGTAGAGCGAGTTGGCATAGTTGGCCACGCCGTATTGGTTCATGCCGAAATAGCCTAGCTGCCCGGCAAAGGTATACATCAGCGCCTTGGGGCGGCCATCGTCCGGCTCGATGTGCAATATGATCGAGACCTCGCCGAACTCGGGCGGGAGATCCTGATTCTGGCCCACCAGAGCTTGTCCGTCGGCGGTGGCCTCGCCGCGCAAGGCAAAGGCCGTGCACCCGCCCTCCCAGGTTTCGGATGCCTCGGCGCGCACTTGGCAGAGCAGCGCCTCCTCAAAGGATATCTTGGCCCCTTCGGCCAGCCCGCGTATTTCCTGCACCAGGGCGGGGCTGAGCGCCTCAATACGTGGCAGGAAGCACATGGCGTTCTTGCACAACACGTCACGTGGCTTTTGCGTGATCCTTTCGATCAGCAGCAAGTAGCGTGCGATCAGGTCGCAGGCCTGCTCGCCGTGTTGTCGCCCCATCTCATAAGCGCTGCCCCGCACCCAAACCAAAGGGAAAACGTGTTTGACCATATTTACGCACTCCTGACCATTTCTAGGCCAACCTGCCGGCCAAACGCATCTGCTTACCGTATGATTCGAGCGTCTCGCGCTCTTCGGGAGTCACTGTTGAGCGTTCCGCCAAGGCCTGGGCCACGCGCCGGAACAGCTCCAAATCGCGCAACCCCCTGAGCACTACGTGCACTGCCGCGTGGCTCAGTACGTAGCGATAGAAGGACTCGAGCGGTGGCACGTCGTTGGGGTTAAGGAGCTTATCGTTGCGCGTGCTTTGCATAATTACAACGCCCGTGCCGTGGTGTACGGCGTGAGGGAAGACCAGCTCCTCTGGTTCGGGCATGGCGCAGTTATACCAGCAGAGCACCGTATCGAATAGCCCCGTTGCCACGGCTTGGCCGATTTGTTCCCAGTCGTGCCCCGTCACGCCGATGAAGCGGATCAACCCCTCCTCGCGCGCCTTGAGAGCGGCTTCATAGGCCCCGCCTGCACCTAAGGCTTGCTCGCGTTCGGGCCGCGTGTTGAGGTGATGAAGCTGCCAGATATCCACATAATCCGTGCCGAGCAGTTTGAGAGAGGTCTCTAAATCTTTGCGCGCGCCCGCCGCGTCGCGGCTCATCGTCTTAGTGGCCAGAACAAGCTGATCGCGCCGCCCGGCGATGGCCTGGCCGATGATCTCTTCATCCTTCCCGTCCTGGTAGACGCGCGCCGTGTCCACATACGTCACGCCGCAATCCAACGCCGCGACGTAGCCCTCCGGCGTCTTACAATAAGCCCCGCCAATACCGAGGCGCGTCACGCGCAGGCCAGTACGACCGAGGATCGTCGTGGGGATGTTGTAACTCATAGCGCCTCCTGCTAAATGGAACGAACACATCTCGCCCCAACTTTGTCCCTAGGAAAGAGGATGGTCTCCTGCCCGATCAGGCCGAGGAAGCATCCCCGATAAAGAATACCACACTTTTGACCGTAATGCATATCAGAGCCGATCGAGGATTGGCCGCCCAAAGGTTGTGCAAATCACCTGTCGGGCACGGTAGAATGGCCGCACCGACGGCAAAGATTCTGCAACCCGGTCGGGCATATTAGGGTCTCGCTTGACCGTTACGCCGTGCTCGACTAACATGGCACAAATCAACTGTGAACCCAAAGGAAGGACTTGTAAAAATGTTCAAAATCCTGGTCGCCGAATGCAAGCAAGAGGTCTCGTCCTTCAATCCGGTCCCGAGCCACTATGCCGATTTCAGCGTGCGTTGGGGAGAGGATTTGCTCAAGATCCACCGCGGTGGGCGCGCAGAGATGGCGGGCGCGCTCAGCGTGTTCGATGCGCGCGCCGATGTACAACTCGTGCCCACTTATAGCGCACGCTCCAGGACCTCCGCCGGCACGCTGGCCGCTCCAGATTTCAGCCGCATCGCCGACGAATTTCTAACAAGCATCAAGGCCGCCGGGCCGGTGGATGGCGTCTATTTTTCGCTGCACGGAGCCATGTCCGCCGAGAACGAGGACGATCCCGAAGGGTATCTTTTGCAGGAAACGCGCAAAATCCTCGGCGAGACCATCCCTATCGTGATCTCACTAGATCTGCACGCCGTGCTGACCGACCGGATGTTGCAACATATAGATGCTATGACGTCCTATCATACGTATCCGCACCGCGACTTTTTCGAGACGGGAGCCAAGGCCGCCCAGCTGTTGCTGCGCATTCTGGACGGACAGATCAAACCGGTGATAGCTCGTGTTCTTATCCCCGCCTTGGTGCGCGGCGACGAGCTCAAGACCGATACGGGTTTGCTTGGAGAGTTCATCCGGCGCGGCGAAGAGATCGAGGCCAGTCCGGGCGGTCTATCCGCGAGCATGATCATCGGCAACCCTTTCACCGACGTGCCCGGCCTCAGCTCATCGAGCTATGTCATCACCGATAACGAGCCCGAGCGTGCCGCGCGCGAAGCGCTGGCGTTGGCCCGCGATTTTTGGCAGGTGCGCGAAAAGTTGCAAGCGCATCTCACAAGCATTCCCGAAGCCGTACGCATCGCTTCCGAGACGCCGGGCACAACCATCCTAGTGGATGCTGCTGATGCCACCAGCTCTGGTGCTTCGGGGGATTCCAATGCCATTTTGCGTGGCTTGTTAGAGGGGGGCTACACCAAGCGCGCGCTATTGCCCATCGTGGATCCTCCGGCGGTCGCGGCGGCCATGCGCGCGGGCGTTGGGGCCACTATCCGTGTGCCGATTGGCGGCGCGATGGATACTCGGCGCTTTCAGCCGATCACGTTGGAGGTCAAGGTGCGCATGCTGTCGGATGGCGTTTATCCCGCCGAGTATAGCGGCATGTTCACCAACGCGGGACATACTGCCGTGTTGACAACCGACAATATCACCTTGGTTGTCACCAGCCAGGCCGTGAGCCTGACCGATCGTTCGCTCTTTTTGGCTCATGGGCAGGACCCCAAGCGCTTCGACGCGGTGGTGGTCAAATCGCCCCACTGTCGTTATGAGTTCTTTGAGGAGTGGGCAGCGCGTCTGGTGAACGTGGATGCTCCCGGCTCCACCAGCGCCAACCTGCGCAGCCTGGGCCATACCAAGTGCATGCGCCCCATCTTCCCGCTCGATGAAAACGTGACCTTTAGTCCGCAAGCGCGCATCTTTCGCCGTCCGCGATACGAATAAGCCCAAGTAGTGGTATGGATCATGAAGGCCCGCACAAGCGGATCGCGTTAAACCTATTCGGGCGCGCGAGCATTTTACGTGCGCGCCCCTCAGGCTGCATGTGGGTTATAACATGACAAAATACCATTTCCGTTAAGAGGTGAACAATGCCCGTCAAATTCCCATCGGATGAATGGATCAAATTGCTGAGCGCCAAGCTCAACGATAGCTCTGCCTATGAACAATCGGCCAAAAATTGGGAGGGCGATTTTCTTTTCATCGTCGAGCCAGATCAGGCTTACCCCGAGACGGCTTATCTGTTCCTTGCGCTGTATCATGGTAAAAGCCCCGATGCCAAGCAATTATCTGGCATGGATGGCTGCAAGGCGAGCTATGTCCTCAGCGCGCCCTTTAGCACTTGGCGTCGGGTGATCGAGGGCAAGCTGGATCCTATCCAGGGAATGATGACCAAGCAGCTCAAGCTCAAAGGTGACATGATGATGATCATGCGTTATCCCAAGGCGGCCAAAGAGATCGTCGCCTGCGTCGCCACCATCCCCACTGATTTCGGGGGGTAGAAATATGTGGTATTTCTGCTCGCCGCAGATCGTTTTCGGTGAGGGCGCGCTGAACGCTTTGGACGAGTTACGCGGCCGTCGTGCGTTGATCGTTACAGACGCCACGTTGGTCAAGCTGGGCCTAGTGGACAAAGTGAAAGGACATCTGGACAAGGCCGGGCTGGAAGTGTGCGTCTTTGACGACGTGGAGCCGGATCCCAGCCTCCAGACCGTGCGCCAGGGCGCATGCATCGCCCAGGCGTACGCGCCTGATTGGATCATCGGTCTGGGCGGCGGGAGTGCCATGGACGCGGCCAAAGCGGTCTGGATTTTATACGAGCGCTCTGACCTAGACCCCGCAGAGATTAACCCCTTCATCGAGCTGGGCCTGCGCAAAAAGGCGCGCCTTGTGACCATCCCCACCACCAGTGGCACCGGCTCCGAGGTTACCTGGGCCATCGTGCTAACCGACACGCAAGAGCAACGTAAGCTCAGCCTGGGCAACCGTGAGAATGTGGCCGATATGGCCATCGTGGATCCCGAGATGGTGATGGGCATGCCGCCCCGCCTGACGGCCGACACCGGCTTGGACGCACTGACACACGCCGTGGAGGGTTATACCTGCACTTGGCATACGGATATGACCGATGGCTTATGCCTGCAAGCGACGCAGTTGATTTTCCGTTACTTGCCGCGTGCCGTGGCCGATGGCAACGACCTGGAGGCGCGTGAAAAGATGCACATCGCCGCAACGCTGGCGGGCCTGGGCTTTGGCAACTCACTGGCTTCCATGGCGCATGCTACAGGGCACGCTTTGGGGGCGCTCTTTCACGTCCCGCATGGGCGCGCTGTGGGGCTCATGTTGCCTTACACCATTGAATTCATCGCCGCCGAGGCTCCGGAGCGTTTCGCCGATTTGGCGCGCACGCTGGACTGTGGATGCCAGATCAACCGGGAGGCAGCCCGCGCGTTGGCAGAGAGGCTCCGAGCTCTGTGCCGCGAGATCGGGAATCCCACGAGCATCGCTGCGCTGGGCATCGCGCACTCAGAGTACGAGGCGCAGCTTGAGCAGATTGTGGAGCGTGCTTTCAACGATGCCAGCCTGATGACCGCCGCACGCAGCCCGTCCTACGAGGAGATGCGCTGCATCTTGGAATACGCCTACGCGGGTCGACCGATTGATTTCTGAGAACAGCGCGGGACCGTATGTCTCCCGATGCAATTGATGATGCAGCAATCCAAGGCAAGGGGGTGATTTTCTGCCGCACGAGAGCTTGCGACCACCAATTGGAGGCGCCCCTGAGCTTTGTGGCAACTTGGAACGCCTGCGATGGCGGTCAAACTGACCAACCCTATCCGTATTGTTAAAGATCTATTGAGGCTTCTGACCTTATAAGAGCTAACAACATCTCATAGGAAGACTATCTCAAATTGCTACCGGAGAAAACGCAAATTGACAAGTAGGGCAAAGGCTTTATAATAGTAGCCATGGTTTGCCCCCGTGGTGGAATTGGCATACACGGCAGGTTGAGGGCCTGTGTCCGTACGGACGTGCTCGTTCGAGTCGAGTCGGGGGCACAAATAAAACAAGTGGGCGCAAAATTCTTTATCGCGCTCTAGTTTCGTGCAAGCGCACTCTGTGGGGTGCGCTTTGTGTTTTCTCGCTCCTCCCGCTAGAATGAGAAAGCCTGCCTGTAAGGCATCTCAGGAATTGCCCAGATGAGTACACACTCACAGCAACTCAAAACTGACGAAGAACTGATTGACCTGCAGCCATACCTGAGCATTTTGCTCAAGTACTGGTGGATAATCCTAGGTTTGACGGTCGTCGGCTCGTTATTCGGTGCTTTGTTTATATCACCGAGGCGACTCTTGTATGAGGCGCGCGCCAAGGTGATAATCGTTCCGTCTAGGTCGGAGCTTTCCCTAGAGCCCAAGTTTCGAACCGTTTCCGATCAAGCCGTTGCCAAAGCCGACCTGGTCTCTCGGCGCGATGCTTTGGTCGGGTTGGTGCGCAACGCGGCCATTGCCACACAGGTGATCAATACGTTGAAGGATCAGTTGCCTACCGAGTTGCGCGATCCCGTCGTTTTGGTGGAGATGGTCAATGGCCAAGGAGGGCCAGGCGACCTTATTGAGATCATAGTACAAGCCGATAGGTCCGAATGGGCTGCCCTAGTGGCAAATGCCTGGGCAGTTGAATATGAAAATTATATCAATCAAGTCTACAGTGGGGACGCGGCCAAAAGCAAAAAGGAGATTTCTCAACAGGTTGACAAGGCCAAGGGCGATTATGAATCTGCTCAGCAGGCCCTGGTGGATGTGCTCACCCAGAATCGCATGGATGAGTTGAAGCAGCAGATCGAGGAGAAGCAAAACTTGGTCAAAAGTTTAGAGGCTGCTCGACAGTCGGCTTTCCGGAAGCGGACCGAGGCGGCAGTCAAAACGCTGGACGATTACTATCAGACCAAACTAAAGTTGGAGCAGCTCCTTGCGGACGTCAAGTCTTTGCATATGCAGATACGCCAGGGAGGAAGAGATGGATATGCGAGTAATGCCCTGGCGATCCTCCTTCTCAAGTCAGGAGTCTATGCTTCCTCTAATATTCCCGGCAATCTTGCGCTGCAATTGAGTGTGCCAACTGTCAGCGAGACCCTTGACGAAATAACTGAGGCGGATGTTGCCCGACAATTGCGCGATCTGCAGTCTATGATTGATGCGTTGCAAGCGCGCTTGGCGGATCTTGACCAAGTTATTAGCAAGCTATCGCAGGAAATGGTCAGCGCTCAAAGCGATTGGATGTTGCCTGGCTATACGGGCGATCGCCCATTTCCCCAGACGATTGACACTTTACAACAAGAAATCCGCTCTCTTCAAGCGGAACTGGAACGTGAGCAAGCCAAGCATCGGGAATTGGTTCGCGCCCGAGACCTGGCCTGGGAAACCTATTCGACCGTGGCGCGTAAATTGGCAGAGCTTTCTGTTGCGTCTGATCTGACCGGCACCGTCGTGCGCCGGGCCTCGCCGGCGATACAACCAACGAAGCCGCTGTCCGATAAGCAATTAAGACTGCGAAATGTGCTAACTTATGGAGTTATCGGATTGGCGCTATCGGTGACATTAGCGTTGGCTGTCGGTTACTTGCGTCGAGAGCTTTGACCCCTGACGATCTGAGCACAGCCCTTCACTTGTTGTCTTCCATGACCAGCACCGCCGCCCCCTCGATGCGGCCCGTGCGCAAGCGGTCCAAGGCCTCATTCGCCTCTTCGAGCGAGAAGGTCTGAACTGTTGGCTTGACGCGAACCTGCGAAGCGAGAGCCAGTAACTCTTCACCATCATGCCGCGTCAGATTGGCCACCGAGCGCACCGTTCGCTCTCCCCAAAGTAGTGCGTAAGGAAAAGAGGGGATATCGCTCATGTGGATGCCTCCGCAGACTACCGTGCCACCTTTAGCGGTTGCGCGCAGCGCGGCGGGCAACAGCGCGCCCACCGGCGCAAAGATGATCGCGGCATCTAACTCTACGGGTGGCATCTCGGTCGAATCGCCTGCCCACGCAGCGCCTAGCCGACGTGCAAACTCTTGTCCCGCCCGATCGCCCGGCTTGGTAAAGGCGTACACTCGCTTGCCTTGTGATGTGGCCACTTGCGCGATGATGTGCGCCGCTGCACCGAATCCGTAAATTCCCAAGTTTTCGATGCCCTCCCCCGCCATGCGATACGAGCGATAGCCGATCAGCCCGGCACATAGAAGAGGGGCGGCTTCGGCATCACTGTAACTTTCCGGTATGCCAAAACAGTAACGCTGATCGGCCACGGTGTACTCTGCGTAACCGCCGTCCAATGTGTAACCCGTAAATAGCGCGCGTTCGCACAGGTTCTCGCGGCCCTGCAAACAGTAGCGGCAATGCCCACAAGTGAAACCCAGCCAGGGCACGCCCACTCGATCGCCTATGCGGTAGCGGTCCACCAGGGCACCCAAAGCGATGACCGTCCCCACAATCTCGTGGCCGAGGATGAGGGGCAACTTGGGGTGTTCCAGCTCGCCGTCTACGACGTGCAAATCGGTACGGCAAACTCCGCAGGCGCGCACGCGAATCAGCACTTGCCCTGCGCCTGGGCGTGGAATGGGCATCTCCATCAGGCGCAGCGGAGCTCTCGGCGTTTCCAAAACCATCGCTCGCATTTTTTCAGGGATATCCATTTTCGTCCTCGACTCAAACGGTTGAAACTAGTCCGCGGTTGGGAGCACAGGAGGAAATCTGGCGCTGAAAGTATAACACGAAACAGTTCGGTTGTTGAGTGACCTGCTTAAATTGACAGTCGGGAGCATGAGGATTATACTCATCAGTACGTAAAATAGCGTAGGTGTAGGATATGCTTCGAGTTTTCCCATTCACTGCCATAGTAGGTCAGGAGCGCATGAAGCGCGCCCTGATTTTGAACGCCATCAGTCCCCAGATCGGGGGAGTGCTCATCCGGGGTGAACGCGGCACGGCCAAGTCAACCGCTGCCCGCGCTCTGGCGGCGCTTTTGCCCGAGATCGAGGTGGTGAGCGATTGTCCCTTTAGCTGCAACCCCTCTCGCGTCGAGGAAATGTGCGACAGTTGCCGACAGCGCTTCGAGGCAGGTGAGCGCCTGCCGGTCATGACCCGCAAAACGCGCTTTGTGGATCTGCCCGTGAGCGCTACCGAAGACCGCGTCGTGGGTACTTTGGACCTTGAAAAAGCCATCAAAAAGGGCGAACGCCATTTCGAGCCGGGGGTGCTGGCGGCTGCCAACCGAGGCTTGCTTTACGTGGACGAGGTTAACCTTCTCGACGACCATGTCGTTGACCTCTTGCTCGATTCGGCGGCCATGGGCGTCAACGTTGTGGAGCGCGAAGGCATTTCTTTCTCGCATCCTGCCCGTTTCATCCTGGTGGGCACGATGAATCCCGAAGAGGGCGAGCTTCGCCCCCAGCTTCTGGATCGCTTCGCCCTTTGCGTGGATATTCAGAGCATCGGCGATACCGAAGCGCGCGTTGATATTTTGCAGCGCCGCGTCATGTACGAACAGGATCCTCAGCGGTTTTGCGAATCTTGGTGCGAGGCCGAGGAAGCGCTGTCAAGGGACATTGCCCGAGCGCAGGCGTTGTTGCCTAGCGTTACCTACACGTCTGCCGATCTGTACACCATCGCCGAGTTGACCAGCGAGATGGAAGTTGACGGACACCGCGCCGATATCGTCATCCTGAAAACGGCCCTGGCGCATGCGGCTTTTGAAGGGCGCACCAAGATCAATGAAACGGACATCCTTCTGGCTGCGGAGCTTGCCCTGCCGCACCGTCTGCGGCGCAAGCCTTTCGAAGAGACGCATAGCAAAATGGAAAAGCTGGAACAACGCATCGAGCAAGCGCGTTCCAGCTTGACAGAGGGCCAGGAGCGAGAAGCAGCTTCTGAGGCTCCTTTGCAAGATAAAAAAAAACGGAATTAGCCGTCTCTGATGCTCCGACCGCCCCCATGCAAGGCGTTCCCTTGCGCGGGCATCACGCTGATGCACAACCCTTAAACTATCTGCGACAGGCGGATATGCCCGTCAGTGTGGGCGATGCTTTCAAACCGCGCAAGTTAAAGACGCCTCTCGATAGGATGACGCGCAAGTCTGCCGGAAAGCGCAGTTACACCGTCACAAGGCGAAAACGCGGGCGCTATATCTATGCGCGGCCCGCCCAAAATGACTATGCCGATATTGCCCTGGATGCAACTGTGCGGCAAGCTGCCCCCTATCAACACCAACGCAGCCATGAAAATGCGGCCGTCGTGATTCAGGACGATGACCTACAGCGCAAGGTGCGCGTTCGTAAGGCCTCTAACCTCGTAATCTTTACGGTGGACGCCAGTTGGTCTATGGCCGCGGCAGAACGCATGGAGGCAACCAAAGGTGCCATCATGTCACTCCTGGTGGACGCATACCAGAAGCGCGACCGAGTTTGTATGATCACTTTTCAAAAAGACAGCGCCAAGCTCGTTTTGCCGCCTACATCCAATGCCGAGATGGCCAAAGAGGCGCTCAAAGAAATCCCCGTGGGAGGCAAGACCCCGCTTCCCGCCGGCCTGCTGCTCGCCTATCAGGTCGTCACTCAGGAGCGGCGACAAGACAAAGAAATCATGCCTCTGATCATTTTGCTCACGGATGGGGCCGGCAACGTCTCGATTACCGGCATGGCCCCGCGCGAGGAGGCCTTGTTGATCGCCGATCTCATCGCCCACGAGAGGATTCGGGCGGTCGTCATTAATACCGAACACCAGTCCTTGGATCGCGGCTTGGCCCAAGAACTGGCCGTAGCCTTGGACGCTCCTTGCTACACGTTGGAAGAGATCAAAGCAGAAAGCCTTTACCAGACTGTGCGCAAAGAACTCAACGGTTGAGACCTACAGCCATGGAAAGAGCCAAACTGAAACAATTCTGGGCCGACTTGGCGCTTCTCTTGGTCACATTGATCTGGGGAAGCACTTTTGTCATGGTCAAAAATGCGGTTAGCGCGTATCCGGTTTTCCCATTCCTGACCATTCGGTTTAGCTTTGCCACGGTGGCATTGGTGTGCTTTGCTCTTTTGCGTTATATCCGGCAAAGGGGGCTGGCGACGCCCCGCATCCGCATCGGAGGCTGGCGAGACGCGGGCGCCGGCATCCTCATCGGGCTATTCCTGTTTGCCGGCTATGCCCTACAAACGTGGGGCTTGCGTTTCACCAGCGCGTCCAAAGCGGGTTTCATCACGGGCCTTTCCGTCGTAATCGTTCCTGTGCTCTCTACCACGTTACTAAAGCGTCGCCCCACCACAGGCTCGATCTTTGGCGTCTGCCTGGCGACGGTGGGCCTGGCGCTGGTCACGCTCAACGAGGGCTTGAGCGTAGCCGCCGGCGACTTGTTTGTGTTGGGCTGCGCGTTCGCCTTTGCGTTGCACATCGTGAGCGTGAGCGCGTTTGCGCCCAAAATGGATGTGCTATTCCTCACGATCGTCCAGGTGGCCACGGTCGCTTTCGCCAGTGCGGTGACCAGTCTGTTTATCGGGTTCGGCTCGACACCCACGGCCGCGTTGGAGCCCTGGCCGGCACCAACGCCGGCGACATGGTTTGCCGCAGCTTTTACGGGGTTATTGGCAACCGCCGTAGCCTTTGGCCTGCAAACAGCCATGCAACGTTTTACGACACCCACGCATACGGCTGTCATTTTCACCGCCGAGCCGGTTTTCGCCGCGCTGTTCGGTGTGCTCTTGTCGGATGATGTGTTGACCTCGCAAACCCTGACGGGCGGGCTGCTTATTGTAGCGGGCATGTTGGTCAGCGAGATTCCCTGGTCTCGGCGCACGGCGGCGCTCATATCGCGTTTCCTCGGCCCCAACTATATGGCAGGCCCATTGCTGGTGATTATGGGCCTATCTGACCCGATCTCATGGCGTCGGGGCCTGCTGTGGGCTTTGGGGATCGGCATTCCCGCGATGGCAGGGGCATTGTTTTTCTTCAAACGCCAGTTGCATAAAGGCAAGATTAGCGACTGGGAGATATCCAACCGCGAGGAGCGGCTTCAGCGCGGGCCCATTATGATCTCTTTGATTACCCCTTTGATCCCGCTGATGATCTTGCGCATTTTTCACGGCCCCAAGCCGCTGCAGATCGTTTTCTTGTGTGCGCTTGTTCTGGTCATCTTTAACCTTGCTATCACGTTTGCCTGGAAAGTGTCTCAGCACGTCTCCAGCTTGGCGGCGAGCGCGACCCTGGTTACGGCAGTTTTGGGGATCGGTGCCGCCCCTATTTTGCTCCTGATCCCTCTGATGGCTTGGGCGCGCGTCAAAGTGGGGGCACACACGGTGATGCAGACGATCGTCGGGGCACTGCTTGGTGCGTTGGCCACGCTGGCCACACTGCGCCTGTTCGGCGTACTTTAAGGCGCCCTATATCATGGATCGGCTTTTGGCCGATGATCACCGTAAAAGTTGCTCGGCATAAGAAAACAACGCCGGTGTGCCCCCGGTATGCCAGAACATGACGGTTGCGTTACGTGAAAACTCGCCTTTTTTGATCATATCAATCAGGCCGGCCATAGCCCTTCCGGTGTAGACCGGGTCCAGTAGAAGCCCCTCTGTGCGCCCAACAAGCTGGATAGCCTCGCGCTCCACGTCTCCCATGACCCCGTATCCCCCGCCTAGATAGGCGTCGTTTACGTGCACATCCTCCAGATCGAGTGCAAAACGCAGCCCCAGATAGGCTGCCGTCAATTGCGCCAAGTCCAAGACCGTCTGGCGCAATGGCTCTGATGGCTTGTCCACACTGACACCCAAGACCTGTCCACGAAAGTTCGTGGCCCTCGCGCCAACGACCAGGCCCGCTTGTGTACCTCCGGAGCTTGATGCGAAAACAATGTGATCCACACGCAACTCTTGTTGTATACACTGTCGCGCGAGCTCGTCCATCGCCAAGACGTATGCCGCCGCGCCGAGCGCGTTCGAGCCGCCATAGGGGATCACGTAGGGCTTCCGCCCCGCCGCACGCTCCTCTTGGGCGACTTCATCCATAACTTCGCGCCGGTCGAGATCCCCTGACCAGCGTATGCGCGCTCCCAAAAGGCGATCCAGTAGCAAATTGCCGTTTATGGTCGGCGGTGCCATCGGGCCGAGCACGAGCACGCATTGCAGGCCATATCGCGCTGCGGCAGCGGCCGTCTGTCGGGCGTGGTTGGATTGTGCGGCCCCGCTCGTGATGATCGTAGTTGCTTTTTGTTGGAGCGCGTCAGCAATAAGAAATTCGAGTTTGCGCGTTTTGTTGCCTCCTGTGGCCAGTCCCGTCAAATCGTCGCGTTTAACCCAAATCTCGGGGCCACCAAGATACTTGCTCAGGCGCCCCAGCTTCTCGATCGGCGTGGGGAAATGGCCCAAAGACACGCGCGGTACATTTTGCAGCATACCACCTCTCCTTTGACTTGCTTTTTCATAGTTTCTATTGTAAACTATAAATGTAGGGAGAGCCAGAGGAAAGGAAAAGCCAATATGGCGACGGACGGCAAGTACAAGGCCCTAGAAACGACGGTGGCGCAGCTCAAGCGGCGCTTTGGTGATGGCGCTATCATGAAGCTGGGCGACTCCACAAGCCTGAATGTTGAGGCAATACCGACGGGTTGTTTGGCGTTGGATTTGGCTTTGGGCATTGGGGGTATCCCGCGAGGTCGGATTACCGAGGTGTATGGCCCCGAATCTTCGGGCAAGACCACTTTATGCCAGCATATCATCGCCGAATGCCAAAAACTAGGAGGCGTCGCGGCCTTTGTGGACGTTGAACACGCCCTAGACCCCGCGTATGCCGAAAAGTGCGGAGTCAAGATAGACGAGCTTTACATCTCGCAGCCCGATACCGGCGAACAGGGCCTGGAGATTACAGAAGCTCTGGTGCGGAGCGGGGCTGTTGATGTCATCGTCATTGACTCGGTTGCGGCGCTGGTCCCTCAGGCCGAGATCGAAGGCGACATGGGCGACGCCCATGTCGGTCTACAAGCGCGTCTCATGTCGCAAGCGCTGCGCAAACTCACAGGGGCCATCAAACGCAGCAACACGGCAGTGGTCTTTACAAACCAATTGCGCATGAAAATCGGCGTGCTCTTTGGGAACCCGGAGACGACGAGCGGCGGAAACGCCCTCAAATTCTATGCCGCCGTCCGCCTGGATATGCGCAGGATGGAGGCGATCAAGCAGGGCAACGAGGTGATCGGCAATCGCATCCGCGTGCGCGTCACCAAGAACAAAGTGGCTCCTCCCTTCAAAACGGCTGAGTTTGATATCATGTTCGATCATGGAATATCAAAGGAGGGGAGCATCCTTGACGTTGGAGTAGAGTCGGGCGTGGTCGAGAAACGCGGGGCCTTCTACTCCTACGGAGATACCCGACTCGGGCAGGGCCGAGAGAACGCCAAGGTCTTTTTGCAGGATCATCCCGATATCGCCGCGCAGATCGAGAGCGAGATTCGCAAACGCGGCATTTCCGCGCCATCCCGGCCGGTCGAGGATTCGACGCCGGGCGCCGGCGAACCGGAAGATATCGATAATTCCTAACTCCTCGTACGGGCGAAAATTTCGGTTCTGTCCACATCGTGGGGCCATAACCAGCACTGTGCGCCATTCTAGCATATGCCCCAAGCGGTGTTGGGCCTCTATGCTTTTCGGTCGGCCTCAAACATATTCAAGCAAATTTGCTTGATTCTGATATGAGCGGATGGCTTGACTTGTTTTTGAGACCTTGTCGCATTCATCATATGGCGCTCAGGCGAGGCTGTGGCTCCTGCCACGGCCTTTTATTTTGTGGATCATCTCATGCTTCATAAAATCACGGCTTTGAATGTTCAACAAGGGAGGAAGAACCGGATTAACGTCTTTCTAGACGGCGCATATGCCTTTAGTTTGGCAGACATCGTGGCCGCCAGGCTGCGCGTAGGTCAGGAGATTGACGACCAACATCTGAGCGAACTCATGCGGCAAGACGCTGAGGAGAGCGCTTACGAAGGCTGTTTACATTATCTCTCTTACCGTCCACGTACAGCCAAAGAGATGCAACGTTATCTACAAAAAAAAGGATTGGACGAGCAAACCATCGAGTCCGTACTGGGCCGACTGACGCGAGCCGGTCTGATTGATGATGACGAATTCGCGCGCGCTTGGGTCGAAAGCCGCGAGAGGCTTCGTCCCAAGGGACTATGGAGTTTGCGCTCCGAGCTACGCCAAAAAGGTGTAGCCGAAGAGACGATTCAAACAGCTTTGGCAGGAGTTGACGAAGAAGCAAGTGCT
>FWPV01008276.1_pt1 | contig 18272 bp, 14 predicted proteins | sample 2228371 | NCBI WGS metagenome assembly FWPV01 (sample SAMEA103939776, study PRJEB20133) | metagenome
GTGCTCGGTGACGGCACCGGCCAGGAGCGGGCCGAGCAGGCTGGGCACGACCCAGGCCGACGACAGCCAGGCGAACACCCGGGCCCGCCGCTCCGGCGGGTACCCCCGGCCCACGGCCACATAGGCCACGCTGTACAGCGCCCCGCCACCGGCGCCCTGCAGGATGCGGCCGACGACCACGGCCAGCATGGTCGGGGCGAGCCCGGCCACCACCAGCCCGGCGGCGAAGCAGGCGAGCCCGCCGGCGAACGGCCGGGCCGGGCCGAGCCGGTCGGACAGTTCGCCGGTGGCCACCAGCGCCACCAGGTTGGCGAGCATGTAGGCGCTGAACGTCGCCCCGTACAGGGCGTCACCGTCGAGTGCGTCGGCCACGGCGGGCATGGCGGTCACCACGGCGACCGCCTCGAACGCGTTCATGGTGATGGCGAGCACGATGCCCACGGTGAGGGCGCGACCGCCCCGGGACGCCGTCGTGGCCGACGGTGCGGTCACCCGGGTGCGCCCGGGGCGGTGAGCGGCCACGGGCGGGTCCGCTCGACCAGCAGGGCCAGATCGAGCAGCACGTCTTCACGGAAGTGGGGCGCGACCACCTGCATCCCCACCGGGAGCCCGTCGACGGTCCCGGCAGGGATGGAGATGGCCGGGCACCCGTAGATGTTCGCCGGGAACGTGAGCCGCCCGTTGTTCCAGGCCCCCACCTTGCGCCCGCCGAACACCGACGGTGGCGGGGTGTCGGCGGCGAACGCGACATCGGGGTTGCTCGCCGTGATCACCAGGTCGACCTGCTCGAAAACGTCGGCCATGGCCTCGTTGACCGCCATGCGGGCCTCGGTCATCCGGATCCGGCTCTCCAGGTCGTACCGCCCGGGGCCATGTTCGAGGGCGAAGCGCATCTCGAGGGTGAAGTCGTCGGCCCGGTCGGGCCAGAACTCCCCGAACGTGGCCCACAGGTCGGGCACACCCGACAGGCTCCAGGCGGCGTGCATGGTCGGTAGGGAGGTGTCGGCATCGACCCGGCGCAGCCCGGCCTCCGCGATCAGCTCGTCGGCGGCGGCCGCCACCTGCTCCCACACCGCCTCGGCCACGTAGGCCCCACCCCAGTCGGGCACCACGGCCACCCGCAGGCCGCGGATCTCGTCGCGGTACGAGCCGAGCTGTGCCTCGTACCCCTCGACCCTGGGGAGGCTGCACGGGTCCCGGGGATCGAACCCGTTGGTGGCGTCCAACCACCGGGCGGTGTCGCGCACCGAACGGCTGAGGCAGCCGGGCACGGCGGTGCGCATGGTCACGTCGGCCTTGGGGCCCTTGGGGATGCGCCCGTAGGTGACCTTGAGGCCGACCAGACCGCAGAACCCGGCAGGGATGCGGATCGACCCGCCGCCGTCGCCCCCGCTGGCGATGGTCACCAGCCCGCCGGCGACCGCCGCCGCGCTCCCGCCCGAGGATCCGCCGGCGGTGCGGCCCCGCTGCCAGGGGTTGTGGGTCACGCCGTTGAGCTCGGAGCGGCTCACGTTCACGAACCCGAACTCGCTCGCCGTGGTGAGGCCGGTCAGCACCGCCCCTGCGGCCCGCAGCCGGGCGACCTTGGTGCTGTCGTGGGGGGCCACCCGGTCGCGCAGCACGACGCTCGCCTCGGTGTCGGGCCACCCCCGCACCTGGTCGAGTTCCTTGATGCCCACCGGCACCCCGCCGAACGGGAGCGTCACGTCCGCCCGGCGGGCGGCGTCCATCGCCTCCTCGACGGCCAGGTGCGAAAAGGCGTTCAACGCCGACGCCTCGATGGCGGCGATGGTGGCCTCGAGCTCTTCCACCGGCGAGCGCTCGCCGCGCCGGAACGCCTCCACCAGCGAGCAGGCGTCCTGCTGCCACGGTCGGTCTGCCATGGACCCGACGGTAGCCAAGCAGCCGTCGAGCACGCGCCGACGGCCGGTGGCCCCTAGCATCCCGGCCGCCATGGACGCCCGCGCCTTCCTCGGACTCCAGCCGAGCCACAACCCGTTCCGCTGGCACCTGCCCGTCACCCCCGGCATCTCCACCGGCGGCGGCTTCCTGTTCGGCGGGTGCGGCCTGGGGGCGGCGATCAGCGCGATGGAAGGCACCAGCGGCCGGCCCTGCGTGTGGGCGACCGCCCAGTACCTGTCGTACGCCAAACCCGGTGAGGTGATGGACATCGACGTGACCGTCGCCGTCGACGGTCACCAGATCACCCAGGCCCGGGCGGTGGGCCACGTCGGGAACCGGGAGATCCTCACGGTGAACGCCGCGCTCGGCCACCGTCCGCTCGACGCCGAGGGCCAGTGGCCCCGGTTCCCCGACGACCTGCCCCGACCCGAGGAGTGCAGCCCCCGTCCCACCTTCTTCCGGCACGAGAACTCGATCATGACCCGGCTCGACCTGCGGATCGCCAAGGGCCGGTCGTGGGACGAGCTCGCCGGTGAGCCCGGTGACGGCCGGACCGTGATGTGGGCCCGTATGCCCGAGGTGATCGACGACATCGACGCCACGGCGCTGGCCATCCTCGGTGACTATGTGCCCATGGGGGTGGGGCAGGCGTTGGGGCGGATGGGGGGCGGCAACAGCCTCGACAACACCCTCCGGGTGGCCAAGCTCGTCCCGACCGAGTGGGTGTTGCTCGACATCGCCGTGGACGCCGTCCGCAACGGGTTCGGTCACGGCACGGTGCACATGTGGGCCGAGGACGGCACGCTGCTCGCGGTGGCGAGCCAGTCGTGCATCGTCCGGTTCTTCACGCCCGAAGGCGAGCGTACGTCGGCACGACCGGCGGGGGTCGGGGCCGAACCCGACGACCGTGATCGACAGGGGGGATCCGCATGACCTCGAGCGCAGCCCTGCCCGTCCGGGCAGGCATGACCGTGCCCCTCCCCGGGCCGCTGCACAGCCACCGGGACAAGGTGGTGGAGCTGGCCGACCTCGGGTACTCCGACCTGTGGTCGGCCGAGGCCGATGGCGCCGACGCCTTCACGCCGCTGGCCATGGCCGCGGCCTGGGAGCCCCGCCTGCGACTGGGCACCGCCATCGTGCCGGCGTTCACCCGCGCCCCGGCGTGCATGGCCCAGTCGGTGGCATCGCTCGCCTCTGCGGCGCCGGGGCGGTTCCTGTTCGGCATCGGGTCGTCGTCGAACGTGATCGTCGAGCGCTGGAACGGGGTGCCCTTCGTCGAGCCCTACAAGCGGGTGCGCGACATGGTGCGCTTCCTGCGCGAGGCGCTCACCGGGCAGAAGGTCTCCCGGCGGTTCGACACCTTCGAGGTGCAGGGGTTCAAGTTGGGCCTGGTTCCCGAGGTGCAGCCGAAGATCCTCGTTGCTGCGCTGCGGGAGGGCATGCTGCGCCTGGCGGGTCGGGAAGGCGACGGGGCGATCATCAACTGGCTGTCGGCCGACGACGTCGCCCGGGTGGCCGGCGTGGTGCGCGACGCCGCCGGCGGTGAGCCACGGGAGATCGTGGCCCGGGTGTTCGTCTGCCCGTCCACTGACACCGACGCCGTCCGGGCGGCCGGCAAGTTCGCCATGGCCGCCTACCTCAACGTGCCGGTCTATGCCGAGTTCCACCGGTGGCTCGGGCGCACCGACGCACTCGGGGGCATGTGGGAGGCCTGGTCGGCCGGCGACCGCAAGGCGGCGCTCGCCGCCATCCCCGACGAGACCGTCGACGAGCTGATCGTCCACGGATCGGTCGAGGAGTGCCGGGCCCGGATCCAGCGCTACTACGACAACGGGGTGACCGCCACATCGCTCGCGCTGCTGCCCCTGGCGCCGTTCGACTTCTGGGAGTCGGTCCGGGCGCTGTCACCGGCCCATGGCGGCCCCGGCGGGGTCACAGCCAGTCCCGCCGCTTGAACAGCCGGTAGAGCACGATGCACGTGCACGCCATCATGCCCAGCGCCATCGGGTAGCCGAAGCGCCAGTCGAGTTCGGGCATGTGGACGAAGTTCATGCCGTAGATCGTGCCGATCAGCGTCGGCGCGAAGAGGATGGCGGCCCAGGCGGAGATCTTCTTGACCTCCTCGTTCTGGACGTTGCTCGCCTCGGTGAGCCGGCGCATCTCCTCGTTCTGGCGCTGGGCGACCAGCGTGGAGTTCACCGTGAGCATGTCCCGCAGGGCGACGCGGAACTCGTCGACCCGCTCGGTGATCTGGGTGAGATGGTCCTCGACGTCGCGGAGGTACCGCTGGAGTTCCTCACCCACCTGGTACTTGTCGAACCCGGCCCGCAGCCCGGCGATCACCTGGGCGAGCGGCCCGGTGGCCCGCTGGAAGTCCGCAACCTCGCGGGACAGCTCGTAGATCCGCCGTGACACCTCGGGGTCACCGCTGAACACCTCGGTCTCGATCTCGTCGATGTCGTGCCCGACCCCGGCGACCACCGGGTAGTAGCCGTCGACGACCTGGTCGAGGATGGCGTAGAGCACCGCCTCGGGACCGTGGCACAGCAGTTCGCGCTGCTGCTCGAGGCGGCGGCGGACCGAGCTGAACTCGGGTGCCTCGCTGTGGCGGACCGTGAGCACGAAGCGGGGTCCGGCGAACACGTGGATCTCGCCGAACTCGACGGCTTCCACGTCGTCGAGGTAGCGGGCGGGCCGGAGGACGACGAACAGGGTCTCGTCGTAGCGCTCGAGCTTCGGCCGCTGGTGGGCGTGGATGGCGTCCTCGACGGCGAGCGGGTGCAGGCCGAAATGGGTGGCGAGCGTGTGGATCTCGGCCTCGTCGGGCCGGTACAGCCCGATCCAGGCCATGCCGTCGGGATGCCGGCCGAGCTGCTCGACGGTCTCGGCCAGGGTGCGCATGGTGGCGACCCGCGCCCCGTCGACGTAGATGGCGCTGTCGACGATCCGTGAACGGCTGCGCACCGATGGGGACCCGGTGGCGGCGGCGAGCCCGTCGTCGTGGTGTTCGACGCCCGAGCGGGGCCGGCCGGCACGCCGGGCCCGGACCAGCGAGCGGATGGTCGGTCGTCGCGGGTTGCTCATCGACGGCCCCCGGCAGGTCGCATGCGATCAGTCTGGTTCAGCCCACCGGCAGCCCGAGGTGGCGGGCGATCAGCAGCCGCTGGATCTCACTGGTGCCCTCGCCGATCTCGAGGATCTTCGCGTCGCGGTAGAAGCGGGCGATGGGGGTGTCCTCGATGAAGCCGGCCCCGCCGAGCACCTGGGCGGCGACGCGGGTGGCGTGCACCGCGGTCTCCGAGGCGTACAGCTTGGCCATCGACGCCGCCCGGCCGACCGGGCGGCCACGGTCCTTCAACCAGGCCGCCTTGTACAGCAGGTTGTGGGAGTTCTCGACGGCCACCGCCAGGTCGGCGAGCTGGAAGGCCAGGCCCTGGAAGCGGCCGATCGGTCCGCCGAAGGCGTCGCGCTCGGTGGCATACGCGATCGCCGCCTCGAGGCAGGCCCGGGCGCACCCCAGGGCGAGCGCGGCGATCGCGATCCGGCCGTCGTCGAGGATGGCGAGGAACTGGTGGAAGCCCCGGCCCTCGTCACCGAGCAGGTGGTCGGCGGGGACGCGGCAGCCGTCGAGAGTGAGCCCGTGGGTGTCGCTGGCGTGCCAGCCGAGCTTGTCGTAGGCCGGTTCCACGATCAGCCCGGGGGTGCCGGCCGGCACGATGAACGCGCTGATCCCGGCGTCGGTGCGCGCGGTCACGGTGACGATTGAGGTGATCTCGGTGCCGCAGTTGGTGATGAAGGCCTTGCTCCCGTCGAGCACCCACTCGTCGCCGTCCCGCCGGGCCCGGCTGCGGGTGGCGCCGGCGGCGTCGCTGCCGCCGCCGGGCTCGGTCAGCCCGAAGGCGCCGAGCCGCCGGCCGGCCACCAGGTCGGGGAGCCAGCGTTCCTTCTGCTGCCGGGTGCCGAAGCGGTGGATGGGGTTGGCGCCGAGCCCGACCCCGGCCGACAGGGTGATGCCCACCGACTGGTCGACCCGGCCGATCTCCTCGATCGCCACGCACAGGGAGGCGAAGTCGGCCCCGGATCCGCCCCACTCATCGGGGAAGACCAGGCCGAACAGTCCGAGGTCGCCCATGGCGTGGACGACCTCGACCGGGAAGTGGCGCTCACGGTCCCAGCGGGCGGCGTGGGGGGCGATCTCGGACTCGGCGAAGTCCCGGACCACCCGCCGGAACGCCTCGTGTTCCTCACTCAGCTCCCACTGGCTCATCCGGTCGGCTCCTCGGTGGTCTGGTCGACGATGGCGTCGTGCTCGCTCACCTCGAGGAGCGGTTCGTCGAGCGCGACCGCCTGCCCGGTCCGGACGTGGACCGCGCTCACCCGCCCGTCGAACGGGGCGCGCAGCTGGTGCTCCATCTTCATGGCCTCCACGACCGCCAGGCGCTGGCCGGCGCTCACCGTCACGCCCGGCTCGACCACCGACAGCACGATCCCGGGCATCGGGCTGCGCACCACCCCGTGCCCGGCACCCCGGTGCTCGGTGCGCAGGCGGTCGTCCAGCGGATCGTGCCGGCGCAACTCCCAGGCCGTGCCGTCGAGGACCACCCAGGTGGCCGGACCGGACGAGCGGACGACGACCCGCTCGGTCACCCCGGCGAGGGTCACGGTGCCGTGCCCCCGGTGGTCGAGGTGCAGCGCGACGGTGGTCGGTGCGCCGTCGTCGCACCGGGCATCCCAGGTGGGCGACCCGGGACGGGGCCGGAGCCGCACGGTGTGTCGCCCCCCGGCGGCGTGCTCCCAGGTCTCGGTGCACCAGGCCCGCCCTCCGAGCCGCCAGCCGATGCACGCCCGCCACGGGTCGGGGTGGTCGAGGTCGTCGATCAGCGATGACACGGCCGCGGTGAGCACGGCGGCCGGGGGCGGCCCTGCGGCCTCGTCGACCAGCATGGGCAGGTCCCGCTCGACGAGACCGGTGTCGAGCCGCCCGGCGCGGACCTCGGGATGGGCGAGCAGCGCCCGCAGGAACCCGGTGTTGGTCTCCACCCCGATCACGGAGTGGCCCCGCAGCGCAGCGTCGAGCCGGTCGAGCGCCTCGTCACGGGTCCGGCCGTGGGCGATGACCTTGGCCAGCATCGGGTCGTAGTGGCGGGTCACGACCGATCCGGGCCCGATCCCCGAGTCGACCCGGACGCTGTCGCCGGCGGGTTCGAGCACGTCGACCACCGTGCCTCCGGTGGGGACGAAGCCCCGCGCCGGCTGCTCGGCGTAGATGCGGGCCTCGACCGCGTGGCCGGACGGCACCAGGTCGTCCTGGGAGAATCCCAGGGCCTCGCCGGCCGCTACCCGGAGCTGCCACTCCACCAGGTCGATGCCGTGGACCAGTTCGGTCACCGGGTGCTCGACCTGCAGGCGGGTGTTCATCTCGAGGAAGAAGAACTCGTCGGGACGGTCTCCGGACATGATGAATTCGACCGTGCCGGCCCCGACGTAGCCGACGGCGCGGGCTGCGGCCACCGCGGTGGCGCCCAGCGCCTCACGCACGGCGGGGGTGACGAACGGGGACGGGGCCTCCTCGATGATCTTCTGGTGCCGGCGCTGGAGGCTGCACTCGCGCTCCCCGAGGTGCACGACGGTGCCGTGGTGGTCGGCGAGCACCTGGATCTCGATGTGCCGGGGTCGCTCCACGAACCGCTCGACGAACAGGGTGTCGTCACCGAAGGCGCCCAGCGCCGCCCGCCGGGCTGCGGCGATCGCGTCGGCGAGCCCGTCGGCCGACCGGACGACCACCATGCCCTTGCCACCACCGCCGGCCGAGGGTTTGACCAGCACCGGGAACCCGATCTCGTGGGCCGCTGCCGTCAGCGCCGCGTCGTCCATGCCCCGCTCGAGCCGGCCGGGCAGCACCGGCACCCCGGCGGCCTGCACCGTGCGCTTGGCGACGATCTTGTCGCCCATCGCCTCGATGGCCTCGGCCGATGGTCCGATGAACACCAGGCCGGCCGCCGCGCAGGCGCGGGCGAGCGCAGGCTGCTCGGACAGGAACCCGTAGCCGGGGTGCACGGCCCGGGCGCCGGTGGCGAGGGCCGCGTCGATGATCCGGTCGATGCGCAGGTAGCTGTCGCGGGCCGGGGCGGCGCCGAGGTGGACGGCGCGGTCGGCGAGGGAGACGTGGGGCTCGTGGCGGTCGGCGTCGCTGTACACCGCGACCGGGGAGATCCCCATGCGGCGCAGGGTACGCATGATCCGCACCGCGATCTCGCCGCGGTTGGCGACCAGGACCCGGGGGAAGGTGCTGGAGGTCACGGGTGCCGCCTCACATCCGGAACACGCCGTAGCGCACAGGACCGAGCGGTGCGCCGCCCACGACGCCGAGGGCGAGGCCGAGCACCGTGCGGGTGTCGGCCGGTTCGATGATCCCGTCGTCCCACAGGCGGGCGGTGGCGTAGTACGGGTTCCCCTGGCGCTCGTACTGCTCCCGGATCGGCGCCCGGAACGCTTCCTCCTCCTCGGCGGTCCACACCCCGCCGGCGGCCTCGATCTGGTCACGGCGCACGGTGGCGAGCACGCTGGCCGCCTGTTCCCCGCCCATGACCGAGATGCGAGCGTTGGGCCACAGCCACAGGAACCGGGGGGAGTACGCCCGGCCGCACATCGAGTAGTTGCCGGCACCGAACGAGCCGCCGACGACGACGGTCAGCTTGGGCACCCGGGCGCAGGCCACTGCGGTCACCATCTTCGCCCCATGCTTGGCGATGCCCGCCGCCTCGTACTCACGGCCGACCATGAACCCGGTGATGTTCTGCAGGAACACCAGCGGGATGCCCCGCTGGTCGCACAGCTCGATGAAGTGTGCGCCCTTGAGCGCCGATTCCCCGAACAGCACGCCATGGTTGGCCACGATGCCGACCGGGTGACCCCAGATGTGTGCGAAGCCGGTGACCAGCGTGGTGGCGTACTCGGCCTTGAACTCGGCGAATCGGCTGCCGTCGACGATGCGGGCGATGAGCTCCCGTGGATCGACGGGCTGGCGGGGATCGGCGGGGACGATGCCGCCGAGCTCGCCGGGATCGTGGAGGGGTTCGGCCGGCTGCTGGCGGGGCCAGGGTGGCTCGGCCGGGGGTGGGAGGGTGGCCACGATGCCCCGCACGATGCGCAGCGCGTGGGCGTCGTCGTCGGCGAGGTGGTCGACGACCCCCGAGACGCGGGCGTGGACCTCCCCGCCGCCGAGCTCCTCGGCCGAGACCACCTCCCCGGTGGCCGCCTTCACCAGAGGTGGCCCGCCGAGGAAGATCGTGCCCTGCTCGCGCACGATGACCGCCTCGTCGCTCATCGCCGGCACGTAGGCCCCGCCGGCGGTGCAGGAGCCGAGCACGGCGGCGATCTGCGGGATCCCCGCCGCCGACATGCGTGCCTGGTTGTAGAAGATCCGGCCGAAGTGCTCGCGGTCGGGGAACACCTCGTCCTGGGCGGGCAGGAAGGCGCCACCGGAGTCGACCAGGTAGATGCACGGCAGCCGGTTCTCGAGGGCGACCTCCTGGGCCCGCAGGTGCTTCTTCACCGTGATCGGGTAGTAGGTCCCGCCCTTGACGGTGGCGTCGTTGGCCACGATCACGCAGGCGCGCCCTGACACCCGGCCGATCCCGGTGATGATCCCGGCCGCCGGGGCGTCGCCGTCGTACAGACCGTGCGCGGCCAGCGGTGACAGCTCGAGGAACGGCGAGCCGTGGTCGAGCAGCTCCTCGACCCGGTCACGGGGGAGCAGCTTGCCACGGGCCACATGCCGTTCCCGATGGCCCGCCGGTCCGCCGAGTGCAGCGGTGGCCAGGTGGTCCCGCAGCTCGTCCACCAGCCGGGCCATGTGGGCGGCGTTGGCCACGAACGCCGGGTCGTCGTGGTCGACGCGGGTGCCGATCGTGGGGGAGTGGGCCGTGACCTTCACCGTCCTCCTCTGTTGACTCGCGCCGACGACCGGCCAACGGTAGGCGGTCAGGTGACGTGGACGAGTTCGACCGGGGGACGGGCCGGGGCGTCGACGTCGGACCGTGCCCACCCGAGGTAGATCACGGCCACCACCGCCGTGCCCGGCTCGAAGTCGCACAGCTCGGCCACCGCGGCCTCGGCGCCGGGGGGGCAGCTCGACCAGTAGGAGGCGAGCCCGGCCGCAGCGGCGCCGAGGAGCAGGTTCTGCACCCCGGCGCTGACCGCATCGCGGTTCTCGAGAGTGCGCACGGGGCTGTCGCCGGGCGCCGAGCCGACCACCAGCACCGCCGGGGTGCGCAGGTACTTCGTGCGGGTCTTGGTCACCCGCGGTGCGTCGGCGCCGCAGGCGGCCATCGCCCCGGCGGCCGTCTCACCGAGGCGGGCCCGGCCGTCGCCGGTGAACAGCGCGAACCGCCACGGCCAGGTGCGCTTGTGGCACGGCGCCCAGGTGGCGAGCTCGCACAACCGGCCCACCAGCTCGACGGGGACCTGCCGGTCGGGCTCCACCAGCATGTGGGTGCGGCGGGCGCGGATGGTCGCAGCGAGATCGTCGAACGTGGCGGCCATGGACCCAGTGTCGCGCCCGGGTCGGGTGGCTCACGGTTCGACGATCGGGAAGTTGGTCATGAACACGTCGAGGTTCCCGAAGATCACCTCGGCCGCGCCCACGTCACCGTCGGCCTCGGCGTCCCCGGCGGTGACCACCTCGGTGAGGGTGCGCACCCCCTGGGCGACCTCGTCGAGCGTGCGGCGGGTCAGCCGGAGGGTCACGGCGGCGTCGGGGTCGTGCCGGCCACCCACGGCGTGCAGCGCCCGGTTCGACAGCCGCAGCACCCACCGCTGGTCGAGATCGGTGAACGTGAAGTTCACCGCCAGGGTGACGCCCCCCACGTCCTCGGCCCGCAGGCGCACGGCCAGGCTGTCGAACAGCTGATCCGGGGTCATGGCCGCCAGCAGGCCGCTGCGCCCCGCGGGCCGGGACGGCAGGGTGCCGTTGCGAAGCTCCTGCGCGCCGGTCAGGTAGGCGTTGCGGAACGTCGCCGACTCCGACTGGTAGCCGAGCTGCTCCAGGGTGTCGGCCTGCAGCTCCCGGGCCTCGGTGTTGGTCGGGTCGGCGAACACCAGGTGGTTCACCAGCTCGGCCACCCACCGGTAGTCGCCGGCGTCGAAGGCCGCCCGCGCCGCGCGCAGCAGGGCGTCGGGTCCACCGGCCAGGTCGACGTAGCGTCGCCCGGCCTCCACCGGCGGGAGCTTCCACAGGTTGGCCGGGTTGCCGTCGTACCAGCTCAGATACCGCTGGACCACGGCCTTGACGTTGTGGGCGAGGTGGCCGTAGTAGCCGGTGGTGTGCGCCTCGGCCCGGAACTCGGGGGGCAGGGTGAGCATCTCGGCGATCTCCACGGCGGTGTGACCGTGGTTCGCGAGCCGCATGGTCTGGTCGTGGATCCACCGGTACAGGTCGCGTTGCAGCCGAAGGAACGCAAGCACGTCGTCGTTGCCCCAACGTGGCCAGTGGTGCGACGCGAACAGCACCTCGGTGTCGGCGCCGAACAACTCGATCGCCTCGGCGATGTACTTCGACCACTTGAGCGCGTCACGCACGAGCGCACCCCGGATCGGCACCAGGTTGTGCATGGTGTGGGTGCAGTTCTCGGCGGTGCACAGCCAGCCCCGATCCGGGAAGAAGAAGTTCATCTCGGCCGGGGCCTCGGACTCGGGGGTGAGCTGGAACACGATGCGCACCCCGTCGACCTCGAGCTCGGTGCCGGTGGCGGTGATCTCCTCGGTGGGGGCGATCAGCCCCGACGGCCAGAACGGGATGGCCTTCCCGAGCCCGCAGTCCACGTGCTGGCGGGGGCCGGCCGGGAGCAGGGGCCCGAACTGGTAGGCGGCCCGGCGGACCATGGCGTACCCGGCGATCACGTTCTCACCCACGGTCTCGTGGAGGAAGTGCTCCGGGGCGATGACCCGGCAGCGGCCGGCATCCACATCGGCCTGGCTGGTCACCCCGAGCACGCCGCCGAAATGGTCGGTGTGCGAGTGGGTGTAGATCACTGCGGTCACCGGTCGTGCGCCGAGGTGGGTGTCGGCCAGTTCGAGGCAGGCCCTGGCGGTGGGTTCCACGGTCAGTGGGTCGACGACGATCCAGCCGGTGTCGCCGGCGATGAACGTGACGTTGGAGATGTCGTAGCCACGGGCCTGCCAGACGCCGGGCGCCACCTCGAACAGGCCGTGGATGCGGTTGAGCTGCGCCTGGCGCCACAGGCTGGGGTGCACCGTGTCGGGGTTGGGGAGGCCGCGCTCGATGAACGCGTAGCGGTTCACGTCCCACACGACCCCATGCGGGGTGGTGATCGTGCCGGTCGGGTGCTGCGCCACGAGCCCCCGGGAGGCCCGCTCGAAGTCTGCCGGGTCGAACCCCGGATCGACCGGGGTGTTGGCCACCCGGGTGTGCGCAGTGGCGTCCTTCGGTGCGGTTCCCATCGGCGGAGTGTCGCGCACCGGGCACGCCGGGGCGGCGAACCCGTCCGTCCGGCAGCCACTGACCTGCTGGCCTAGGGACCGGACCGCCGGCCGGCGCCAACGGGTGCTGCCCTGGTCCGGGCGACCTCGGCGTCCCAGTCGTAGATCACCGCCGTGCCGGCCACGAGGTCGTGGAGCTGGCGGCGGTCCTGTCGGACCAGCCCGATCAGGAACCCGAGCCCGAACAGGACGAAGCTCACCGGGAACACGAGCGTGCGCAGGGCGGCCCGGCGCCCCTCGAGCTCTCCGCCGTCGGCCCGGACGACGGTCAGCCCGAGCAGGGCCTTGCCGAAGGTCCGGCCGCTCACCGCCAGCTGGCCGGCCACGTAGGCGAAGCTCCACAGCGCATAGCTGGCGGTCACGAGCCAGCGCTGGTCGGTGAGGTCGAGAGAGCGGCCCACCACCACCTGGAGCGCTGCGCCCACGAGCATCGTGCCGATGGCGTAGAGGTTGGCGAGCACGAACTGGTCGACGACGAACGCGAGGAACCGCGACACCGTCCCGGCGAAGTGCCCCTGGAGCAGCGACGCCCTCCGCCACCGGTCTGCTCTGGGCAGCTCAGGTGTGTCGTGGGGCTTCCCGGGCCGGCCCGGTACCTCCCGCCGGCGGCGTATGTGGGCGGGAACGCCGTGGACCACCTGGTCCACGGCGATCACCTGGACCCGGGCCAGGTCCACCAGCCGGGTGAACACCCCTGAGGTGGACCGGGCGATGATCGCCCCGAGTTCGGTGCGCTCCACCAATTCGTTCACGTCCACCCGGTCGAGGAGCCGGTTGGGGTCGACGCGGTCGAGGAGCCGGTTGGGGTCGACGCGGTCGAGGAGCGCGTTCACGTCGATGCGGTCGAGGAGCGCGTCCACATCGATCCGACCGACGACCTCGTCCACGTCGATGCGGTCGACCACGTCATCGACGTCCACCCGGTCGACGATCGGTGGCACCACCGAGCCGACGACCCGGTCGAGGAGCCGTTCGGGCAGGTTACGTCGTCGGGGCGCGGCCACCCCGCCATCATGGTCGCAGCGCAATGGCCCGGGAAGGGACCGCCGGCTGCGACCTCAGCGGGGGTCACGCCACATGAGGTCGAGCGTGGGGCCGTCGGGCAGGCCCACCCGGTCGCGGACCCGGAATCCGTGGTGCTCGTAGAACGGCACGTTCACCGGGTTGGACGACTCCAGGTACGCGGGAAGGTCCTGCTCGTCGCAGCGGTCGAGCACATGGCGCAGCAACTTCCCGCCGTGCCCGTGGCGTTGCCGGAGCGGCTCGGTCCCGATCATGAACAGGTAGAAGTGCGGCTGGTCGTGCGGGTGGCGCGCCGAGATCGACTGCAGACCGCTGAGCACCGGTTCCAGACGTGACCCGACCAGGTCGGCGAGGGCGGCCCCGAACGCAGCCCCCTCCTCAGGGGTGAACATGGGCACGTCCGGCGGTGACCAGATCGCCGCTGCTGCCGGGAGGTGGTACACGTGGCCCCGCCGGAGACCGGCCTCGAGGGCGACGCGCATGACCCGCACCAGACCCACGGCCCGGGTGGCCTGGTCGGGCAGCACCCACGACCACACGGGGTCGTCGTGGAACGCCCTGGCCAGGATCATCGCCAGGTCGTCGAGGTCGCGGCCGAGCGCATGTCTGACCGTGCTCATGGGCGCATGCTCGCACGGCCGCAGTTGCCGAGGGTTCAGCCCCGGGCGGCGGCGTTGTGCTCCTCGAGCATCGCGTTGCGGTAGCTGTGGGTGCCGTCGAAGCGGCTGAGCAGGTAGGGGCCGCTGACCATCGGCTGGTGGCGTGGCGGGTTCGAGGCGTCGGTACAGGTGGGCAGCGTCTCGATGCGCAGGTGGAACGGCGGGGTCACGAACAGCGGGATCGAGTACCGGTCGACCCCGACCGGATTGATCACCCGGTGGGGGTTCGACACCCACCGGTCGTTGGTCCAGATCGCCATCAGGTCACCGAGGTTGACCACCAGGTGACCGGGAGGGATCGTCACGTCCACCCACTCGCCCGACCGCATGCGCACCTGCAGGCCGCCGACTCCGTCGTCGGCGAGCACGGTCACCGTGCCGTAGTCGGTGTGCGCCCCGCACCCCAACTGGCCGGGCTCCGGCGTGACCTGCTCCTGGGGCGGGTAGTGCACGAACCGCAGGTGGAACATCGTCTCGCCCGGCTGGTGCTCGAAGAACCCGGGTTCGAGCCCGAGGGCCATGGCCAGCCCGCGCTGGACGCGCCAGGCGGTCTCCACCACCGCGTCGAAGTACCGCTGCCAGCTGTCACGCCACCCGGGCAGGTCGGGGAGCTGGTTGGGGCCGTGCAGCGGGGTGCCGGCGAGGACTTCGGGGTGGTCGGGGCCGTGTTCGACGCCGGTGTCGAGCGTCTCTTTCAGATCGCCGGCCAGGTACTGGCCGATCGCTTCTTCGGACGGATCACCGAGTGCCCCCTCGAGGGTCTCGGCGGCCAGCGCCACGTAGCCCCGGTGCACCGGGCTGTTGCCGATGGCGATGCGCTGCTTCTCCTCGAGCGGGAGGGCGAAGAACCGTCGGGCCTGCTCGAACATCTCGGCCCGCACGTCGTCGGGCACCCCGTGCCCGGTGACGAGCAGGAACCCCACCTCGCGCAGCGCGGCGTCGATCTCCCGGGCGACGGCCTCGGCCTCCGGTGAGGGCAGGGGGGCGCCGGTGGCGAACGGGGTCAGGTCGATGGTGGGGATGGTCGGCATCATGTTCCTCCTGGACTGCGGTCGCTCATCCGAGTGACCCTCTCGCGAACGGCACGCCCAGGGCGGCGGGCGTGCGGCTGTCCCGGGCCCGCACCACCATGGCCACGAGCGTGACCACGTAGGGCAGGGCCAGGAACACCTCGTAGGGGACGGCGGTGGACGTCCCCTGGAGTCGGAGCTGGGCGGCGTCGCACATGCCGAACAGCAGGGCCCCGGCCAGCGCGACCAGCGGCCGCCAGCGGGCGAAGACCACCAGGGCCAGCGCAACCCATCCCCGGCCGGCGGTGACGTTCTGGATGAAGATCCCCAGTGGCCCGCACACGAGCACGGCGCCGCCCAGGCCGATGAGGGCGTTCCCGGTCACCAGCGCCGCCCGCCTCGTGGCCGCGACGCGGTACCCGAGCGCGTCGGCGACCGGTGGCGTCTCGCCGATCGCGGTGAGGGCGAGGCCGACGGTGGTGCGTTCGAGCACGAACCAGGCGGCCAGGTACACCACGCCGGTGAGGGCGACCAGGGCCGGCATGGCGATGGTGGTCAGGCGCGGTGGCGTGTCGCCGATGGCGAAGGACTGCTCGAACACGAACGACGTCCCGGCCGCCGCCAGCAGCGTGAACGCGAGGCCGGTCACGATCTGGCTGGCGCGCACGTCGACCATCACCACGGCGAGCACCCCGCCGGCGAGCGCGCCGGCGAGCGCCCCGCCGGCGAGGCCGACCCAGGGGCTGCCGGTGGCGTCGGCGACGAGGTAGCCGGTCAGCGCCCCGGTCAGCATCGTTCCCTCGACCCCCAGGTTCAGCACGCCGGCCCGTTCCCCGATGAGCGCACCGAGGGCGGCGAGCGCGACCGGCACGGCCAGGCGCAGGCCTGCCGACAGCGTCGCGACCGTGAGCAAGGTGTCCATGGTCAGGGCCTCCTGCGGGTCACGAGGGCGTCACCGACCACCACGAAGAGCACGATCAGCGCCTGGACGACCCCGACCACCGAGGCCGAAAGGCGGTGGTCACGCTGGGCGTACTCGAAGCCGATGGTGAGGGCCGACAGGGCGAGTGCGGCGAGCACCACCCCCACAGGCCGGTTGCGGCCGAGGACCGCCACCACGATGGCGGTGAATCCGTAGCCGACCGACGAGCTGGGGGTGAGACGCTGTTCCACTCCGGCGACCTGGACGAAGCCGGCGAGGCCGCTCAGGGCTCCGCACACGGCGAGGACGCCGAGCACCAGGCGGCCCTTGGCGAGTTCGTGTGCGTCCAGGGCGTCGGGATTGCCCCCGTGGACGTCGACGAGGAACCCGGCCCGGGTCCGGGCCAGCACGACGGCGGCCACCAGCGCGAGCGCCCCGGCTGCGGCCACCCCGATGTGCACGTCGAGCCACGGGACATCGGGGAGGGCGGCGGCACCGATGGGCCGGCTCTGGGGGACGAACGCCGCCGGGTCTTTGAACCCGGCCCGCACGGCCCAGGCCAGCAGCGCCACGGCGACGTAGTTGAGCAGCAGGCTGGAGATGACCACGCTGGTCCCGAACCGGCTGAGCAGCAGCGCGCTGAGGCTGCTCCACGCGGCGCCTGCGGCGGCGGCGGTCACCACGCCGAGGATGATGAGCGCGGCTGCGGGCAGACCGGCGACCGATGGCGCCGTCAGGACGGCGACGGCGGCGACGGCGCCGATCAGGTACTGGCCCTCGGCGCCGATGGTGAACACCCGGGCCCGGTAGGCGAGGGCGAGGCCCAGACCGATGATGGCCAGCGGCGTCGCCTCGACCAGCATGTCGCGCCATCCGAAGCGGCTCCGCACGACGCCTTCGACCACGGTGCGGTAGACCGCCAGAGGGGACGCGCCCTCGGTGATGATCAGGATGCCGCCGACGGCCAGGGCGAGCACGAGCGCAGCCACGGGGACCGCCGCCCGGGCCGGATCGGTCGAGCGCCGGGGCAGCGGCGTGTGCGCAAGCGTGGCGCGGACCTCTTCGAGGACGGTCATGACCCCACCGCCGTGCCCGCCATGGCCAGCCCGATCGTGTGGCGGTCGAACGGCCGGTCGAGGGTCACCGGCGGCTTCCCGGCGCACAGCACACAGATGCGGTCGGCGACGGCGAGCAACTCGTCGAGCTCCGAGCCGATCCACAGCACGGCAGCGCCCCGGTCGGCAGCCTCGAGCAGCTCACCGGCGACCGTCGCTGCCGCCTCGGGGTCGAGGCCCCGGGTCGGGTGGCAGGCGATGACCAGTGACCGCGCCCCGGGGAGTTCCCGGGCCAACACCAGCTTCTGGGCGTTGCCGCCCGAGAGCCGCCCGACCGGGCCGGTGCGCGAGCCGCGCACGTCCCATCGCTCGAGGAGACGGTCTACAGCCGCCCGTCGGGCACGGCGGGAGGGCCGCCAGCGCGCGCTGCGGCCGAGTTCGAGGTTGTCGGCCAGGTCCAGGGTGCGGACCAGGCCGTGGCGGTACCGGTCGGCGGGCACGTAGGCCACACCGGCGGTGACCCGGTGGCGGGGCCGGCCGACCGCCAGTGGTGTCCCGTCGACGGTCACCGAACCGCTGGCCGGGGCCCGGTGACCGGCCACGATCGCCTCCAGCTCAGCTTGACCGTTGCCGTCCACTCCGGCGACCCCCACCACCTCGCCGGCCCGCACCTCCAGGTCGATCGGCCCGAGCCGGTCGAGGACGACCCGGTCGAGCCGGAGGTGCACCGCCCCCGGAGCGCAGCGGTCGGTGGCGCGCCGCGGGGTGATGACCCGGTCGTCACCGACCATGGCCCGGGCGAGGGAGGCCCGGTCGTGGGTGGAGACCGGTTCCCCCGCCACCGCCACCCGGCCGTGGCGCAGCACGGTCACCCGGTCGGCACCGGCCAGGACCTCGCGGAGCCGGTGGGTGATGAGCACGACGGCCCGTCCCTCCCCGGCGAGACGCCGGCACACCGCCAGGAGGCGGTCGGCCTCGTCGTCGGTGAGCACGGCGGTGGGCTCGTCGAGCACGAGCACCTCCGGATCGCCGTCGAGGGCCCTGAGCAGCTCGAGGCGCTGCTGCTCGCCGATCGACAGGGCGTTCACCGGTACATCGGGCCGGACCGGCAGGTCGAACCGCTCGGCCAGGGCCTCCACCCGCCGGGCCGCGGCCCGACGTCCGGGCAGCAGCCGGCCGCCCGGGCGGGACAGCACCAGGT
>FWPV01008281.1_pt1 | contig 18268 bp, 10 predicted proteins | sample 2228371 | NCBI WGS metagenome assembly FWPV01 (sample SAMEA103939776, study PRJEB20133) | metagenome
CCTATTGGAATGAGTCGAAATCCTCGCTAATTCCCGCAGTTTGCTTGTTTTGCACGTAAGTCTTGAACTGGAAACGGCACTAGCGTTTCTTGTTGCCGTATCAACGGGAATCGTGTTGTGGTTGTCACACGCGCCAGAGACGTTCGGAATCGGGAAGGGCGTCTGGAAGCACTGCCACATTTTCGTGTCGTTGCTGATGTTGCTTGCGGGTGTGCTTCATCTCTGGCTGAACTGGCCGGTGTATTGGGGTTACCTATGGCAGCAGAGCGCCGGTCGCCTGAACCAAAAGCGAGAACTGGCCTTGGCCCTCACCGTTATTGTGGCGGTTATCTTCGCGGCATCGTTTGGAGGACACGGCGACAGGGGCCGACTGTTCGGAATGAGCTTGCAGACGATCGCCGAGAAGAGCGGCAAGCCCGTAGATCAGATGATTTCCCACTTGCAGAAGGAAGGCATTGCCGTGCATGACCCAGCCGATTCGGTTCTGGAGATCGCCCAGCACAACGGAACTGGGCCAGACGCAGTTCTGGGTGCCCTGCATCGCACGATGCCCGAAGCAATGGCTGCCGTCCAAGGAGGGCATTAACCCGACAATTTTGTTGGTCCGTAAGGTTTGTGAACACACACTTACTAGATTGTCGCCAAAAAAACACTTACGTGGGAGCAGTTACGTGGAGCAAATGGTGATGGATGTCCCGACCAGCTTGCGCAGTCGAAGCGATTTCCTGCGGATGCTGCGCCAATTGGGAGCCAATCCCGGTGTCAGCTACTGTCGCTTCGACGCAGAGACGCGGGAAATCCGCGACATACAACACGTCTACCTCCGCTGCCGCTATGACCAGTGGGTTCAGGCATTCGGCGAGCCGGAGGCAGTCAATCCTGGGTTTGACTCGGCGGTCGGTGCAACAATTCGCACCTGGCAACACCAGTGCGTTGATGGACCCGTGACGTGCATTGGACATTTGTTTGAGCACCCATCGGGAGACCGATGGGTGATTGTCGCTCGCGTGTATTTTTCTTGACGGACTTGGGGTACTGCCAATTCAGTTGTGTAACGCCTGTAGGACTTCCATGAAAGCTGCGATTGCAATTCTGGTCATGCTTGGAGTGGTAGGAGGTGGTGCTGCGTACTATGCAAAATATAGGACAGCCGGTCCTGCGACAAAGCTCCACACGGCAGCCATCAAGCGGGGCGACCTGCTTTCGACGATCAGCGCCACGGGAACCGTCGAGCCGGAAGAAGTGGTGAACGTGGGAGCGCGCGTGGCCGGATTGATCGTGGCATTTGGCAACGATCCTCACGACCGGAGCAAGCATGTTGACTATGGCACAACCGTCAACGAAGGCGATCTTCTGGCCGAGATTGATCCCATTCCCTACGACATATCGTTGGAGCAGGCAAAGGCGGCATTCGAGCAGTCCGTGGCCAACTTGCTGCAATACGAGGCGAAACTGAAACAGGCCGAGCGAGAATGGAAACGTGCGGAGTCGCTGCTTCCGAAGAAAGCCATCGCCGACACGGACTACGACACGGCCCTGTACAACTATGAGTCGGCGAAGGCCGCCGTGGCATTGGGGAAGGCCAGTGTGCATCAAAACCAGCAGGCCGTAAGACTAGCGGAGGTCAATCGCAGCTATTGCACCATCAAATCGCCGGTTCGCGGCACGATTATCGACCGGCGAGTGAACATCGGACAGACCGTGGTGGCGGCCCTGAATGCCCCCAGCCTGTTTCTCATCGCAAAAGACCTGACGAGGATGCAGGTCTGGGCGTCGGTGAACGAGGCCGACATCGGACGCATCCGACTCAATATGCCCGTGCGATTCACCGTGGACGCCCATGAAGGGCAGACTTTCTACGGAACCGTAACCCAAATCCGCATGAATGCCCAGATGACGCAAAACGTCGTCACATACACCGTGATCGTGACGACCGACAATTCCGACGGCAGACTGCTGCCGTATCTGACGGCGAACGTGCAATTCGAGGTGGACAAAAGGTCGCAGGTCTTGCTGGTGCCCAACGCGGCGTTGCGTTGGGAACCCGAAGCCGAACAAGTTGATCCGGTAGTAGACACGAGAACGCTCTCGGATGAGTCCACGCAGTCTCAAGAACACGGTCGCCTCTGGGTAGTCAACCAAAACGGCCTGGTGCGACCGCTGGAAGTTGCGGTCGGGGCGACGGATGGAACGATGACCGAGATCAGCGGCAGCAATATCAAGGAGGGAATGCGTGTTGTAGCCGGGGAGGAAGGTGACGAACAAACCAGCGACCAGTCCGGCGCAGCAACCACTGACGAGGATCAGACGAGCAATCCCTTCCTGCCAAAACCGCCCAAGGGCACCAGACCGCCGCCTGGGCCAATGTGAATTTCCAAGAGGCGATTTCGTGGAACTCATACGACTCGAAAACATCTGCAAGACGTATTACCTGGGCGAAGTTGAAGTCCCAGTGCTACGCGGCATATCGCTTTCCATTCACCGAGGCGAAATGGTGGCGCTGATGGGCGCATCGGGGTCCGGCAAGAGCACCCTGATGAACATCCTCGGCTGCTTGGACCATGCGACTTCCGGCGAGTATTGGCTGGACGGCCAGGAAATGAGCGGACTCACGCCGAATGAGCGGGCACTGGTGCGGACGGAAAAACTCGGGTTCGTCTTTCAGAATTTCAATCTCCTTGCGCGGACTTCGGCGCTCCAAAACGTCGTAATGCCGTTGGACTACTCGCTGCGACGGCATTCAGTACGACAAGCACGTCGTATGGCGGAGAGCCTGCTAGATCGCGTCGGTCTCAGCACCCGCGTTCATCACGTACCGTCGCAAATGTCCGGGGGACAGCAACAGCGAGTAGCCATCAGCCGCGCTTTGATTAACAATCCCGCACTGCTGCTGGCCGATGAACCCACCGGCAACCTTGATTCGCACACGAGCGTGGAAATCCTGCGCATGTTCCAGCAACTCAACGCCGAGGGACTTACCGTTCTCTTGGTAACACACGATCCTAAAGTGGCAGCCTATGCCCATCGGACTATCCGCATTGTCGATGGAATGATCGAGGGCGACGATGTCAACAACACAAGCCGCAACGGCATTTGCACGGCGGTGTCAATCCTGCCCCATGACACTACGTCAGCCGTGGCCGTTGCGGCTGCAAATCACTCCGAATCCCCGGCCGCGCCAGAGCAAGTCCCGGCGACACAGAACCCTCCTTGCGAATCGGACGCCGACACCCTGACAAAGACACGGCGGTGGATTGCGATCCGGCCACTGCCGGCAACATGGCTCACCGCACTGAGCGCGCTGCGGCGCAACAAGATGCGCGCCGGACTTTCGGCCCTGGGAGTCATCATTGCCGTAGCGGCCGTCATCGCCATGACGGAGATCGGGCAAGGCTCGAAGGCCACGCTGCAAAAGAGCATCGCCAGCATGGGGGCCAATACGATTATGATCTTCGCTGGCTCGACCAATACCGGCGGCGTCAACCAGGGCACTGGCAGCGCCGTGACGCTGACGCCCCAAGACGCCAAGGAGATCGCCCGCCAGTGCCCTGCCGTCAAAGCCGTCGCGCCGTTGGTCCGTGCCCGGTCGCAAATCGTATATGGCAACCGCAACTGCGTGCCGGAGAACATCATTGGCACTACGCCCTCGTATCTGGAAGTGCGCGACTGGAAGGTGGCAACGGGCGCGATGTTCAGCGACCGCGACGTTCGCAACAGCAACAAGGTGTGCGTCATCGGCTACACCATCAGGCAAAACCTGTTCCCGAAGATGTCGCCTATCGGCAAGGAAATCCGCATCAACAACGTCGCGTTTCGCGTCATCGGCGTCCTCAGCCGCAAGGGCGCGAACATGGTGGGCATGGACCAGGACAACATCGTGCTGGCCCCCTGGACCACGGTGAAGTATCGCGTCAGCGGAACCACGCTTACCAACACGAACCAAAGCGCCAGCGCCGGCGACGGTTCGTCTTCCACCAGCGATACGGTGAACACCCTGAGCAGCCTCTATCCTAGTGCGACTTCGCTCTACTTGTCGCGCACATCCACGCAGGAAGCCGACACTCCTCAGCCGGTTCGTTTTACTAACGTCGATCAAATCTTGGTGAAGGCCGTTTCCGAAAACAAGGTCGGCAAGGCGATGGCGCAGATCACGAGCCTGTTGCGCGAGCGCCACCGCATCCGCGAAGGCGACGAGGACGATTTCAGCATCCGCGACATGGCCGAGATGATGAAAGTGATGTCATCGACCACCCAGTTGATGAGCAGCTTGCTGCTGGTCGTGGCGATGATCTCGCTGATCGTAGGCGGCGTGGGCATTATGAACATCATGCTGGTTTCCGTCACCGAGCGGACGCGGGAGATCGGCCTCCGCATGGCCGTCGGCGCGAGGAGCCATCACATCCTCCGGCAATTCCTGGTCGAGGCCGTGGTGTTGTGTCTTGTGGGCGGCGCGGTCGGGATCATGTTTGGCCGAGGCGCATCGCTTCTGGTGCGATGGATGGCCCATTGGCCCACGCAGGCGTCAGTGATGACGATCGCCGCCGCCGTGGCAGTCTCGGTCGGCGTTGGCGTGGTGTTTGGATTTTACCCCGCCTGGAAAGCCTCGCGGTTGGACCCCATCGAAGCCCTGCGTTATGAATGAAAGGCAATGATGACAGACTACCACCGCAGACACGGAACAATTCAAAGCATCAACATACATAGGAGATAACATGAGGAACAGTTCGCCGAGAGACCATGCAATGATTCCGAACACCTGGAAAGTCCTTGCTGTGATTGTCCCGACCATTGGTGTTCTTCTAACGGGCTGCGGAGGCCCGGGGATGGGACCGCCATCCACGACTCCAGAAGTAGCTGTCGTGGCAATCCAGCCTCAACAGGTCTCGTTGACCACGGAGTTGCCGGGGCGCACCTGCGCTTATCGAACGGCGGAAATCCGGCCACAAGTCAACGGCTTGATTCAGAAGCGGTTGTTCACGGAAGGTGCAAAAGTTAAGGCGGGCGAGGTACTCTACGAAGTCGATCCCGCCCCTTACATCGCCTCGTACAACATTGCTGTCGCCGCCCTCTCTTCCGCAAAACAAGCTGCAAAAAAGGCACAGGCAACTTACGATTCGAGCGTTGCCGCTCTCCAACGGCATGAAGCCGCGCTCAAGCTGGCCAAGGTGAATCTTGACCGCTATGAAGCGTTGTTGAAAAAGAAAGCTGTTGCGGCCTCGGATTACGATCAAGGCGTGGCTGACTACGAGGCAGCGACCTCCGCATTGCGCGTGGCTCAGGCCCAGGTGGAAAGCGACCGGCAGTCCATAGAAGTGGCCAAGGCAGCCATTGAGCAAGCTGAAGCCGCGCTGGAAGCGGCCAAAATCAATCTTGGCTACACAAAGATCACCGCCCCTATTGCCGGGCGAATCGGCCGTTCCAACGTGACCGATGGGGCTATCGCCACCGCTTATCAAGCGACGGCCCTGGCAACCATTCAACAGATGGACCCCATTTATGTGGATGTGACTCAATCAACCGTGGAACTGCTTCGACTGAGGCGCAGTCTTGAAAAGGGGCATCTCAAGGCCAGCGGAACCGACCAGGTGAAAATCATCCTGGAGGACGGCACCGTATATCCACTGGCAGGCTCGCTCCAATTTGCCGACGTGACCGTGGACCAGACGACTGGTTCGGTTGTTCTACGAGTAGTCGTGCCGAATCCCGATGGAATCCTTCTGCCCGGCATGTACGTCCGCGCGATGATAGAAGAAGGCGTCCGTGACAATGCCATTCTCGTTCCGCAGCAGGCAATATCGCATGACCCCAAAGGCAATCCGCTTACTTTCGTGGTGGACAATAAGAACATTGTTCAGCAACGCGAATTGGTGACGGATCGCTCGATAGGCGACAAATGGCTTGTCTCGTCGGGTCTTGCCAAAGGCGACCGCGTGATCGTCGAAGGCATACAAAAAGTGCGCCCCGGAATTGGCGTCAAGGTTGTTCAAGCCAAAATCGCAGACTCTTTGGCGACGAACCCCAAAGACGTAGCGCAGACGACCACCCGTTGAACCAGCGGCACGCTAACAAGGACGCACCATGTTGTCGAAGTTCTTTCTTGATCGGCCAGTATTCGCATGGGTAATCGCCATCGTTTTGATGGTTTTGGGATGTCTGTCCATTCACAACCTGCCCATCTCACAGTATCCGAACATCGCTCCACCATCTATCGCCATTACGGCATTTTACCCCGGCGCTTCGGCTGAAACAGTCGAGAACAGCGTAACCCAAATCATCGAACAAAAGATGACCGGGTTCGAGGACTTGCTGTATTTGTCTTCAACAAGTGATTCGTCCGGGGCCTCCCGAATTGAATTGACGTTCAAAGCCGGCACCGACCCGGATTTGGCTTGGGCCAAGGTGCAAAACAAGCTGCAACTCGCTCAAACGAGTCTGCCGACATCCGTGCAACAGGCCGGCGTCTCCGTCAACAAATCAACCCGCAATTTCCTGCTGATCGTGGGGTTGGTCTCCGAAGACGGCAGCATGGACACCTATGACCTATGCGATTATGCCCAATCCAATCTGGAAAAGGTTCTGGCTCGCGTCCCCGGCGTCGGTGAAGTAAGTGTCTTTGGCGCACAGTATGCCATGCGCATCTGGGTTAATCCCGAGGCGCTTGTCGATTACAGCCTGACATTCGGCGACATTATACAGGCACTGAAGAGCTATAACGTCGAGGTTTCCGCTGGTCAGTTCGGCGGCTTGCCGACCATCAAGGGGCAGCGACTGAACGCCTCCATTGTCGTCCGTGATTTGCTCAAGACCCCCAAGGAATTCGGCGAAGTTCCGATTCGCACAAACCCGGATGGCTCGATTGTTCAGTTGCATGATGTTGCCAGAATCGAGTTGGGGGCGGAATCCTACAGCGTTGAGTCATCCTTCAATGGTCATCCCAGCACTGGCTTGGCGATTCGCCAGGCTCCAGGTGCCAATGCGTTGGAGACCGCCAATGCCGTCAAGAAGAAGATGGAGGAGATGAGCCGGTACTTTCCCAGCGGGATGAAGGTGGTCTATCCCTACGATACGACCCCCTTCATCCAAGTGGCCATCTATGAAGTGGTGAAAACCCTTGTTGAAGCGATCGTGTTGGTCTTCCTGGTGATGTATTTGTTCATGGGGAACATGCGCGCCACATTGATTCCCACGATCGCCGTCCCTGTCGTTCTCCTGGGCACTTTTGCCGCGCTGAGCTTTTTTGGCTTCTCCATCAACATGCTGACCATGTTCGCTATGGTGTTGGCCATCGGGCTGTTGGTCGATGACGCCATCGTCGTGGTGGAGAACGTGGAACGCATTATGAGCGAAGAAGGACTTTCGCCCCGTGAGGCAACGGCGAAATCAATGGATGAAATCACCAGCGCACTGATCGGCATCGGTCTGGTGCTCTCTGCGGTGTTTGGCCCGATGGCGTTCTTCTCTGGTTCGACCGGCGTTATCTACCGTCAGTTCTCCGTCACGGTCATCGCGTCCATGCTCTTGTCGGTGGTAGTGGCCTTGATCCTGACGCCAGTCCTTTGCGCCACGTTCCTCAAGCCCGTGGCCAAGGGGCATGAATCGGCCGAAAACGCCGTCTTCTTCTTGCGGTGGTTCTTCCTCGGGTTCGACCGCTTCTTCTATTGGATTCGTGATCGTTACTTGGGCTTGGTAAGATACTCGTTCGCTCGGAAGTTCCGCTTTCTGTTCCTTTACGCCCTGCTCATTGCGATAGTCGGATATATGTATTGGCGTCTTCCGAGCAGTTATCTGCCCAATGAAGACCAAGGCATCATTATGTGTCAGGTCATATTGCCGGTTGGTTCAACCTTTGAGATGACGAAAGAGGTCACGGATTTGGTGGGCCGTCATTTCTCGGAAAAAGAGAAGGAGGCAGTCGAATCGACGATGGCGATCATCGGCACTGGCTTTTCCGGCACGTCTCAGAACAACGCGATGCTCTTTGTACGGTTGAAGGATTGGGAACTGCGCCAACGCGACGACTTGAGAAGCGATGCCGTCATTGGCAGGGCGATGGGGACATTTTTTACGGACCCGCGTTACCGCAATGCTATGGTTTTTGCCTTTGCAATGCCGGCCGTCAGTGAGTTGGGAAATGCTCAAGGCGTGGACTTCGAGTTGATCGACCGTGGTGGTCGCGGTCACAAGGCCCTGATGGAAGCCAAGAACCAATTGATTGCGAAGGCCCAGAAAGACCCGCGACTAAAGAGCATACGGGCAAATGGTCTGGAGGACGTGACGGAATACCGCGTGGATGTCAACTGGAAGAAAGCTGGCGCGCTAGGCATTCCGATTGATGACATCCATACCACGATTTCCGCTGCCTTTGGCAGCGTATACGTCAACAACTTCGTGCAGAACGCCCGCATCAAGAAAGTCTTCGTGCAGGCCGACGCTCCGTACCGCACGGTGCCTGAAGACCTCGGCAAATTGTACGTCAGAAACGATGCCGGAAAGATGGTCCCCTATGCTTCATTTGCCTCGGGGCGTTGGTCTTACAATTCCCCTCGACTTGAGCGATTCAATGGCTTTCCATCGTTAAACATTTGGGCCGAAGCAGCGGCCGGCCGAAGCTCCGGCGAGGCCATGCAGGCTATGGAAGAACTGGTGCCCGAGGGTTTTGGCTTCGACTGGACCGGCCTGTCTTATCAAGAACGCATAGCGACAAGCCAAGGCCCGTTGCTCTACGCATTCTCCATTCTCGTAATCTTCCTTTGTGTCGCCGCATTATATGAAAGTTGGACCATACCGTTTGTCAATCTGTTGATGTTGCCATTAGGAGTATTGGGTGCCTTGGCTGCCACATCGCTGCGAGGTTTGTCCAACGACGTTTATTTTCAGATCGGGTTTTTGACCACTCTCGGGCTTTCGACCAAGAACGCGATACTCATTATCCAGTTCATCAAGGAACAGCAACATCAGGGCAAGGGCCTTGTCGATGCCACCCTGTCGGCTGTGAAGATTCGCTTTCGTCCCGTCATTATGACCTCGCTGGCTTTCTTCTTTGGAACATTGCCGTTGGCCACCGCCACCGGCGCAGGGGCTGGTGCAATGAACGCCATCGGCACCGCCGTCACCGGCGGTATGCTTTCGGCAACATTCATTGACCTGGTTTTCATTCCCCTGTTCTTCATCATCGTTTGCACTTTCTTCAGTAGGAAGACGCAATCATCGGTCCCTCAGCCGGCCGTGATCTCCGGCACTACCAACGGAGGTTGAGACAAGCCAAACAATAGATAACATGCCGAGCCTCGCGGGCGTTTCGTGCCACAGAGCCGCGAGCCAGACATCGGGTTGGTTATCGCCAGCCTATGAGGCATTGCCAATAAGCCTGACAAGACACATGCCATGAAGACTGCGCCCCCCATTGTTCTCACCGACAAAGAACGCGACATTCTGAATGTCTGGTTGCGTCTCCATGCGTCCACTCGCTTGGCGTTGCACGCGAGGATCGTTCTTCTGGCGGCCGATGGCAAATCGAATCAGGAAATCGCCCACCAACTACGAGCATCACGGAAAACGGTCGCGTTATGGCAGCAACGGTTCCTGGAGGGCCGGTTGGCGGGTATCGAGAGAGAAGCCCCGCGCCGTAAGCCAAGATCGAAGGCCGATGAAATGATGGTCCGCCTGATCGTTCGCAAGACGATGAAGGAACGCCCGGCCAGTGGCAAGCATTGGACAACCCGATCGCTGGCCAAGGAACTGGGGATTTCACCGTCTCTGGTGCAGCGCGTGTGGAAGGCCAAGGGCTTGAACTCTCGCCAGAAGTAACCGTCTTCTTGGCTGAAAAGCGACTTTTCTTCTCCGCTCTCTCTTTCTCTCCGGGTCCGCACAGGGGGGCCATTCCCCATCCAATGGGTTATGTCCCAGACCCGAAAGCCCAACCATACGACCCCATTTACGTAAAGCACTGGACTGGGCACGCTATTCCGGCCCAAAGAGATACTCTTTTCCGCTGATTCACGTTGGACCGATAGTTCCGAATAGTCCTAATCTGCGGAATCTGCCGGAGGAGACGATTATGGAGACAGTTACGAGAAAAATCGGCGGCACATCACGAAGAACGGTTCGTTCTCCGATGAGCCGCCATGTGTTGCGCGGCAGCGGTCTTCTTGCTGCTGTCCTTCTGATCGTCTGCACTGGCTGCACGAGTTGGCGCGACTATCTGCACAACGGTTTCAAGGTGGGGCCGAACTACTGCCGACCGAACGCCGCCGTGGCCGAACATTGGATCGACGCCACGGACATCCGAACGGAGGAGAATCCAGAAGTTCTGAGACGTTGGTGGACGGTCTTCAATGACCGAAAGCTGAACGAGCTTATTGCCTGTGCGTATCGCCAGAACCTGACGTTGCGCGAGGCCGGTTTTCGGATACTCCAGGCCCGAGCCACGCGCGACATTGCCGTGGGCAGCATCTTCCCGCAGCAACAAGGCGCAAGTGGGAGTTATACACGGAGCGGAGCGGCCGTGAACCCGTCGGGCGGCTCCGTTATTGGAAACAGATTCTCCGACTCCTGGAACTTCGGTTTCAACCTAGCCTGGGAACTGGATTTCTGGGGCCGTTTTCGCCGGGCCGTTGCAGCGGCGGACGCCAATTTGGACGCTTCCGTGGCCGACTATGACGACGTGTTGGTCACACTGTTGGGCGACGTGGCCGCCAACTACGTGACGGTGCGCACCACCCAGGAACGGATCAGATTGCTGCAAGCCAACGCGGAACTCCAACGCGGCATCATTCGATACATCGAGGCGCGGCTGGAGGCGGGCTTCAAGCAGACCGAGTTGGACTTGGACCAGGCCCTGAGCACTCTCAGGCAGACGGAAGCCGGCATTCCCCAGTTGGAAATCACTCGCCGAGAAGCGGAGGATAGCTTGTGTATCCTGCTCGGTATGCCCCCGGTCGATCTGAACAATATGCTTGGGGCCGGGCCGATCCCCGTCTCGCCGCCGGATGTGGTCATTGGAATTCCGGCGGACCTGCTGCGCCGTCGGCCGGACGTTCGCCGCGCGGAACGGTTAGCGGCGGCCCAAGCCGAACAGATCGGCATCGCCCAATCGGACTTGTATCCCGCATTCTCCATCAACGGCAACTTCGGTTACACGGCCCAGAACTTTCCTGACTTGTTCAGGTCCACGGCGTTCAACGGCAACGTCGGGCCGTCGTTCCAATGGAACCTGCTGAACTACGGTCGGATCGTGAACAACGTCCGTTATCAGGATGCGAAATTCCAGGAACTCGTGGTCGCGTACCAGAATACGGTACTCCGGGCCAACAAGGAAGTGGAAAAGGGGCTGGTGGAATTCTTGCGTTCCCAGCAGCGATCGAGACTCCTTGACGAGGGCGTTGTCTCGGCCAAGAAGGCCGTGGAGATCGTGGTAATACAGTATGAGAAGGGGGCCGTGGATTTCAACCGATACGCCGTCATCGAGCAGAACCTGGTCACGCAGCAAGACTTGGCGGCACAGGCGCGCGGCCAAATATCCCAAGGTCTGATCGCCGTCTTCCGCGCCTTGGGCGGCGGCTGGGAAATTCGTTTCGGTGGCGAGGCCGCTGCCGCCGAAGGAATTGCGCCCGTTCCCTTACCCACTGTCGAAGGCAGAGCGTCGCCGGAGGCAGCCGTGCCCAGACCCCCTGCTCCCGAGGAAGTTCCCATGCCACAACCAGCACCCAATCCGCCGAAGACCAAAGAAACGCCTCCACCGAGCGCGAAACCATGACTGGACGCTATCTACACCAGTGGCTATGTCCCTTTTCTGCGGCTGTACCCTGGAATGCGGATTCCGAATCCGCTTAAGATTGTCGAGTATCACGGCGACACGTCCGCCGAACGAGTTTGCTCCGAGATACTGGCGTTGACCAAGCTCAACTGAAACACATTCGCTTTTGCAGGTACTGATCCCGTGACAATCGGTTTCTCAAGACAGGTAGCTACGATACTGAAGGAATTGCCGGAGGGAACGCAGCCCTTGGAGTGATACCGCTTCTACATCTGAACACGGCCAGACGTAAAGCAGTCCATTCTCAGAAACGCGCGTGTTTTTCGTGCGTAGCCGATGGGACTCTTGTCGTGCTGCTATCCATCGCGGAGTACCCTTTCTCGGCACCACAGCGGCTAAGAAGTGCTTCAAAAGGCGTTCGACGAGTGCGCGCGAGTCAAAGCATATCGGTAATCAGAGGACGGCAGGATCACAGCCGCCAGTCGCCACTTGCCTCAACGCGGCAATGCCGCGTTCGACGCGGCCACGCACGGCGGTTGGCGAGGTGCCAAGCAGTTCGGCGGCTGACTCATTCGAGTGCCCGTCGATTCGCGTAAGCCGTACCGCTTCGGCTTGTTCCGGCTTCAGCGTGCTCAGCACGTCGTCAACCTCCATTTTCGACAGGTGTATTGCTGGATCGGCCTTCGGATCGGCCTGGGTTTCGAGCAACGGGCGAGTCCGACGGTGATCTCGCGTCTTGCCCTCGGCGGCCTTTACGTAGTCGCCGCAACGGTTGGTGACGATCGAGTACAAGAGAGAGCGGATGTTCCGCGGGGCGTACTTCTTACGGTTCTTGTGGAACTCAAGAAAGGCGTCCTGTACGATGTCCTCGGCCACGGCCCGCAAGACGCCGCCGCGGAACCGCCCGACGTAACCCACCAACTGCCCGTGATAACGACGGTCAAGCTCCGCGAATGCGGCCTGGTCGTCAAGATGCTGGTAACGAGTCAGCAGTTCGCCGTCCGCTTCGTCTCCGAGGGCGGCCGGGCTTGCTTGTTGGGTCATTGGACCATTACTCTCAAGGACGCCTGCCGATTTTTCCGTCCACGAGGTAGACCCGCGCGAGCCTGGAAAACGACACGGGATGCGAGGCGTGGTCTTCGTCTCCGCCCCGAAAGACGATGGGCCGTGCCGAAGATATGGCTTTTGACGCCAAAGGACGGCCGAAGACAAGACCAACAGGAGCTTGCCAACGGACTCGCTTGGCACTGCGCCTGGTGCAGCCAGTTCGCTCATGCCTGCCCTCTCTGGTCAAGGGCTATGGCTGGGACTTGGGGTAGCCGAAAACAGCAAGGTGCCTCAGCTTCCGCCCTGCTGTCGGTTTGTTCCCAACCCGATGACGCGAACCGGGGCGAGTCTCTATGGTTTCCTGGACATTGGCCGTGCCAGGGAGTTGGCTGGATCGGTCGGACAGGATCGGAAGGTGGGGCCTTTCCCGCCCGCGGAAGTTATGATATTCCCCACTACCTAATGAATCGACAGGTCCACGCCAAACTTTCCACATATTCTCCTGTTCCCCTAATCGGCATATCCCATCAGGGACGCCAGCGGCGACCGTGACCACGGGACGGCGCGACCGGGCGGGAAGAACAGGGACGACACCCGACGACACCCGGCCATCTGGCCTGCGCCGAACAGCGCACCAGGAAGCAGGACGCGCTCTAATGCCCCAAAAAAGAAGGAGGCGTGCTCCACGCCCGACCAGTACCGAAGAGGGGCCTTATCGGACGCTAACGGACTCGGGCCGAGAGGGCGGTTAAGTGCTTAGAGAGCACAGATTTGCCGCAAATTACCGATGATGCGCAATCTTCTCAAATTACCCAATTTATCGGTTATCAGGGACGCGCTCTAACCAACTGAGCTATGCGCCCGGCTTTGTAAGTTGTGTTCTGGCTTAATTTTCTGCAAATGGCTGAGCAAGACAACGACGGTCGAAACGACGTTGGCACCCGTTTTGGACGCCTGTAGCGCAGCGCGACAAATTCCCTTTCGTCGTATAGGTCGAAACATATCATGCCAGGAGCCGGTCCTGATGTCCAGACCCGTAGCACAACTTCTTATTCTACAAAATCCCAGCGACTTGAAAAGCCCTACCTCGTATATTCCGCCAACCCCTCATGATTACAGTATTCCCGAACGAGGAGTCGTCTCTCGGCTCCGAGTCGGATGGCCTTCTCGAAAAATACGCGAGTCTCGGCCCGTTTCGTCTGTCGGGCCTCGTCCGAACCGTACCTTCTTGGGGTTCAACGTGGGACGAATCCGAGATGCCACGACGAGCAAGACGTTTTCGGCGAGACGCTTATCGTTTTTCGAGACACAATACATTGACGTTTGGAAAACCGGGTCGCCGCGCAGCCCATCGAGATCGTTCTGGTTGGGAGAGGGGGCCAGGAGATCTGCATAGTTGCCGTCGTACTCTTCACGCTCCGCGTGAAGTCGCGCTGCCGAAGCACCGAGCCGCCAATTTCCTCTTCCTCACGCGGAGCGTGAGGAGTACGGACTTCAATTTCCTCACGCGGAGCGTGAGGAGTACGGACTTCAATTTCCTCACGCGGAGCGTGAGGAGTACGGATTCCTCATGCGAAGCGTGAGGAGTACGGACTTCGCAGTTCTCCTGCCTCCTCCTGCCGCTTGCTTGCAAAAAGTATTCGTTCTGGTAATGTCGAGGTGGGCGCGTTATATCCGGCGGCGAAAAACGCTTTCTTTCGATAGACCCTCAACCTCAAACCGCAACGAGGCTCTTCCATGCTGGCAATTCCTCGAACTCTGACAATTTTTTATGCGGCGGCATTTTCCATGCTAGCGGCCGCATCGGCTGACGACACGTTCTACTGCGCGCGGATCGACGAACTCAAGTTCGACGGCGCCCGACCGGCGGCCGCTCGCCCGAATTGGCGGAACCGCGAACGCAGTTGGGCCATGTTCCCCTATGTCGTGTTCCCCTATGTCGTGCTCGACCCGCCGGGCGAAGCCTACGTCGCAATTCCCGGTTTTCAAGGCGTCCTGCGCTGGCACACGCCGAGTTATAGCGCCCAAACGGCAACTATTTGCGTGCGAACGGCGAAACCGGGCGAAGTTTCCGGCCGCATGTTCTGGCCTAAGCCCGATTGGAGCGGCATGACCGCCTACAAGTTCACGATTCCCGCCGACAAGGCGTCGCCCGACGCCCGATTGGCATTCTATCAGGCCAAGGACCATTATTACGGCATCCAACTTCAGCGCGACATTCCCGGCGGCGCTTGGTTCCGGCACGAGATGTGGCGTGCGCAAGCCGAGTGGTATGGGAAACGAGCCGATGCCCAGCCCCCGACGCCGACGCGCGCTTTCGACAACGGCGACCGATTCGCCCGGACCTACGAACTTGTCAGCGGCGGGCGCGCCGTGAGCGAAAACCTCCAACTCGAGCGCGTCGTGCGTGAAACGAGGCCGGAGCCGGCAGCCGTCGAAATCAGCAAGATTCCCGGCATCACGGTCAAGGAGATCGATTGGGGGCCGCTGGTGAGGGACTTGCATCCGGCGCTCGACCCGCTGGCCGAGTGGATTCCTGCCGACCAGCATGTGGTGTTTTTCCCCACGTTCGCAGCGGCCGAGGTCGTGGCGGACCAGGCCGAGGTGCAAGGGACGCCGATTTTGTACATGGCCGAGCCGCGCATGGAAGACGCCAAAACCACGGAACGCTATCAGCGGCAGTTGGGCCTCTCGCTCTCGGGCCTGGGGCGGCTGCTTGGGCCAAAGGTCGTCCGGAGCGTCGCCCTGACGGGTTCCGACCCGTATTTTCGCACGGGGACCGACGTGGCCGTGCTGTTCGAGGCCGACAAGCCCGAAGTGCTTGAAAATCTGCTGTTGGCGCAAGTCAAACTGTCGTCGGCCAAGACGCCGGAGGCCAAGGACGTGCAAGGCGAGGCGAACGGTCTGGCGTATCGCGGCGTTCGCTCGCCCGACCGCGCGATGTGCAGCTACGTCGCCCGGAGTGGACGCGCGGTCATGGTTACGAATTCGCTGGAACAACTCAAGCGGTTGGCCGACGTTGCGGCAAAGAAAATGCCGTCGATAAGCACGTTGCCGGAGTACGTTTTCTTCCGCGATCGCTACAAACTTGGCGATCCGGAAGAGACGGGCTTCGTGTTTTTGAGCGACGCGACGATCCGCCGCTGGTGCGGCCCGCGATGGCGCATCGCCGCGTCGCGCCGGACGCGCGACGCGGGCGTCTTGGCCGAGTTGCAGGCGGCCAACCTCGACCGGCTCGTGAAGAAAACCGTCCAGCCCGGCCCAATCTACACCGACTTCGCCACCGCCCCCGCCGGCGAGTTGACCCTCAACGCCGAGGGCGTCCGCTCCTCGACGCTTGGCTCGCTGGACTTCCTCACGCCGATCGTGGAAACGCCCCTCGAAAAAGTTACCCAGGCCGAAGCGGCGGCCTACGGCCAGTGGCGCGACGGCTATCAGCGCAACTGGAGCTGGGCCTTCGACCCGATCGCGTTCAGGCTGACGCTCAAGCAGGATCGGCTGGCCGCCGATCTGACGGTCATGCCGTTGATTCTGGGGACGCAATACCGCGAGTTCGCGTCGATCAGCGCCGGGGCGGCATTCGCACCCGACGCCGGCGACCCGCATGATGCACTGCTTCACTTCATCCTGGCGATCAACGCGAAATCGAACCAGTTCCGGCAGGCCGAGAATCTCATGGCGACGATGTCGCAGGGCGTTACGCTCGGTTGGATTGGTTCGTCGGTTGCCGTCTACGTCGAGGACGATCCGATTTGGGAGGAACTGGCCAAACGCTCCGAACAGGGCGTGCGCGAATCCGATTGGTTCCAAAATCTCCATCGGATGCCCATTGCCGTGCAGATCGACGTGTCGAACGGTTTTCGACTCGCGGGATTCCTGGCCGCCGCGCGGGCGTGGATCGAGCAATCGGCGCCCGGCATGGTCGCCTGGGAAACGCTGAAGTACAAGGACCAGCCCTACGTGAAGATCACGCCGACCGAACGGGCTAAGGGACGCGAACGCGAAATGGAGAACGCCGTCTTGTACTACGTCGCCTCGGGCGATGCCCTGTTGTTGACACCGCATGAGGGGCTTCTTCAGCGGGCAATCGACCGGCGGTTGGCCCGCGGGGAAGCCGTTCCAAGCGGCGCGAAAGCCGCTGTCGTCAAGGATAAAGAAAAAACATGGCTCGGCGGCAGCGTTGCCGTCCGCGTCGAGCGGAAAGCGGTCGAAACCGTCTTGGGTCTCGTCGAGCGGATGGGCTTGGCCGACCGACAGGCCGCCATGCAGGCCCGCGCATGGAGCAACATCCCGATCCTCAACGAGTGGCATCGGCGATATCCCGACCGCGATCCCGTCGCGCTGCACGAACAAGTCTGGAAAATCCGCCTGCTCTGTCCCGGCGGCGGAAAGTACGTCTGGAACGAACAATGCCAGACGATGGAATCGACCGTGTACGGGTGTCCCGCCGAGCCGAAGACAGGGCCGGCCGCCGTGCCGCTCTTGAACGAGTTCTCAGCCGGCTCGTTCGGCCTGACGTTCGAGCGCGATGGCCTGCGCGCCCGCGCCAGGCTGGAACGTGCGAAACCGGCGAAAGAATAATCGCAGCGCATATCTTCGAGCGCCGTATGCGGAAAAAAGACTGTCCCATTTTCGTTGGCACGAAAACTGGGACCGTCCCCCTCCGGAAGCAACGGCCCCGCGCCTGGAACCGTTCGGGGGACTACCCTCGTTTTCGCGGCGAAGCCGTCGAAAATGGGGCTGTCCCCTTCGGGCGTTCTCAACTTCCCCCTGTTTTCCAGCCGAAGACTATTCCGTATGGGTTGATTTTGCCGATTGCCGCGCCTAGGATTTTTTTGGGGAATCCAGCCGATTGTCGCGTCAAGGATTGGAATAACCATGTCCACCGACCTGCGATTGAAGGAAAACTTGCCAATCTTGACCGAGCGGATCGTCGATACCTACGCCGAAGTAGGGCGGATCAGCCACCTTGGGCATTGCCCCCTGCCGAACTACGACACGATCATCGCCGCGACGGAAGACCTGAAGGAAATCCTCTATCCCGGCTATCGCCGCCGCGACGGCTTGCATCTGGGCAATGTAACCTATCACGTGGGCGATTTGATCGATCGGCTGCACGACACGCTGACCTCACAGATCAGCCGCGCGCTGCGGTACGAAGCCGCGCGGAGCGAACAGTGCGACCTGCGGCGTTCGGGCGATTTCGAGTCGCTCGGCCAAGCGAAGGCCATCGAGTTTCTCGAACAGCTTCCCGACCTGCGCAAGATACTGGCGATGGACGTGCAGGCGGCCTACGACGGCGACCCCGCGTGCAAGTCGCTCGACGAGGTGATCTTCTGCTATCCCGGCCTCGAAGCGATCACCGTGTTCCGGCTCGCCCATCTGCTGCACGAGTTGAACGTGCCCCTCATTCCGCGCATGATGACCGAATGGGCGCACGGACGCACCGGCATCGACATCCATCCC
>FWPV01003706.1_pt1 | contig 18264 bp, 17 predicted proteins | sample 2228371 | NCBI WGS metagenome assembly FWPV01 (sample SAMEA103939776, study PRJEB20133) | metagenome
GTGTTCCCCGCGCACGCGGGGATGAACCGCGGAGACGGAGAGTCGCGGTGGCGGGGCGAGGGTGTTCCCCGCGCACGCGGGGATGAACCGATCTACGTGCCGAAACAGGCTGGCATGCTCGGGTGTTCCCCGCGCACGCGGGGATGAACCGATATCGGGCACTGTTATCCTCCAGCGCTACAGGTGTTCCCCGCGCACGCGGGGATGAACCGGGCCGGCTCGGGATCCTGTCGCGGCCCGGCGGGTGTTCCCCGCGCACGCGGGGATGAACCGCGCGGCACATCGGTGCGCGCCGATAAACCAGCGTGTTCCCCGCGCACGCGGGGATGAAGCGCCTGCCGCAGCTCGAAATCTGGGCAGAGGCGCGTGTTCCCCGCGCACGCGGGGATGAACCCTGCGCCGCCCACATCTCGACGAGCCTGCCGCCGTGTTCCCCGCGCACGCGGGGATGAACCGTCTGGTCGTAGCCGTCCGCGTAGACCACCACCGTGTTCCCCGCGCACGCGGGGATGAACCGTGCACTTTGCGCTCGCCAGCCCCGGCTGACACGTGTTCCCCGCGCACGCGGGGATGAACCGTTCTCGCGCGGCACTGCCCGGCGCGACCGCCAGTGTTCCCCGCGCACGCGGGGATGAACCGGCAGCTCTCGTTGGTGAGAGCTGCGAGGCTCCGTGTTCCCCGCGCACGCGGGGATGAACCGACGGAGATGGCTGCGGCACATCGTGTCATCGCGTGTTCCCCGCGCACGCGGGGATGAACCGCGAGGCCAGGGCCCCGCGTCGGCGCCCGACCGGTGTTCCCCGCGCACGCGGGGATGAACCGCAAAGTCGCCCGAAGTAGTCGCAAGTGTTACCGTGTTCCCCGCGCACGCGGGGATGAACCGCCGCGCACGAGCTTGACGGTGTAATCGCGGCCGTGTTCCCCGCGCACGCGGGGATGAACCGCCCTCGGCAAGCGTCGACACAATAATCACAGAGTGTTCCCCGCGCACGCGGGGATGTGTTCCCCGCGCACGCGGGGATGAACCGTCGCCATCGCCACTGACCAGACAATCGCGCGAGTGTTCCCCGCGCACGCGGGGATGAACCGTCGCCATCGCCACTGACCAGACAATCGCGCGAGTGTTCCCCGCGCACGCGGGGATGAACCGCGGGTCCATGGCCCCGCTTCGCCCCGCGCGCGGTGTTCCCCGCGCACGCGGGGATGAACCGTCGCCGCCGGCCGCCCTGGTCGGCGATCAGGTGTGTTCCCCGCGCACGCGGGGATGAACCGCCGGGGGCCGAGGCTACCATAGGTGGTTGGATGTGTTCCCCGCGCACGCGGGGATGAACCGTGGTGGCGGAGACCGAGCTCGGGGTGGCCGGCGTGTTCCCCGCGCACGCGGGGATGAACCGACCGCCAGCACCACGGAGCCGGGCACGAGCCAGTGTTCCCCGCGCACGCGGGGATGAACCGCCAGTAGAGCCGCGGGCGACACCGGCCCCACAGCCGCTCTGGATGGCCGGGTCGAGCCCGGCCATGACAGGGAGGGACCGGGCGGCCTCCGAGCCGACCATCCATCCGCCGACACCGGCCCCGCCGCTGCTCTGGATGGCCGGGTCGAGCCCGGCCATGACGGGGAGGGGTGCACGGTGGGCCCTTCCCCGGTCACGCTCGGCCGCGGGGCCGGGCATCCATCCGCCGCGGAGGCCCCATCGCCGTTTTGGATGGCCGGGTCGAGCCCGGCCATGACGGGGAGGGACCGGGCGGCCTCCGAGCCGACCATCCACCTGCCGACGCCGGCCCCGCCGACGGTCTGGATGGCGGGGTCGGGCCCGGCCATGACGGGGAGGAACGGGGCGGCCGCGGGGAGGCCGGCCAGCGCCCCGACCGTTCACCCGCCGCACCGCTCCCTGCTGTCATGGTCGGCCGCCGAGCCGACCATCCACCAACCGACGCCGGCCGCCCCGCCGCTACTTTGGATGGCCGGGTCGAGCCCGGCCATGACAGGGAGGGGGCGGCGCGCGGGGGCGCTCAGATGTGGATCGGCCGGCCGAGGGCGGAGAGCACGGCCTCGTGCATCGCCTCGGAGATCGTGGGATGCGGGAAGACCGTGTGGACGAGCTCGGCCTCGGTCGCCTCGAGGGTGCGGGCGATCGTGAAGCCCTGGATCATCTCGGTGACCTCCGCCCCCACCATGTGGGCACCGAGCAGCTCCCCGGTGCGCGCGTCGAACACGGTCTTGACGAGCCCCTCGGGCTCGCCCAGCGCGATCGCCTTGCCGTTGCCGATGAACGGGAAGCGTCCCACGCGCACCTCGTGCCCCTCGGCCCTGGCCTGTGCCTCGGTGAGGCCCACGCTCGCGATCTGCGGGGTGCAGTAGGTGCAGGCCGGGATCTTGCTCGCGTCGAGCGGGTGGACGTCGGAGACGCCGGCGATCTTCTCGACGCAGATCACGCCTTCGTGGCTGGCTTTGTGGGCGAGCCAGGGCGGGCCCGCGAGATCGCCGATGGCGTAGACCCCGGGCTCGCCGGTCCGACACCATTCGTCGATCACCACGTGGCTCTTGTCGACCACCACAGCGGTCCCCTCGAGCCCCAGATCCTCGACGTTGCCGACGATGCCCACCGCCAGGATCACCCGCTCGAAGCGCTCCGTGATGGTCTTCCCACCCGTCTCGATGGTCGCCTCGACACCGTCCGGGCGGCGTGCGAGGCCGCGAACCGTGGCCCCCGGCAACAGACGGATGCCGCGCTTCTCGAAGGCCTTGTGGGCCAAGGCGGCGATCTCCTCGTCCTCGGCCGGCAAGATGCGCGGCAGCACCTCGACCACCGTCACCTCGCTGCCGAGCGCCCGGTAGAACGAGGCGAACTCGATGCCGATCGCCCCACTGCCCACCACCAGGAGCGATCTCGGCAGGAGCTTCGGAACCATCGCCTCCTTGTAGGTCCAGACCCGCTCGCCGTCGGCCTCGAGGCCGGGCAGCTGACGGGCGCGGGCGCCGGTGGCCAGCACGATGTGCGGGGCCTCGAGCGTGGTCTCGCCGCCCCCGACCAGGCGGACCGAAAGCCGCCCCTTACCGGAGAGGCGGCCGTGGCCGTCGAAAACGCTCACCTTGTTCTTCTTCAAGAGATGCTGGACCCCGCGCGAGAGCTGGCCCGCCACCTTGCGCGACCGTTCGACCAGTGCCGCGAGGTCGAAGCGCGGGTCGTCGCAAACCAGGCCGAAGGCGGCGCCGTGGCGCATCAGTTCCAACACCTCGGCCGAGCGCAACAGCGCCTTGGTCGGGATGCAGCCCCAATTGAGGCAGATGCCGCCCAGATGCTCGCGCTCGACGAGCGCCGTGCGCATCCCCAGCTGGGCGGCGCGGATCGCCGCCACGTAGCCGCCGGGCCCGCCGCCCACGACCACGAGATCGAAGCGCTGCGCGGCCATTCGCACCCCTCCCACCTGTCCGGCTGGATCGGGCGGTTCGCCGATCGGCGCCACCTTGTCAACGATCGCGGCCCTGCTCTGCGGTCCCCGGGCTCGACGAGGCGCGCGCCGCGTGCTCGCCTGTGCCGGCCGGGCGAGGTCGGGGAGAGGGACGGCGGTGATCTACGAGTTGCGCATCTATCATTGCCTGCCGGGTCGGCTGCCGGCGCTCTTGAAGCGCTTCGAGACCGTGACGCTCGAGCTGTGGAAGCGGCACGGCATCCGCCAGGCGGGCTTCTGGACGGTGCTCGTGGGCCCGTCCAACCAGACGCTCTATTATCTGCTCGCCTGGGAGAGCCTGGCCGAGCGCGAGCGGAAATGGACCGCCTTCATGAGCGATCCGGAATGGCTCGCCAAACGGGCGGAGAGCGAGAAGGACGGCCCGATCCTGGCCAGGGTCGAGAACATGCTCCTCGAGCCCACCACCTTCTCGGCGGTTCGCTGAGCCGCGCCGGCGAGCGGCGCGAAGGAACTCAGACCAAGGCCGCCATCACCCGGGCCACGAGCTCGGAGCGGAACTCCGGCAGGGCATCGGGTGCGCTGCCCAGGCGAACGACCACGAGCTCGAGGGAGGGGACGACGATCAGCAAATTCTCGCGGAAACCGTGGGCGTAGAAGGCGTCGTGCGGCACCGCCGGGCCGAGCATGACGCCACCGGCGTTGGTCCACCAATGTTCGGCGAAGGCCTCCCGCGCTTCGGCGGGAAACGGGAAGGGGGAGTTGGGAGTCGGTGCGAAGCGCGCCTTGCCGGCGAGCTTGGATGGTCGGGTGAGCAGCCGCGCGGTTCCCTTGCGCAACAGCCGCAGCTTGCGCCCGCCCGGATCCTGCCAACGTCCCTCGTGCATCAACAGCCAGCCGATGCGGGCCAGATCCCGAGCCGAGATCCGCGCCGCGCAGCAGGCGCGCTCCGTCCCCTCCAAGTTGTCCCAGGCGATCGGTGCCGTACCGATCGGAGCCCCGAGCTCGGTGTCGAACAGCTCGGCCAACGAGCGGCCGGTGGCGTTGCGGACCACGAGGCCCAGAAGGTCGGTGGTCGCCGAGCAATAGGCCCATTGGTGGCCGGGTTCGGCCAAGGCCGGGCGGTCGAGCACGCGCTCGAGCGTGTAGTCGGGTCGATAGGGATCGTCGTCGGGCTCCAGCCCGGAGGTCATGCTGAGCAGATGGCCCAGCCGGATCGACCGCTTGTGTGGATCGCGCGCGGCGAAGCTCGCCGGCAAGAATTCCGCGGCCAGGGTCTCGGGTCCGATGATCTTACCGCGGCGCATCGCCCGCGACAGCTCGAAGGCCCGCGCGGCGGCGAGCGCGGTGAGCGACTTGGAGACCGAAGCGACGAAGAACGGGCCGGTCGGACCCCATTCGCCGACGATCCAGCCCCGGCGGATCACGAGCAGGGCGGAACCGGGGCGGAAGCTCTCGCTGTAGGTGTGGGCCTCGACCAGCCGCGACCAGTCGATGCCGGCCAACCGGCGGATCTGGTCCCGCTCCACCGGGCTCGGCGCGGCTCCGGTGCCGACCAGGCGGCGCCAACCGCCCAGGCTCTCCGGTCGGGGAAAATACGCCGCGGGCTTGCGCGCGCGAGCCGCGGCCGGCCGGGTCGGCAGGAGCGTACCGGCCAGCGCGCCGCCGGCGGCGAGCAGAAAGCCGCGCCGGCTGGGGGCGGTGCGGCCCGGTAACGATCCACTCGGCGTCAACACGTTCTCCCCTGGAGCAACCGATCGGCTGGAGCTCCCGATCACCAGGCCGTCCCGGTTCTATCACAGGTTGTGCTCGGTCGTCACGCGCGCTCGGTGCGAGACTTCAGATCTTGCCAACCTGCCGGATCGCTCGCCAGACCCGTTCGGGTGTGAGCGGCATATCGAGATGCTCGATGCCGAGCGGGCGCAACGCGTCGAGCACCGCGTTCACGACCGCCACCGGTGCCGCGGTGATGCCGGCCTCTCCGCACCCCTTGACCCCCAGCGGATTGGTGCGCGCCGGGACGGGATGGAAGGCGAGCTCGAAGGCCGGCAGCTGATCGGCGCGCGGCAGGGCGTAGTCCATGAACGAGCCGCTGAGCAGCTGGCCCGCGGAATCGTGCACGGTCCGCTCGAGCAGCGCCTGGCCGATGCCCTGGACCACCCCGCCGTGGACCTGGCCCTCGACCAGGAGCGGGTTCACGAGCGTGCCGAAATCGTCGACCGCCACGTAGCGGACCAGCTCCACCACCCCCGTCTCGGGGTCGACCTCGACCTCGGCCACGTGGCAGCCGTTGGGAAAGGCGGAGGGTGGCGTCTCGCTCACCAGATCGGTGTCCAACGGTCGGCCGAGCTCGCGACCACGGGCGGCGAGCTCCAGGATGCCGATCCGCCGGTCGGTGCCGGCCACGGTGAAGGTGCCCCCCTCGAAGAGGATGTCGGCTTCGGCCGCCTCCAACAGATCGGCCGCCAGTGCCCGGCCCTTGGCGATCACCCGATCGGCGGCCTCGAGGGTGGCCTTGGAGGCGGCCATGATCGAGCGCGAGCCGCCGGTTCCGCCGCCGTAGAGCAGCTGATCGCTGTCGCCTTGCACGAGCTCGATGCGCTCGAACGGCACACCCAACTTTTCGTGCAGCACCTGGGCGAAAGCGGTGCGGTGGCCCTGGCCGTAATCGAGTGTGCCCGAGATCAGGAGGACCCGGCCGTCTTCGGTGAAGCGGATCCCACCGTGTTCCTTGCCGGGCGGAGCGGTGACCTCGAGATAGGCGCAAAGCCCCCGACCGCGCAGCCGGCCACGTCGCTCGCTCTCGCTGCGGCGGGCCGGGAAGCCGGCCCAGTCGGCCTTCGCGAGCGCGGCCTCGAGCACCACCGGGAAGTCCCCGGAATCGTAGGTGAGATCGGAGGCCGCCCGGTACGGTAGCTCGTCGGGGCGGATCAGGTTCTGCCGGCGCAGCTCGATCGGGTCACGGCCGAGCTCGCGCGCCGCCTGCTCCACCAGACGCTCCACGAGGTACACACCCTCGGGCCGGCCGGCACCGCGATAGGCCGTCAAGGGCACGGTGTTGGTGACCACCCCCCGGATCCGCAGGGCCAGGTGTGGGATCCGATAGAGGCTCGCGACGTTCTTCTGCACGACCAGGGTCGGGATCGCCGGCCCGTACGCCGTCACGTAGGCGCCGAGCTCGCCCACGCCCCGCACCCGCAGAGCGAGGAAGTTGCCTTCCGCGTCCAACGCCAGCTCGCCCTCCAGGATCGAGGAGCGGCCGTGATAATCGGAGAGGAAGCTCTCCGAGCGATCGGCGATCCACTTGACCGGCCGGCCGAGCAGCTTGGCGGCGTGGAGGAGCGGCAGGTGCTCGGGGAAGGTCGAGGCCTTCATGCCGAAGCTGCCACCGACGTCGAAGGCCAACACCCGGATCTGCTCGGCCGGCACGTTCAGGACCGTGGCGAGCTGCGCGCGCAGCCCGAACACGCCCTGGCAGCCGGTCCGCAGCACGAACCGGCCGTCCTCGAAGGAGGCGATCGCCCCGCGCGACTCCATGGGACACACGACCACCCGATTGTTGTGGAGCCGCACGCGGGTCACGTGGGACGCGCGGGCCATCGCCCGATCCACCGCCTCCTGTGGCCCCCACCACCACTCGAAGGCGAGGTTGCCGGGCATCTCGGCGAACAGCTGCGGGGCCCCCGGCCGTAGCGCCTCCTCGGGGTCGACCACCGCCGGCAACGGATCGATCACCACCTCCACGAGCTCGGCCGCGTCACGGGCCAGGGCTTCCGTGTCGGCCACCACCATCGCGATCGGCTGGCCCACCCAGCGCACCCGATCGGTGGCCAGCGCCGGAAAGGGTGGCACGATCATCGGCTGGCCGTCCTTGCTCGTGAGCGTGAGCGAGCAGGGCAGGGTGCCGTAGCCGGCCGCCGCCAGATCGGCGCCGGTGACCACGAGCCGCACGCCGGGTGCGGCGGCGGCCGCCGCCGTCGCCACGCGCCGGAGGATCCCGTGGGCCACGGTCGAGCGGACGAAGACCGCGTACAGCATGCCCGGCAGGCGAAGATCGTCGGTGTATCGGCCCCCGCCGGTGAGCAGGCGTGGATCCTCGGTCCGCGGCACGCTCTGGGCGATCCCGAACTTCAAGATCGTGTTGGCCGGGTCCATGCTGGTGATCCCTCGGGGTCGAACGGGCGACGATCGGCGTCGTGGCTCACGGCCGCGTGGGCGCGCTCTGCGCGATCCGGCATCGGGGCTAGCATCGCTCGGCCGCAAGAGGGAACCCTCGCCGCCGCTGGGCAGGTTTTCGGGCGGGTCCGGGACGGCGCGCGGCCGGCCCAGCAAAGCGAGTCCGCTCCGACTGCAAGAACCCTGCCGAGGACCGGGCGGCTGCGCTAGAATGGCCAGATGGAGGACGGCGATGGCGAGGCGGGCCGTGGATCTCTACGAGGAGGATTTCTACGCCTGGACGCGCGAGCAGGCGGCGGCGCTGCGCGGGCTCGCAGCGGCACGAGTGAACCTGCCCCTCGACCTCGAGCATCTGGCGGAGGAGGTGGAGGATTTGGGAAGCGAGCGCCGCGAGGCGGTGCGCAGCCAGCTGCGGCGGATCCTGGAGCACCGCTTGAAGCTGGCCTTCTCACCGGCGCGCGACCCGCGGGCCGGTTGGATGGACACGATCGACGACGCGATCGCCGAGATCGAAGGGCGGTTGACGCCGAGCTTGCGTCGCGACGTCGAGCGGCAGCTACCGCGCCTCTTCGAGGCGGCACGGCGCAAGGCGACGCGCGCTCTGCTCGCCCACGGCGAGCGGGAGGCGGGGGCGCGGCTCCCGACCATGTGTCCTTGGACGTTGGACGAGCTGTTGCAGCCGCCGCCCGAGGATCCGAACGCCGAAGGCGCCGAAGCCGCCGATCGCGGCGCGGCCGGCTGAGCGGCGAGCCGCGACGCCGGGGCCAGCCGAACGCGGCGAAGAGCTTGCGAGCGGGCGCCGCTCGAGGTTTCGTGCCGGGGGCGATCGAAGCGGGACCAGCATGCTGCGCCTCTACCACGTGCCGCTGTGCCCCTATTGCCGGAAGATCCGCGTGGCGCTGCGCGAGAAGCAGCTCGTCTTCGAGCTCGTCGAGGTCCAGCCCTGGGCCGGGGAGGAGTGGTTCCTCGAGCTCAATCCGGCGGGCGAGGTCCCGGTCCTGGTCGACGAGGATCTGGTGATCTGCGACAGCGCGGCCATCGAGGAATATCTCGAGGAGGCCCACCCACAGACCACGCTCTTCGGCCGGTCGCTCGAACAACGCGCCGAGACCCGCCGGCTCGTGGCCTGGTTCGACAGCAAGTTCGCTCGGGAAGTGAGCGATCCCCTGTGGCGCGAGAAGGTCGTCAAGCGCTGGAAGCGGGCCGGCTTCCCCTCCTCCGACGCGCTGCGACGGGGGGCCGAGGCGATCCGCTTCCACCTCGCTTACATCGACTGGCTCTGGCAAGCGCGCAAATGGCTGGCCGGCGACCAGCTCACCATGGCCGACATCGCCGCCGCCGCCCATCTCTCGGTGCTGGATTATCTGGGCGACGTGCCCTGGGAGGTGGCCCCCGGGGCACGCGAATGGTACGCGAAGATGAAATCGCGGCCCTCCTTCCGGCCGATCCTGGCCGATCGGATCACCGGGATCACCCCGCCGCCGCATTACGACGATCCGGATTTCTGAGCGGGACCGGTCGAGCGACGTTCGGGCCGCAGAGCCGCGTCGGCTTGTGCCGGCGGCGAGGTCGGCCTACCTTGCGATGGGGGGCCCGTCTCACGGCCCCCCTTGCCGGAGAGCGAGGATGGCGCAGGCCGAGGTGGAGAGCGAGGATCGGGCCGAGGAGTGGGTCAAGGCCACCTTCCGGTTGACTCGACGCGACGTGGAAGACCTCGAGAAGCTCGCCGCGGCCGAAGGAGCGAGTGTCAACGAGGTCCTGGTGAGCGCGATCGCGACGCTCAAATTCCTCAAGGAGGCCGAGCGGGCCGGCTCCACGATCCTGCTCCAGGGGCCGGACCGCAAGTTCGAGCGCGTGCGGCTGCCGTGAGCGGCGCCGAGCCGCCGGCGCGGGTCGATCGGGAGATCGCGTTCGTCGGACCTGTTGCGGCCGGCGGTTTGCAGGCCCGCCGGGCGCTCGCGCGCGAGCCGTTCGATCCGGCCCCGCAGCGCGAGCGACTGCGCGGTGTGATCGCCGTCGTCCTGGTCGGACTGTTCGCGCTCGCGATCCTCCCTTGCCTGGCGATCTTCTGGACGCTTCCCGACCGGGCGAGCGACCTGAAGGACCTCTTGCCGCTCGTGCTCACACCGCTCACCAGCGTGGTGAGCGCCGTGCTCGGTTTCCATTGCGGTGCCCAGGCCCGTCGCGACGATTGATCCGCCCCGCCCCGAGGTGTCGCCCGAGCGGCTCCTGGCCGAGCTGCGCGCCCGGGCGGTCCGGCTGGGTCTCTTGCCGCCGAAGGTCACCACGGCGCGGCTGCCCGCGGAGATCGGCGCTCGACTGTACGCCTTCCTCGAGACGGGACATCACGGGGCGATGGCCTGGCTCGCCCGCGAGCCCGAGCGCCGGGCGAGCCCCGATCGGCTGTGGCCCGAGGCCCGCTCGGCGCTGGTGACCGGCATCCCCTACACCCCGCCCGAGGATCCGCTGCCCGGCCTCACCCGGCGCGATCGCGGCTATGTGAGCGTCTACGCCCGCAACCGCGACTATCACGACGTCCTCAAAGGCCGTCTCAAGGACCTCGCGGGGCTCCTGGCGGCGCGCGCGGGGGCCGCGGTCAAGGTGTTCGTCGACACCGCGCCGATCATGGAGAAGCCCTTGGCCCAGCGGGCCGGGCTCGGCTGGCAGGGCAAGCACACCAATCTCGTGAGCCGCACCCACGGCTCCTGGTTGTTCTTGGGTGTGATCCTGACCACCCTCGAATTGCCGGCCGATCCGCCCGAGACCGACCATTGCGGCCGGTGCCGGCGCTGCCTGGAGGTCTGCCCGACCGAAGCGTTCGTGGGCCCCTACCGGCTCGATGCCCGGCGCTGCATCAGCTACCTCACGATCGAGCATTCCGGGCCGATCCCGCGCGAGCTCCGGCCTCGGCTCGGCAATCGCATCTACGGGTGCGACGATTGTCTGGCGGTCTGCCCGTGGAACAAGTTCGCCCGCGCCGCCCGGGAGATCGCCTTCGCCCACCGCCCGGAGCTCGTGGCCCCGCCGCTGGCCGAGCTCGCCCGGCTCGACGATCCGGCCTTCCGCCGCCTGTTCGCGGGCTCGCCGATCAAGCGCATCGGCCGCGACCGCTTCGTGCGCAACGTGCTCGTCGCGATCGGCAACAGTGGCGAGCCGGATCTGCTGCCCGTGGTCGAGGAGCGACTGGGCGACGCCTCCCCGCTCGTGCGCGGCGCGGCGATATGGGCGTTCGCACGGCTCGCCGCGCCTGCACACTTCGCGGCGTGGCGCGCGCGCCTGGAGCCCGCCGAGCCCGATCCCGAGGTGCGCGAGGAGTGGACCGCCGCGCCCGACGCGGAATCGGCGCCCGCGTCTTGACGTGTCCGGCTAGAGGTGCGGTCCCAGCCGGTCGACCACGAAGCGGCCGTCCTCGAAGTGACCGAACAGCCGCGTGTCGGTGCCGGTCCAGGCGTCGACCTCGTGGGTCGCGGCAGCGACGGGCGAGCCCTGCAGCTTCTTCACGTCCAGACTCTTGGGATTGTGGGCGCCGCCGGTGGCCACCCAGCGGGCGAGCTCGTCGAGCTGCCGGTTGAGCTTGGCCAGATCCTCGGGGGCGAGCTTCTGTGCGTCCTTGCGGAAAGCGTCGGTGAACACGAGCTCGGGCACGGCCGGCGGCTGCAGCTCGCGGCGGTAGAGCTCGCGGCAGGCCTGGTCGAGGAGCGCGGCTCCCCACTCGGACAGACACGCCTCCTGCTCGTCGGCGAACAGGAGGCTTTCGGGCACCTCGCCGAGCTCGCTCAGCGGCAAGCGGCCGACCGCGCGCAGCCGGCGCAGACGGGCGAGGTAGGGGGCGAGCGAGCGCGTCACGTCCCAGACCACCGGCAAGCGGGGCACGCGCAACAGCTCCTTGGCGCTCTCGAACAGGAACACCGTCTCCCAGCCCTGCAGCATGGCGAGCGCCTGGAGATAGGCGTTCACGCTCTTGAACCCGCCCGTGAGGTTCAAGGTCACGCGCCAGCCCAGGGTCCGCCCCAGGAGCTGCTCGGCCAGCTGCGAGAGCGCCACCCGGAAGCTCGCCAGGCTGTCGGTGCGCAGATCGGGGACCCGCAACAGCTCGCACACACCGTCGCGGCTGCGGATCCACGCGCCCACGATCTCGGCGGCGGCGACACCCTGGGCGGTGTCGGTGGCGATCAGGAGGTGCTGCACGTCGGTGGCGAAGGCCTGGCCCTCCAGCACGTCGGGGATGGCCAACAGGCCGTTGAGCTCGGCGCTCAGCCGCCGGGCCTCGACGAAGCCGGCGGTCTCGAGCCGTCGGCGCCGCTCGGCGATCAGGCTCTCGAGTGGACCGCGGTCGGCCGGTGCCAGGTCGACCGGCCGGGCGTTGGCCGTACGGCGGAGCAGCGGAAGAAGGGCCGGATCGGCGCCGTTGGTGAGCAGGCTCGTGCCGACGGTCGACACGACGAGACGGGCCACGGGTGACTTGCCTCCTCGAGACCAGCGACCATCTCGCAGCAAGCAGGTCGCACTCGTGCGGCCTTGTCAACCGGGACCGCCGGCCCATGCCCACGCTGTTCTGCTTCGGCTACGGCTACGTCGCCCGCCACCTCGCGGCCCGGCTCCTGGCCCGCGGTTGGATCGTGCGCGGCACCACCCGTTCGGCCGAGAAGCGTGCCCGACTGGAGGCCGAGGGGGTGCGGACCTGGCTGTTCGAGCGCGGCCGACCGCTGCCGCCCGAAGCCCTTTCGGGCGTCACCCACCTGTTGGTGTCGATCGGCCCGGATGGCGAGGGCGATCCGGTGCTCGACCGCCACGGAGCCGATCTCGCCCGCCTGCCGAGCCTCGCCTGGGTGGGTTATTTGAGCACCACCGGCGTGTACGGGGATCGGGGCGGGGCGTGGGTCGACGAGGACACCCCGCTCGAGCCGACGCTCGCCCGTACGGATCGGCGGGCCCGCGCCGAGGCCGCCTGGCTCGCCTCCGGCCTGCCCGTGCACGTCTTCCGCCTCGCCGGGATCTACGGGCCGGGGCGCAGCGCGCTCGATCAGCTGCGGGCCGGCACCGCGCGCCGGATCGTCAAGCCCGGCCAGGTCTTCTCGCGCATCCACGTGGACGACATCGCCACCGTGCTGGAGGCCTCGATCGCCCGGCCGAATCCGGGTCGCATCTACAACGTGTGCGACGACGAGCCGGCGCCGCCGCAGGAGGTCGTCGAGTTCGCCGCCCGGCTCCTGGGTGTGCCGCCACCTCCCGAGGAGCCGTTCGAGACCGCCCGGCTCTCGCCCATGGCGCGCAGCTTCTACGCCGATTGTCGGCGGGTGCGGAACCGTCGCATCAAGGAGGAGCTGGGTGTCACGCTCGCCTATCCGACCTATCGGGAGGGGCTGCGGGCCCTGCTCGCCGGCGCCGGCGGTGCGACCCCCCGGCCACCCCTGGACGGGTCCTCGTAGCGGCGCCAATCTCGCCCCGTTACGCGCAGGGCAGGGAGATGGCGATGCGCTCGACCCACGTGCTTCTGGCCGCCGCCGCGGCGGCGCTCGTCACGGTCGCGGGGCCCGCGGCCGCCCGGGACCTCACGATCACCTCGTGGGGCGGGGCCTATCAGGCGGCACAGCGCGAGCTCTATTTCGAGCCGTTCCAGAAGGAGACCGGCATCAAGCTGGTCGAGGACACCTGGGACGGCGGCATCGGCGTGCTGCGGACCAAGGCCCAGGGCACGCCGGTCTGGGACGTCGTCCAGGTCGAGACCGACGAGCTCGTGCTCGGTTGCGAGGAGGGCATTCTGGAGCCGCTCGACTGGGCGGCGCTGGGCGGCAAGGACAAGTTCCTGCCGGCCGCGGTCCACGAGTGCGGGGTCGGCGCCATCGTCTGGGCCACCGTGCTCGCCTACGACGCCAACCGCTTCCCGAACGGCGGCCCGACCTCCTGGGCGGACTTCTTCGACACCCGGAAGTTCCCGGGCAAGCGGGCGCTGCGCAAGGGGCCGCGCCAGGCGCTCGAATTCGCGACCATGGCCCGCGGCATCGAGCCGGCCCGGGTCTACGAGGCGCTGCGGGCCCCGGGCGGGATCGACGAGGCCTTCGCCAAGCTCGACAGCATCAAGAAGGACCTGATCTTCTGGGAGGCCGGCGCCCAGCCGCCGCAGCTCCTGGCCGCGGGTGAGGTGGTCATGACCTCGGCCTACAACGGCCGGATCACCGCCGCCAATCGCCAGGACAAGCGCAACTTCAAGATCGTCTGGCCGGCAGGCTTCGTCTACCAGATCGACAGCTGGGTGATCCTCAAGAACTCGCCCAAGAAGGCCGAGGCCTTCAAGCTCGTCCACTATCTCACCCGGCCCGAGAACCAGGCCAAGCTCCCCGAGCGCATCCCCTACGGTCCCACCCACGTCGACGGCGGCAAACTGGTGCCGGCCGAGTTCGCCGCCGACATCCCGAGCTCGCCCCAGAACCTGCCGTACGGCGTGTTCTTCGACGCCGACTTCTGGGTCGAGAACGTCGAGAAGCTGACCGAACGGTTCAACGCCTGGGCGGCCCAGCGGTGATCGTCGGGCGGACGGTCGGACGGCCACGACCGGCCGTCCGCCGACCCTTCGGGCGATGAGCACGGCGGGCGAGCTGCGGCGCGCGCTGCGCCGCGTCGAGCGGCGGCGGACCGCGGCGGGCTTGCTGCTCGTGGCACCGCTCGCGGCCTTCTTGTTGGTCTTTTTCTTCCTGCCGATCGCCGGCATGCTCGCCAAGGCGGTCGAGAACCGCGAGCTCGCCACCGCCATGCCCGAATCGACCCGGCTGTTGCGCGAGTGGACCGGGCTCGGCCCGCCGCCCGAGCCGATCGTGGCGGTGGTGGCCCGAGAGCTGCGCGAAGCCCACGCCCGCCGCCAATCGGCCCTCGTGGCCCAGCGGCTCAACCGCGAGGAGGCGGGCTGGCGCAACCTGATCCTGGGCACCGCCCGACGCCTGCCCGAGAGCCCTCGAGGCACCTGGCTCGAGACGCTCGTGGCGATCGACCCGGCCTGGGGCGAACCCGCGATCTGGGCCGGCCTGCGCCGCGCCGCCCAACCCTGGACCGACATCTTCCTCTTGGCCGCGGTCGATCTCCACCGCGACGATCACGACCGGATCGAGCGGGTGCCACCCGACCAGGCGATCTATCTGAACGTGTTGGGCCGCACCTTGTGGATCAGCGCGCTCGTGACGTTGTTCTGTCTGATCCTGGGCTATCCGCTCGCCTATCTCTTGGCGAGCCTGCCCGAGCGCTGGGCCAACCCGCTCCTCATCCTGGTCTTGCTGCCGTTCTGGACTTCGCTCCTCGTGCGCACCGCGGCGTGGATCGTGCTCCTGCAGCGCGAGGGGGTGATCAACGATTTCCTCGTGCGGATGGGCCTGCTGCGCGAGCCTCTGGCCTTGGTCTTCAATCGCACGGGCGTGCTCGTGGCCATGACCCACGTGCTCTTGCCCTTCATGGTGCTGCCGCTCTACTCCGTGATGCGCGGGATCCCACCGGCCCTCGGTCGAGCCGCCCTGTCGCTCGGCGCCACGCCCTGGCGGACCTTCCGCTCCGTGTTCCTGCCGCTCTCGATGCCCGGGGTCGGGGCGGGCTGTCTTCTGGTCTTCATCCTGGCGCTGGGTTACTACATCACCCCGGCACTCGTGGGCGGTGCCGCCGATCAGATGATCGCCTATTTCGTGGCCTTCTTCACCTTGCAGACGGTCAATTGGGGAATGGCGGCCTCGTTGGCCTCGCTGCTGCTGGTGGCGACGCTCTTGCTCTATTGGCTCTACGCCCGGCTGGTGGGCATCGACCGACTGCGGTTGGGCTGAGCGATGCAGGGCAGCGGGCCGTTCGCTCGGGCGCTGTTGTGGGCCTATGCCGGCCTCGTGCTGGCCTTTTTGGTCCTGCCGATCCTGGTCATCGTGCCGCTCTCCTTTTCGGCCGGCGCCTTTCTCCACTTCCCGCTGCCCGGCTTGTCGCTGCGCTGGTACGAGCGGCTCGTCGAGCACCGGCCGTGGCGGATCGCGCTCGTCAACAGCCTGATCGTGGGCGCGGGGGCCACGATGCTCGCCACCGTGCTCGGCACGCTGGCGGCGCTGGGCCTGGCCCGGGCCCGCTTTCCCGGCCGCGGCCTGCTCACCGCGCTTCTGCTTTCACCCATGATCGTGCCGGTGATCATCCTCGCCACCGGCGCCTACTTCTTCTACCAGCCCCTCGGGCTCACGAGCTCGCTGCTCGGCCTCACCCTCGCGCACACGGCGCTCGGAGCACCGTTCGTGCTCGTCACCGTCTCGGCCACGTTGGGGGCGCTCGATCCCACCTTGCCGCGCGCCGCGGCCGGGCTCGGCGCCCCACCCTGGACCACCTTCCGCAAGGTGATCCTGCCGATCATCGCCCCCGGCGTGATCTCCGGCGCGCTGTTCGCCTTCGTGACCAGCTTCGACGAGGTGGTGGTGGCCCTCTTCCTGACCGGCCCCGCCCAGCGCACCTTGCCGCGGCAGATGTTCGAGGGCATCCGCGAGGACATCAATCCCGAGATCCTCGCCGCCGCCACGATCCTCGTGGCCCTCGCCGTGGCGCTCCTCGTGGTGGCCGAACTGTTGCGCCGGCGAAGCGCCCGGCTCCGGGGGATCCGCCCGTGAAGGTGCTGTTGGTCCACGCCCATCCCGAGCCGCGCTCGTTCTGTGCGGCGATGCGCGATCGGGCGATCGCTGCGCTCGCGCGTGCCGGCCACGAGGTCACCCTCTCCGATCTCTACGCGATGGGTTTCGACCCGGTGGCCGGGCCACGCGACTTCGGTCGCCGGCGCGATCCCGACTATTTGAACTACGCGCTCGAACAACGCCACGGCTTCGAGACCGGCACGCTCGCCCCCGACATTGCGGCCGAGGTGGCCAAGGTCGGCGCCGCCGATCTGTTGCTGCTCTGCTTCCCGCTCTGGTGGTTCTCGGTTCCCGCGATCCTCAAGGGCTGGTTCGACCGGGTGTTCCTCTCCGGCCCGTTCTACGGCGGCCGGCGGTTCTACGATCGCGGCGGGCTCGCCGGCCGGCGGGCCACGTGTCTGATCAGCTGCGGCTCGCGGGCCCACATGCTGGCCGACGGTGGCATCCACGGGCCGCTCGAGGGCATGCTGCGCCACCTCCTGCAGGGCACCTTGGGCTATGTGGGCTACACCGTGCTGCCGCCCTTCGTGGCCTGGCACGTGCCCTATGTGGACGAGGCGGCGCGTCGGGCGATGCTCGACGCGCTGGAGGCTCATCTGGCGGCGCTCGACCGGCTCTCGCCCTTGCCGATGCCCACCCTCGACGCGTTCGACCGCGAAATGCGACCCTTGCCGGCCTCGGCCGGCTGACCACGCGCACACCCCGGGGTGCGCAGCGTCGCTCGCGCGGCCGTCCTCCGCGGCGATCGGCTAGGGTGGGACGGGGCGACGGGCGGACGAGCGCTCGCTCGACCGCGCCGTCAGTAGACGTCCTGGCCGCCGTTCACCGGGATCTCGGCGCCGGTGATGTAGGACGCACCCTCGCTGCACAGGAAGTAGATGATGGACGCCACCTCCTCGGGCGAGCCCAGCCGTCGCAAGGGAATCCGCTCGACGAGCTGCTCGGTGCCCGGCGAGAGGATCGCGGTGTTGATCTCGCCGGGGCAGACCGCGTTCACGCGGATACCCAGATGCGCCAGATCGGCGGCGAGCTCGCGGGTCAGCGCGGTGAGCGCGGCCTTGCTCGTGGCGTAGGCCGAGCCGGCGAAGGGATGGACGCGCGACCCGGCGATCGAGGTGATGTTGACGATCGAGCCCTTGCTGCGGGCCAGCATGGGCGCGCAGGCGCGGCTGAAATAGACGGGCGCGAAGAAGTTGATCGCGAAGACCCGCTCCCAGACCTCCATGGTCCCGTCCAGGCAACCCAACCGCTTGCCGCCCTCGCCCTTGGGCGAGTAGCCGGCGTTGTTGACGAGCGCGTGGAGCTCCTGGCCATCCAGGATGTGCTCGAGCTGGGCCACCGCCTCCGACAGCCGATGGGTTTCGGCGAGGTCGATGGTGATGTGGGCGTGGCGCTCGTTGCGCGGGCACTGCGGCGGCACCTCCTCGCGCGAGCAGGTGATGGCCCGCCAGCCGTTGCGCACGAAATAGGCCGCGGTGGCATGGCCGATCCCGCGGCTCGCCCCGGTGATGAAGACGTTCTTGCGATCCGGCATGACCCCACCACCTTCCCGCTGTCCTCTCGAAGATGGCGCGGGCCCGTGTCCCTCGCAAGCGCGCCGGCCCCGAGCCCGCCCGGCCCAGCGAGCCGCGCCCCGGTCACGGCGCCAGCCGCAGCCGCTGCCAGCTCTCGCCGCACTTGCGGTACTCCAGCCGATCGTGCAGCCGCGAGCGGCGGCCCTGCCAGAACTCGAACCGGTCGGGGACCAGCCGATAGCCGCCCCAATGAGCCGGGCGCGGTACCTCGTCGAGAAAGCGGGCGGCGAGCTCGGCCACCTTGCGTTCGAGCTCGGCCCGCTCGATCGGCCGGCTCTGCGGGCTCGCCACGGCGCCGAGCCGGGCCCCGTGGGGCCGCAGCCGCCAGTAGGCGTCGGCCTCGGCCGGGTCGACCCGCTCCACCAAGCCTTCCACGCGCACCTGGCGGTGCAGCCGGTCCCACCAGAACAACAGCGCGGCGTGCGGGTTGTGGGCCAGCTCGCGACCCTTGCGGCTCTCGTAGTTGGTGA
>FWPV01008282.1_pt1 | contig 18263 bp, 16 predicted proteins | sample 2228371 | NCBI WGS metagenome assembly FWPV01 (sample SAMEA103939776, study PRJEB20133) | metagenome
ATGACAATAGCATTTTTATTAATTATAAGATTTTTTTATGATGAATTTAGAAATTTTTCAGATATTTTAATTAATGGAAAAATTAAGAAATATTTAATTATTTTATTTTTGTTTTATTTTTTTACAACTACATATATAACAATTATCTATCCGCCAACAGGTGATGAGCCGCATTATTTGTTAATAGCCAAAAGTATAATTTATGATAGAGATTTTAATCTGGAAAACAATTATAAAAATCCAAAATTTTATGAAGATTTTTATCCAGCATTTTTAGAATATGAGAATATTCATAATACACCGGATAAAAACGGCAAAGGTATTTATTCTATCCATTCTCCGGGACTTCCATTTTTAATTTCAATTCCTTATTTTTTAGGAAAAAGAATAGGTGTCCAGATATTTATGAATTTTTTGACATCTTTGTTTATGGTTGTTTTTTTTCTTTATGTTATAGCAACAGGAATATCAAAAAAAGTTGCCTTTTTAGTAAGTTTCTGGCTCTGCCTTTCTGTTCCTTTTTTGATAAATTCTTCTCTTGTTTTAACAGAAATTCCATCTGCACTGATTATAACTTATGCATTATTTGTTTTAACAAAATTTCAATATGAAAAAAATAAAATACTATTTTTTTCAGGAATTTCTTTTTTACCTTTTATCCATCCTAAATTGGTTTTATTTTCAATAATTGCCTATATTTGTTATTATTATTTATTAGCAAAACAAAAAAAATTTAGTTTTAAAAAAGAAATTTTTAATAATTTAATTGTTTTTGTTATGTTATTTCTGTTTTTTCTTTATTATTATAGCATATATGGTAATTTGGCTATTTTTTCAGTCAGCAAAATTTACAAATCAGAATCTTTTTATTTTATATTTGATATGAAACATTGTATTAAAGCCTTTTTAGCAACTTTATTTGACAGAGATTATGGTTTATTTATCTATAATCCATTTTTCATTATTTTTATATGGGGAATTATACTTGTTATTATCAAAAAAGAAAAAGAAAAATTATTACCGCTTTTTTTTGTTTTACCTTATTATATTCTTTTTCTTTTCTGGAAAGACTGGGGTGGTTCAATGACACCGGCAAGACAGATAATTCCGGTTCTGCCTGTTTTTGCATTTTATATTGCTTATTTTCTGGGGAAAACAAAATTTATAAAAACCATATTTTTTAAAATATTAATTTTCTTTTCTTTTTTTATTACATATATTTTAATGATAGTTCCAGCAATAAGGTATTTAAGCGGAAAAGAAAAAATTTATGCAATTATGCAAAAATCATTTGCTGGCAAATTTTTATGGTTTTTCCCTTCTTTTTATGATAATATAATACAAAATTACTTTATTGTTGCATTTTATATTATCATAAATTTATTATTTTTAATTTTTTATCTTAAAAAGGAAAAAATTTATGCAGATTAAAACTTTATCAATAATAATTCCCGTTTATAATGAAAAAAACACCATAGAACTGATAATTGATAAGATAAAAAAAGTAAAATTAAATAAAATTAAAAAGCAGATTATTGTTGTTGATGACTGTTCAAAAGATGGAACAAGAGAAATTTTAAAAAAAACAGGTAAAAAAGATAAAAGCATAAAAATTATTTTTAAAGAAAAAAATGAAGGCAAAGGTTCAGCTATTAAAACTGCTATTCCTTATATAAAAGGAGAAGTTGCAATTATTCAGGATGCAGATTTAGAATATGACCCTCAGGATATACCAAAACTTTTACAACCAATTAAAGATGATGAAGCGGATGTAATTTTTGGTTCAAGATTTTTAGGAACCCACAGGGCTTTTTTATTCTGGAATTATGTAGCAAATAAAATTCTTAATTTTATAACTAATTTGCTTTATAATACAATATTAACAGATATGGAAACCTGTTATAAAATGTTTAAAACAGAAATAATAAAGGAAATAAATATTAAATCAAAAGGTTTTGATTTTGAGCCGGAAATTACAGCAAAAATTTTGAAAAAAAAATATAAGATATATGAAGTGCCTATAAATTATTTCGGAAGGAGTTATGAAGAAGGTAAAAAAATAAGAGCAAAAGATGGTTTTATTGCATTATTTAAGATAATATGGTATAGATTTTTTGATTAAGTTCTTAATTTAATTATAGATATGCCATACCTTAAGGCGGGGCGTTAGCGGTGCCCTGTAACCGGAAACCCGCTTTATGCCGGGCTGAAAAACTTATCCGAGGATATGCTGAAGATATTCTAAAAATTTTTTAATTTGATGAAAGCTGGGGCTGATACATTCTTTTGGTTTTCAAACCCCGCCAGGTCCGGAAGGAAGCAACGGTAGAAAATTTTTAAAAGAGATGTTATCAGGAAGCCTGGCTGGAGAAGTAAAAAATATTTTAGATTCTGAAAGCATATACGAGGATAAGGCAGGTATGGCATAAAAAAATGAAAAAAAAGAAGGCAAATATGAATAATGATTATTTTGTTTTTACAAGAAAATGGAGACCAAAATCTTTTGATGAAATTATTGGTCAGGATCAGGTTGTTGTTCCATTAAAAAGAGCTATTGAGTTAAACAGGATTATGCATGCATATCTTTTTTCTGGTCCAAGAGGTGTTGGAAAAACAACAACCGCAAGGGTTTTTGCAAAAGCATTAAATTGTGAAAAAGGTCCTACGATAAAGCCTTGTAATGAATGCAGCATATGTAAAGAAATAACAGATGGTTCTTCACTTGATGTTATTGAGATAGACGGTGCTTCAAATCGCGGTATAGATGAGATAAGAGAATTGCGTGAACACGTTGCATTTGGAACCGCAAAAGGAAGATATAAAATATATATAATAGATGAAGTGCATATGCTTACAAAAGAAGCATTCAATGCGCTTTTAAAAACACTTGAAGAGCCACCCCGACACGTCATTTTTATATTTGCAACAACAGACCCGCAGCAACTTCCACAGACAATTCTTTCAAGGTGTCAGCAGTTTAAATTTAAAAGATTATCTGTAAATCTTATAATTGAGAATTTAAAACTAATTGTAAAAAGTGAGAAGATAGATACAGATGAAAAAGCATTATTTGTTATTGCTAAATATGCAGATGGTGCTTTAAGGGATGCGCAGAGAATACTTGACCAGGCTATTACTTATTCAAAAGGTGCAAAAATTAATGACGAAATGGTAAGAAATCTATTAGGTGTAATTAAAGGAGAAATGTTAAAAGATATTATTTCAGCTATCATTCAGAGAGATATAAAAGTTCTTATAAAAAATATTGAAAAAATATTTGAAGAAGGTTATGATTTAAAACATTTTTTAAGGGAATTGATAGAAGCGTTTAGAAATATTCTACTCATAAAAATTGGTGAAAAAGAAGCAACAGCAACCATTCATGATGAATTTACTTTTTATAAGGAAACAGCAGAAATGGTTGATAAAAGGCAGATATTATTCTATTTACAAAGATTTTTTGAAATAGAACAGATGTTAACAAAATCTCATATATCTGGCTTGACTCTGGAAATTATGCTTATTGATTTGATACTAAAAACAGAAGCAAGTAATGATTTAAACGAAATAAAGGAGAAGGCAAATTTTGATAATAATAAAAAAGAAAAACAAAACGAATTAAAAGACGAGGAACTTGATCAAGCCATTGAAGTTTCAGAAAAAGAAGAAAAAAAGTTTGTTGTTGAAGATATAGAGGAAGATATAGAAGTAAAGGAATTAACAAAAGAAATAATAGGCAAAAGGTGGGAAAACATTATAGAAAGAGCTATTGCGTTAAAAGAAGAAGAAGATTTTATTCAGGCGCTTAAAAAATGTAATATAGTAACTTTTGAGAACAACACTTTATTTTTACTGGTTGATAATTCATTTTTGTATGGAAGATTATTAAAAAAAGCAAATATTTTACAGAAAATTTTATTTGATGAATTTAAAAAAGATATCAAGATTAACATTGTTGAAAAAGATAACTATTTAAAAAAAATACAAATTCAAAACGAGGTGGTTGTTGAAGAAGTGAAAAACCATCCTGTAGTTAAAAAGTTAGAAGAAATATTTGGCGAATTTTCAGAAATAAAAGTTAAAAAATTATCCTGAAAAAAGAAGGTGAAAAAAATGAGAGGATTTGGTGATATTAATAATTTTATAAAAAAAGCACAGGAATTACAGGAAAAATTCCAGCAGATTCAGGAGGAATTAAAACAAAAAACTGTTGAGGCAACTGTTGGTGGAGGAGCAGTTAAAGTTATTGCAAATGGCGCAAAACAGATTATTAAAATTGAAATAAGCAAAGAATTAATAGAAAGCGCTGATGTGGATATGCTTCAGGATTTAATTGTGGCTGGAGTAAATGAATCTTTGAACAAATCACAGGAAATGTTAGAAGAAGAAACAAAAAAAATAACAGGCGGGTTAGGGTTAAATTTTCCTGGAATTTTTTAAAATGTTTAATTATCCAATTCAAATAAGAAAACTAATAAATGAAATTTCAAAGTTTCCAGGTGTAGGTCCTAAAATGGCTGAACGCATTACGCTTTATTTGATGAAAAATTATGTAAAAGCTGCTGACGAATTAATAAACGCAATTGAAGGGATAAAAGATATAAAAATTTGTAAAGTTTGTTTTAATATAAGCGAAGAAGATATTTGCCCAATATGCAGCGATAAAACGCGGGATAGAAAAATTATTTGTGTGGTAGAATCGCCAGAAGATATTTTAACAATAGAAAAAACAGAAAAATTTACAGGAGTTTATCATATTTTATATGGACTTATCAATCCTGTAAATAGCATAATGCCAGATGATATTAAAATAAGAGAATTATCAGACAGAATAAAAAAATTAAATGAAATTTCTGAAATTATATTGGCGCTAAATCATACCGTTGAAGGGGATGCAACAGCGTTATATATATATAAAGAAATAAAAAATATAAAAAGCAATATAAAAATAACGCGACTGGCTAAAGGTTTACCAACTGGTTCTGATATAAAATATGCTGATGAAATAACTTTAGGCCAGGCTATAGTAGAGAGAAAAGAAATATAAAAATTAACCCGAATAAATGAAATACTGGACTTTTAATATCCGGTGATGTAAAATAAAGTATGCTATAATTATAAAAAATAGGAGGCGGCAAATGGCTAAAAGAATATTGCTCGCTGATGATGCGGCTTTTATGAGAATGATGCTTAAAAATATTTTAACTCCAGAAGGTTATGAAATAGTCGGGGAAGCAAACAACGGAAAAGAAGCTGTCCAGATGTTTAAAGATTTAAAACCAGATATGTTGATTATGGATATGATAATGCCGGAATTGGGCGGTATTGATGCAATAAAACAGATTATTGCTGAATTCCCGGATGCCAATATTTTGATATGTAGCGCAATCGGTCAGCAAACACTTGTAATAGAAGCAATACAGGCGGGTGCAAAAGATTATATTGTTAAACCTTTTGATGAAGGCAGTGTTTTAGAAACTGTTGGGAAAATAATTGGTAAATGACATGGGTAAAAAAGAATTTTCTGATTTTCAAAAAGATGCTTTAATTGAACTTGCCAATATTGGTTCTGGAAATGCAGCAACTGCTCTATCTCAACTTTTAGGAAAAGATATAAAATTAAGCGTTCCTTCTATAAATCTCGTTCCTGTTACAAAGATTGTTGAAAAGGCAAAAAATACAAATGAAATAGTTGCAGCTGTTTATTTAAGAATTTTAGGCGAAATAACAGCCAAGTCTTTGATTATCTTTCCAAAAGAAAAAATTTTTCCTATACTTGACCTTGTTATGAAAAGAAAAATCGGAGAAACAAAAGAACTCGGGGAAAATGAACAATCAGCTTTAAAAGAGATAGGAAATATTATTGTGTCCGCTTATCTTAATGCAATTGCAAAATTTATTGGATTAAATTCTGTGCCTTCAGTTCCAGCGCTTGCTATAGATATGATTGAAGCCATTTTTGAAACAGTGTCAAGTGAAATTGCCGAAATGGATGAAGAAGCTCTTTTAATAGAAAACGATATGATAGAAGAGACAACAAAAATTTCTACATCATTGCTTATTATTCCAGATAAGGAAGCAATGATAAAAATTATGGAAGCACTTGATGCAACGATTAAGGGTTCATAAAGTGTAAATGGCAGAAAATATAAGAGTAAATATTGGCGAATTAAAGGTTGCAACAGGATATTTTAAACTGGTTGCCTATGGTATAGGTTCCTGCGTTGTAATTGTTTGTTATGATAAATATGCGCCGGTTGCAGGAATGTTGCATGCTATTTTGCCCGAAAAGAAAAAAGGTGCAGGCAGTAATAAATTTGTTGACGCAGGTATAGAAAATTTAATAAAAGAACTTATAAATCTTGATGTTAGCATTAATAATATAGAGGCAAAGATTTTTGGTGGCGCAACTATGTTTGATACAAAATCAAATATAGAAAGCATAGGAGAAAGAAATATAGATCAAGCAAAAGAAATACTTTTCAAAAAAGGAATTAAAATAGCAGGAGAAGATACCGGTAGTGATTATGGCAGAACAATAGAATTTGATGTTTATAGTAAAAAAGCAATTGTTAAAAGTTTTGCAAAAGGAGAAAAAATAATTTAACAGGTAAAATTATGAAACTCTATGAAAAAACTAATATAATTAAAAATGTTATACTGCTAAATGCGGCAATAGGCATATTGATAGCTTTTACATTTTTTATTTTAATATTAATTTTAAAAATTGAAGTAAAAAGTATTTCTTTTTTTCTACTGTGTTCAGCAGCGGTTCTCATAATGGTTTCAAGCAATATAATAGTTTCTTTAAATATGATTGAAAAAACAATATCTAAACTTGCTGGTAGTTTCAGAGCAATTTCCGAAGGAAATCTTACAATAAAAATTGAAAAAGAAGAAGGGTACTTAAAAAATCTTTCAGAATCTGTAAATGCAATGATAGAAGGTATAAGAAAAATAGTTGAACAGGTAAATGATGTAACTGCTAAAATTCTTTCGCTTTCAGAGAATTTATCAGCGTCAACAGAAGAGATAAATGCATCATCAGAGGAAATATCATCAACAGTTCAGCAGATAGCGCGTGGTGTTGAACAGCAGGCAGAAAGAACAGCAGAAACATCGCGTATTATGGAAAATATGTCTAATTCAATACAGAATGTTGCCAAACGTTCAGAAGAAGTATTAGCTGTTGCAAATTCAGCAAAAGAAGCAACAGATAACGGGATACAGGCGGTAAAAGAAACAATAAAAAAGATGGATGATATTGTTGCTGTTACTGATAATACCAAAAAATCAATAGAAGATTTAAGAAATTATTCAGAAAAAATAGAAGAGATAGTGAATATAATTACCGAGATTGCGGATGAGACAAATTTACTTGCATTAAATGCAGCGATTGAAGCGGCAAGGGCAGGAGAAGCTGGACGCGGTTTTGCTGTGGTTGCAGATGAAGTAAGAAAACTTGCAGAGGGTTCTGCAAGTGCTGCAAAAGAAATTTTCGGGCTTGTTTCTGAAATTCATGAAAAAATAAGCGGTGTTGAAAAAACAATTTTAAATGCAGTTTCAGAAACAGAGGAAGGGAAAAAAGCAGTTAAACTTAGCGAAGATGCTTTAAAAGCTATAAATGATGTTGTTGGTAAAGTGGTAATTTTAGCAAATGAAATATTTAATTTAACAAAAGCACAGGCTATGGATACAGATAAAGTTGTAAAAGCTGTAGAAGAAATATCAGCAGTAGCAGAGGAGACCGCGGCTGGAACCCAGCAGGCTTCTGCATCTACCGAACAGCAAACAGCATCAATGCAGGAAATTGCGGCTCAGGCTCAGGAACTGGCACAGACAGTTGAAATACTTAAAAATATAGTAAGCAAATTCATACTGTGAGGTCTTTTAGTGGAAAAGAAAGTTGTTAGTTTTAAAATAAAAGATGAAGAATTTGCTTTTGATATTATGAGGATAGTAGAAGTAATTAAGATAAAAGAAATAACAGAAGTTCCAACTGCACCTTCTTTTATGGAAGGTATAATAAATTTGCGCGGAAAGATAATACCGATAATTGATTTAAGAAAAAGATTTAACCTTGAAACAAAGGAGAGGACAAAAGAAAACAGAATTATTATAATTGAATATCAAAAAAGTCAACTTGCCGGTGTTATAATTGACGAAGTTCAAAAAGTATTAAATGTAAAAAAAGAAGAGATATTACCACCGCCTTCTACGCTTGTGAGCGCTGGCGGTAAATACATAGAAGCAATAATAAAAATAGAAGATAGAATTATAGTCCTTTTAAATATAGAAAAAATTTTTACAGAAGAAGAAAAAGTTGATTTAGCACAAATTATTAAAATGGAGGAAGCAAAGATTGAAAACCGCACTGATAGTTGATGATACAAAGTTTATGAGAAATATGTTAAAAAGCATACTTACTAAAAAAGGTATTGATATAGTAGCTGAAGCAAGCAATGGAAAAGAAGCTGTTGAAAAATATAAGCAATTTAAACCTGATTTAATCACCATGGATATTATAATGCCTGAGGTTGACGGAATACAGGCTGTAAAGGAAATTATAAAGATTAATCCTGATGCAAAAATAATTATGTGCAGTGCGATGGGGCAGCAGGCGCTTGTTATTGAAGCGATACAGTCAGGTGCGAAGGATTTTGTAATAAAACCTTTTCAGGCAGCAAGGGTGTGGGAAGCAATAGACAGAACACTTCAGGAGTCATAAAAGTTTTATGGAAAAAACCAGAGTATTAGTCGTAGATGATTCTGCTTTTATGAGAAAGATAATTTCAGAAATGCTTAAAGAAGATAGCGACATAGAAATAATAGGAACAGCAAAAGATGGGAAGGAAGCTTTAAAGTATACCATAGAACATTCTCCTGATGTAATAACCATGGACATTGAAATGCCCGGACTTAATGGATTACAAACCTTAAAATATATTATGCATGAAAAACCAACCCCTGTTATTATGCTTTCCGCTTATACACAAAAAGGTGCTGACATAACAATGCAGGCTCTGGAAAATGGTGCTTTTGATTTTGTTTGCAAACCATCAGGTGAAATTTCAATTGATATAAAAAAAGTTCAAAAAGAATTAATTGAAAAAATTAAATTAGCAAAAACTGTTGATATAAAAAAAATAAAATTTTTTGATACAGAAAAAATAAAAGAAAACGCAGGTGAAAAAAAAGAAGAATTAAGAACAGAAATTTTAGTTATAATTGCATCATCAACAGGAGGTCCTAAAGCATTAAGCGATGTAATACCTAAATTGCCAAGAAATTTAAATGCGGGTTTTTTGATTATTCAGCATATGGCGCCAGGTTTTACAACTTCTCTTGCAAATAGACTTAATTCACAATCTTTAATGGAAGTAAAAGAAGCTGAAAATGGTGATGAAATAAAGCCCAGCCGTATTTTAATAGCTCCTGGAAATTTTCATATGGAAGTTAAAAAAGATGGGGAAAATTATAAAGTGGAGCTAAATCAAAAGCCACCTAAATTGGGGGTAAGACCCTGCGCTGATATTACAATATTATCTGCGGTGAAGAATTTTGAAGGGAAGATTTTATGTGTTATTTTAACAGGCATGGGAAAAGATGGGGCTTTTAGTTCTGAAAAGGTGAAAGAAAAAGATGGAGTTATCATTGCTCAAAACAAAGAAACATCAGTTATTTTTGGAATGCCTAAAGCAGTAATAGATAAAGGAATAGCTGATAAAGTGGTTCCTATTGATTCTATGGCTGATTGTATTATTGAAGAGGTAAGAAAGCTCACAGGAAAATAAAATCATGGACATTAATAGTTATAAAGAAATTTTCATAGAGGAAGCAAAGGATAATATAAAGATTTTTAATTCTGCGCTTTTAAAATTTGAAAAAGATACGACCGATCTTACACCGGTTAATGATATTTTCAGAGCAGCACATACATTAAAAGGTATGGCAGCAACAATGGGATATGACAAAATGACAGAATTTACCCATTCTTTAGAAGATATCCTTGATAACATAAGAAATGGTTCAATAAAAGCAGATGCAGAAATTACAGGGTTGATATTTAAAGGTATTGATATAATTGAAAAATTTTTAGAAAATATATCACGGAATAATATTGATATAGCCGAAGGGTATGAAGAATTAATAAATAAATATAAAGAATATACAAAAGCAGGATTAAAAATTTCTGCTAAAGTTATTAAAGAAGAACAAAAAAAGGAAGAAATTCCAGACATAAAAATAGAAGATATAATTTTAAACGAAGTATTTAAACAGAATTTAAATGTTTACATTATAAAAGTTACCCTTGCCGAAGATTGTGTTTTTAAAAATGTCAGGGTTTTTATGGTCAACAGAAATTTAGGCGAAAAAGGAGAAATAATTAAATCTTCGCCATCCGCAAAAGATTTAGAAGAAGGAAAGTTTGGAAATAGTTTTTCTGTTGCTTATATAACAAAACTTAATTCAGAGGAAATAGAAAAGTTACTTTATAAAATTGCAGAAATAAAAAAGGTAGAAGTAAAACAAATAAAAAAAGAGATTGATGAAAGCAAAGAAACCGAGAAAAAAACAGAAAATATTATTTCAAATACAGAAAAGAAAAAAATATTAAGTCAGAGTGTAAGGGTGAATATTGAAAAATTAGATGTTTTGCTTAATTTAGTAGGAGAACTTGTAATTGCAAAAATACGTTTAGATCAGATTTCTAAAGATAAACAGTTTGAGATATTAAAAGAAACGGCAAATGAATTTGACAGGATTATCAATGAACTTCAGGCAGAAGTAACCCAGGTAAGAATGCTACCTGTAAATAATATTTTTGAAAGATTTCCACGAATTGCAAGGGACATTGCTGTTGAAGAAGGCAAAGAAGTTGAAACAGAGATAATAGGCGGAGATATTGAAATAGACAGGACTGTTTTAGAAGAAATCAACGAACCTTTGTTACACCTTGTCAGAAATTCTGTTGCGCATGGTATAGAAAAACCGGAAGAAAGGGTATCAAGGGGGAAAAGTAGAAAAGGAATAATACGACTTTCTGCAAAAAGAGAAAGAAATTCAGTGATAATTGAGGTTTCTGATGATGGAAAAGGGATAGATGTTTTAAAGGTTAGAAGGAAAGCGTTAGAAATGAAAATTTTAAGCGAAGAAAAAATTAAAAATATGACAGATGAAGAAATAGTAAATATTATTGCTTTGCCCGGGTTTTCTACAATGGATACCGTGGATAAAATTGCAGGAAGGGGGGTTGGCGTTGATGTTGTAAAAACAAAAATTGAATCACTTGGCGGAATATTCAGAATTGAAAATTATCCAGGCGAAGGGGTTAAATTTATTATGAAGTTGCCTTTAACCCTTGCTATAATACAGGCTTTGCTTGTAAAAGCTGCTCAAAATATTTATGCTTTACCTGTTATTCATACCCTTGAAACTTTAGAATTAAATACTAAATCAGTAAAATTAATACAGGGTAAAAGGGTTATTGTATTAAGAGACGAAGTAATAGCAGTTTTCAGTTTAGCAGAACTTTTAAAAAAGAAAAGTGAAGAAAAAGAAGTTATTCAGATAGTAATTGTAGAAGTAAGGGATAAAAAAATAGCATTAGAAGTGGATGAAGTTTTGGGACAGCAGGAAATAGCAATTAAAAGTTTAGGTGAATTTTTAAAATATGCAAAAGGATTTTCTGGTGTTACAATATTAGGAGACGGAAGGATAAGTTTGATACTTGATATACAGGCGCTTTTAGAAGAAAATAATAATTTATAATTAAAGTTAAGGAGAAAAAATGGAAACATCTTTATTAAATTTATCTGAAGCACAATTAGATGCTTTGAAAGAAGTTGGTAATATAGGCGCAGGACATGCGGCTACTGCATTATCCCAGCTTATTAAGAAAAAGATAATGATAACAGTGCCAGAAGTTAAAGTAATAAAAACCGAAGATGTTGCAACTTTAATTGGAGATTCAAATAGTTTAGTGGCTGGCATTGTTATGAATATATTAGGCGATATTACAGCTAAAATACTTTTTCTGCTAACAAGGGATAGTGCGCTTTCTTTGGTTGATATGCTTTTACAAAAACCAAGAGGTACGACAAAGGTTTTATCAGAATTTGGAAACTCTGCGATAAAAGAAACAGGAAATATTTTATCAGGTGCCTATATGAATGCATTAAATGAATTTTTAGGTCTTATGCTTTTACCATCAGTTCCCAATTTAGTTTTTGATATAGCGAGTGCTATTTTAATAACAGTTTCAGAAGGTTTTGAAAAAATGTCAAATAATATTCTTTCTATTGAAACAGAATTTTTAGAAGCAAATGAAAAAGTAATAAAAGGATATATGCTTTTAATACCTGATATTCCTTCCGTTAAAGTTATATTAGATACTATAAAGGTGTCTTAAATATGCAGGTATTTTCAATTGATATAGGGACAAGAAAAGTAGCAGGAATTTTAGGAGAACTTGTTTCAAATAAAGTTATTATAAAAGATGCTGTTTTAAAAGAACACAGGAAAAGAGCAATGCTTGACGGGCAGATACATAATATAGAATATGTAACTGAAATTGTAAAAGAAGTTGTGGAAGAAATTGAAAAAAGAAATAATATAAAGATAGAAAAAGCAACAACCGCTCTTGCAGGAAGGAATTTGATAACAGAAAAAGTTGATATTAAAAAAGAAAAAAAAGGAGAGATAGAAAGTGATGATATATTGCAGATTGAGATGGAAAGTGTAAAAAAAGCGTATGAAATTATTATTAATAAAAATAAAAAAGAATATTATTGCGTAGGTTTCAGTCCGGTATACTTCAAAATTGACGGCGAAGAAATTAAAAATCCTTTACAGCAGTTCTGCCGTGAAGCATTTGAAATACAGTCAATAGTTACTTTTTTGCCTAAAATTGCTTTTAATAGTATGGTTTCTGTTTTTAAAAATTGTAATTTAAAAATAGAAAGCATAACATTAGAACCAATTGCTGCCCTGCAGGTTACAATACCAGAAGATATGCGACTTTTGAATCTTGCTTTAGTTGATATTGGTGCCGGGACATCAGATATTGCCATAACTGATAAGGGAAAAATAATTGCTTATGGTATGATACCAAAAGCAGGAGATGAAATTACAGAAGAAATTTGCAGAAATTTTATTATTGATTTTAATGAAGCAGAAAAATTAAAACGAAATATAGAGAGAGAAAAAGATATAGAAGTAAAAAATATCTTTGGCAATAGTGTTAAAATAAATTATGATGAATTTATAAAAGCAATAATTGATAAGGTAGAAGAAATAGCAACTGATATAGCGGATAAGATATTAGATCTTAATTTTAAACAACCGCAGGCAGTTGTTTTAGTTGGAGGAGGTAGCAGTTTAAATTTAATAAAAGAAAAGATTGCTTCAAAATTAGGGATACCTGCAACAAGAGTAGGGTACCGTTTGCCAAAAGATATAGTAAATATTGAAAATATTCCGCCAGTTTTACAGGGACCAGAAGGAATAACTCCTGTTGGTATTTTAGAAACAGCCATTTATAAAAGAGGAATAGGATTTATAGAAGTAATTATTAATGGAGAAAAAGAGTATATATTAAATTTAGAACAGAATATTAAACTTATTGACATATTGATGGCAAAGGGATATGAATTAAAAAAATTATACGGCAAACCCGGCAATGCTCTGACTTATAATTTAAATGGTGAATTGAAAATTTTAAGGGGCGGTAGAGCCGAGCACGCAAAGATTTATATAAATGGAATCCAGAAAAATCTCGAAGATTATGTTAAAAACGGAGATAAAATATTTATTACAGAGGCAATTGATGGTATTGATGCAAGTGCTTTAATAAAAGATATTTTGCCGCAGGATCTTTTTCTGTCAGTTGAACTTAATGGAAATGTTATAAAAATATCACCGCGTGTTTTTTGTGATGGCAAAGAAATATCAGTTGATGAACCATTAAAAGACAGGGCAAATATAACCTATGAGTCCGTTAGCACTGTATTAGAAATTCTTGCGCAACAGGGTTTTAATCCAGATAATACTAATGAAAGAGATATTATAATAACCTTAAATGGAGAACCGGTAGTTTTAAAACAAAGAAATTATCAGTTAAAAGTAAACGGCAGGGAAGTTTCAGGTGATTATAAAGTAAAAAATTTTGACAAAATTTTATTCAGGGAAGTTCCTTCATTTTACAGGATAAAGGATATTTTGAAAGAACCGCAAAAAAATAAAATAAAAGTAAAAATAAATGGAAAGATTTTTGAAATAGAAAAAGAGAGTTATGAAATTTATATGAATGGTAAAAAAGTGAGCGAAGATGAATTTTTAATAAATGGAGCAAATATAGAAATCAAATCTGCAGAAGTAAATTTAATACTTTCAAATATTTTTAAAACATATCCTGTTGATTTTCAAAAAGCAAAAGGAAAAATAATTGAATTTTATGTTGATGGCGAAAAGGCAGGATACACAACTCCCATAAAAGAAGGATCAGAAATAGAAATAAAGTTTGTTTAAATTTAACTTATCATTTGACAAAAAAAATATCCGGTTGTAAAATTTCACACAAAAATAACTTTAAGGAGTATTGTTTTGACAGAAAGAGAAGCAGTAATTGCTTTAAATATGATAGATGGTTTAGGGAGTGTAAAAATAAATCGACTTATTGGACATTTTAAATCAGCAAGTTTAGTTTTTAATTCTTCTTTTGATGAATTACTGGATATAGATGGCATAGGAGAAAGCATTGCGGTTCAGATTAAAAATTTTAAAATAGAAGATTTAAAAAAAGAGATAGAAGATGCTGAACAAAAAAATATTAAAATAATAACAATATATGATGATGAATACCCGGAAATTTTAAAGAATATTTATGACCCCCCGCCTGTTTTATATGTTGCTGGAAAAAGGTTTTTAGATACTGATTTAAATCTCGGTATAGTTGGAACAAGGGCGGCAGATGACTATGCAGAAAAAGTCATAGAAAAAATAATTAAAGAAGCAGCAGGATCTGGTGTTGATCTGGCAATTATAAGCGGTATGGCACGCGGGGTTGATGCTATTGCACATATAAATGCAATTAAAAATAATATTTTTACAATAGCGGTTTTAGGATATGGACTCGGAACTATATATCCATTTGAGAAAAATTCTCTTGTAAATGAGATATTTTTAAACGGAGTATTAGTATCTGAATTTCCACTTTATGCAATTCCAACAAAGCAGAATTTTCCGAGAAGAAACAGGGTGATAAGCGGACTTTCTAACTGTGTTTTAATAGTTGAGGCTGGTGAAAAAAGCGGAGCTTTAATTACAGCAGATTATGCTTTAGAACAGGGCAGGGATGTTTTTGCAATACCGGGAAATATTTTTTCTCAAAAATCAAAAGGTACAAACAATTTAATAAAGCAGGGTGCAAAACTTGTAGATTCTTTTTATGACATACTGGAAGAATATCAGATAAAATATGTCAGGGAAGAAATAAAAGAAGATAAAAAAGAAATAATTCTTTCTGATGACGAAAAGAAAATTCTGGATTTGTTAGAATATGAAAAAAAACATATTGACAATATTTTAATTGAAAGTAATATTGATATTAACAGATTGAGCAGTATTTTAATAAATCTTGAATTAAAAGGGCTTATTAAACAGCTAAGCGGAAAAAGTTTTATAAAAGCATAAATTTAAGGAGTAAAAATGAGCGGAAAAACAAAAAAAATTTTACTCGTTGAATCACCAACAAAAATAAATACTATAAAAAAATTTTTAGATAACAATTTTAAAGTTTTAGCAACAAAAGGACATATAAAAGATCTTCCCAAAAGTAAATTGGGAGTTGATATAGAAAAAAATTTTACTCCATCCTATATAGTAATGAAAGATAAGAAAAAAGTTTTATCTGAAATATTAAAGGAAACTGAAAAAGCAGAAGAAATTTATATAGGAACAGACCCTGACAGGGAAGGGGAAGCAATTGGATATCATATTGCAGAAGAAATCTGTAAAAAAGAAAAAAAGGTAATTAAAAGAGTTCTCTTTAATGAAATAACACAGAATGCAGTTTTAAATGCATTAAAATCACCGCAGGATATAAATCTTAATTTGGTATCGGCACAACAGGCGAGACGTATTTTAGACAGATTGGTAGGTTACAAAATAAGTCCAATGCTGTGGAAGGTGATAAGGCGCGGATTATCAGCAGGAAGAGTTCAGTCAGTCGCATTAAGATTAATCGTTGAAAGGCAGAGAGAAATTGATAATTTTAAACCAGAGGAATACTGGCAGATAAAAGCACGTCTTAAAGGACAATCCAATATTGATTTTGAAGCTCTTTTGACAGAAAAAAATAACGAAAAAATAAAGATAAAAACAAAAGAAGAATCTGAAAATATAATAAACGAGTTAAAAAATAAAGATTTTATAGTTTCTGAAATAACAAAAAAGGAAAGAGTAAGAAAAGCATTACCACCTTTTATAACAAGCACTTTGCAGCAGGAAGCATCAAGGAAATATAAATTTACAGCACAGAAAACAATGATGATTGCACAGCAATTATACGAAGGTATAGAAATAAAAGGCGAAGGGCAGGTAGGTCTTATAACTTATATGCGAACTGATTCATTGAGGGTTTCACAGGACGCACAGAAAAGCGCACTTGAATATATCAAGCAAAAATTTGGAGAAAAATATGTCCCTGCAACACCTAATTTTTATAAAAGTAAAAAATCATCCCAGGATGCTCATGAAGCAATAAGACCAACATCCATTATTCGTGAGCCAGAAAGAATAAAAGACAGTTTATCACCAGAGCAGTTTAAAATTTATTCTCTCATATATAAAAGATTTTTAGCATCACAGATGACATCTGCAATTTTTGATGATACAAAAGTAAAAATAAAAGCAGGCGAATATGGCTTTCAGGCTAATGGCTCAACTTTAAAGTTTGATGGATTTCTAAAGGTTTATGATGTTCCTCTGGAAAATGATGAGCAAAAAGATGAAAATGGGAATGATGAAAAAAAAGAAAACGGGAAACAAAAAAGTTTACCAGAACTTTTTCAGGATGAAAAATTAAATTTAATAGAACTTTTAAATTCCCAGCATTTTACTCAGCCGCCGCCAGCATATACAGATGCATCTTTGGTAAAAATATTAGAAGAAAAAGATATAGGCAGACCAAGTACCTATGCTCCGATTATAGCAACCTTGATTTATAGAAAATATGTTATAAGAGAAAAGGGAAAATTTGTTCCAACCGAACTTGGTATTTTAGTAAACGATATTTTAGAAAAACATTTCCCGGAGATTATTAATGTGGAATTTACCGCGCAGATGGAAGATAACCTTGATGCTGTGGAAGAAGGCAAAGTGGAATGGCATGAGTTGCTTAAAAATTTTTATACCGAATTTGAAAAAACACTTGAAAAGGCAAAACCTTTTATGGCAGATATTAAAAAGGATTTAGAAGGTGAAACAGGTGAAAAATGTGAATTATGCGGTGGAAGGATGGTAATAAAGTGGGGCAGGCACGGTAAATTTGTCTCCTGTGAAAATTATCCAAAATGCAAAAATGCAAAATCATTAAATTCTGAAGGTAAAGCCGAAGAAAAAATAGATGAAAAATGTCCGCAGTGTGGAAGCGACCTTGTTGTTAAATATGGACCTTTTGGTAGATTTATTGCCTGCACTAAATATCCAGAGTGTAAATATACAAAAACTATTGTTAATAAAACAGGAATAAACTGTCCTGAATGTGGTGGTGATATTATAGAAAGAACAACTAAAAAAAGAAGAAAATTTTATGGATGCAGTAATTATCCAAAGTGCAAATTTATGGTATGGGATAAACCTGTTTCAGAAAAATGTCCTGTGTGCGGTGCAACTTTACTTTTTGAAAAAAGAAAAAAGGATTCTGTTACGATTTATTGCAATAAATGCAATTATAAACGTAACGATAAAGATAATAAAGAAAATGAAAAATGAAGAAAATGAAATTTTAGTTCAATATAAAAAATATTTGAGGTTTGAAAAAAATTATTCTAAACATACAGTAACAAATTATGAAAGGGATATAAAACAATTTTTTTCATTTGCAGGTGATTTTGTTCAAGTAAATGAAAAAGTAATAGGAAGTTATTTAGAATTTCTTTTCAAAAAAAAATACAATAAAAGTTCAATAATAAGGAAAATAATATCTTTAAGAAATTTTTATCGTTATTTAGTTAAAATAAAAAAAATTATTAATAATCCAT
>FWPV01008283.1_pt1 | contig 18262 bp, 21 predicted proteins | sample 2228371 | NCBI WGS metagenome assembly FWPV01 (sample SAMEA103939776, study PRJEB20133) | metagenome
CCCGCGCCGAACATCACGGTGACGATCAGCGCCAGCTACACCACTCCAAGGGACAGCATCCTCGCTGGAAGAAGAAAGCAGCAGTCCCCGTTCTTCTAGGGACTCAGCATCTACACCGACCGGCCAGTCGCGGACTACATGGGCACTGTGTCGCCAGGATCCTCGCCCCACGGTTCGCCCAGGCGCTCGGCGAGAGCCGAGAAGCTTGCGCTGGGACCATCAGGAGAGTCTTCGGACAGGAAGCGGTCGATCTCGGGCCAGAGGCGAATCGCGTCGTCCAGGATCCGGTCCGACCCCGCTGTGTAGAGTCCGGATTGCACAAGCGCCTCAGATCGGCTGTAGACACCCAGAAGCTGACGGACCCGCGTGATCAGGCGGTTCTCGGCGATCGTAGCCGCCGCGGGGAGGCTGCGCGATACGGACCTGAGGATGTCGACCGCCGGGAAGCGCCCGCGCTCTGCAATGGACCGGTCGAGAACGACGTGCCCGTCCAGAACGCCGCGCAGGATATCGGCAACGGGTTCGTCCATATCCGATCCGGCGACAAGCACAGAAAAGACCGCCGTGATGTCGCCTGACGTTCCCGCGCCGGGTCCCGCACGCTCGGCGAGACCCATGATCGCTCCGGCCAGAGATGGGGGATAGCCACCAAGGGCCGGGGTTTCGCCCGCAGCGAGTGCCACTTCGCGATGGGCTTCTGCGAACCGTGTGACCGAGTCCGCCAGATAAAGGACGTGCAGGCCCTCGTCGCGGAAATGCTCCGCAACGGTCATCGCGGACAAGGCCGCGCGCCGACGTTCGAGGGGCGACCTGTCCGAGGTGGCGGCCACGACGACAGCCCGCGCGAGCCCCTCGCGGCCGAGGACGTCTTCCACGAAATCGCGCACCTCCCGACCGCGTTCCCCCACCAATGCAATCACCACCAGATCCGCCCGCACCCCGCGCGCCAGTTTCCCCAGCAACGAGGACTTGCCGACGCCCGAGCCGGCAAAGAGACCGATGCGCTGTCCGCGGACCAAAGGAAGCATTGTGTCGAAGACTGCGAGGCCGGTCGAAAGCCGCCCGCCCATCGCCCTGCGCTGGCCGGGTGGGGGCGGCGCGGACGTAAGCGGGCGCGCAACGCGGCCGCGAAACATGGGACGTCCGTCAAGCGGCCGGCCGAAGGGGTCGATCACTCTTCCGATCCAACCCTTGTGCGGCGCAAGCGCGACCGGCCCGACCAGGAGGACCGGGTCGTCCACCTGCACGCCCTCCGGCGCACCTTCCGGAAGGATCATCACCTGTCCACGGTCTACGCCGATCACCTCGCCGCCGATCTCGCGTCCCGATCGCCTTGTGACCCGGACGATGTCCCCCAGGGCTGCATAGGCGCTGAGACCTGAGACCGAGATCTTGTTGGCGGAAACGTCTGCGACTCGGCCGATCACCCGCGTTGGCCTGAGCGCCGAAATCTCCGCCACCAGACCTGAGAAGACCGACTCTTTCATCCAGACCCTCCGCTCGGGCCGTTCCGGAACCCGCAACCGTTTCTAAACGAATCGAGCTTAAGGGTTGGTTGAAGTGAAACGACCGGGAGAATCCCGATGTTCGACAGTCTCGAGGTCTTGAAACAGGCTCATGCCATGGCGCGACACGCCGGCGCGCGTCAGACCCTTATCGCACGCAACATCGCGAATTCGGACACTCCCGGTTACCGGCCCTCCGATCTGCCCCGGTTCGAGCGCGTCTTCCGCCAGCATGCTGACCCGCAGGCCATGCGATCGACGCGCCCGGGTCATCTGCATGGGGGGGAAAGCTCCGTCGCAAGTTTCCGCGCGGAAACGCGTCCCATCGAAGGCGCAACCTCGCCCAACGGGAATGGCGTATCGATCGAGGCCGAAATGCTGAAGGCCGCGGAAGTGAGGAGCCAGCACGAACTCGCCCTGTCGATCTACCAAGCAACGTTGGGCCTCCTGCGCACCAGCCTTGGCCGGCCCCGGTAAGGAACCGAGCGATGAATGAATTCGCCCGAACGAGAGAAATCGCCGCGAGCGGACTGCAGGCGCAAGCGGACCGCCTGCGCCGCGTTGCGGAGAACATCGCCAATGCGGACACTCCCGGATATCGCCGCAAGCTGGTGGAGTTCGAGGATGTCGTCCGGAACGGCCACAGCACGGGTATGGTTCAGATCGGTCAGACGCGGCTGGACCAAAGCCCGCTGCAGCGCATTTTCGACCCAAGCCACCCCCTGGCGGACGACACAGGCCACTATGACGGCTCGAACGTCGATCTGGTGGTGGAAATCGCTGACGCGCGCGAAGCGCAGCGCAGCTACGAGGCAAACCTTCGAATGTTCGAACAGGCCCGGCAGATGAACTCTGCCCTGATCGAGCTTCTCAGGCGCTAGGAGACTTCAGAATGGATGTCAGATCCTCTGCCATTTCGCTGTTGTACCAACAGGCGCGGCCAGCAACGCAGCCCTCTCCTCAAACCTCGGGCGAGGGAGGGGGCGCTTTCGGTATCGCGCGCGACTTTGCCAGAACCTTGGAGGAGGGCGAAACGACGGCGAAGGCCGCAATGGCCGGCGATGCCGATTCCTACGCACTGGTGCAGGCCCTGGCGCAGACGGAGCTCGCCGTAGAGACGGCCGTCACCGTCCGGGACCGCGTGGTCGAAGCGTATCAGGAAATCCTCCGGATGCCGGTGTAATGAACGACGCCATCCTATACGATACGTTGAGACAAGGCCTGTGGGTGTCAGTGGTGATCTCGGCGCCCCTCTTGTCGGTCGCACTGATTGCCGGCCTCGTGGTCGGGCTCTTTCAGGCACTGACGTCCGTGCAGGAAATGACGCTGACCTTCGTGCCCAAGCTCGCGGCAATGCTCGCCGTCTACTGGGCCACGATGAGCTTCATGTCCGAGGCGATGACGACCTTCTTCTCCGACCTGATCCTGCCTCTCATCGCAGCGAGCTGAATTATGGACAACGCCGGCTACGTGACCTTGACCCGACAGGCGGGCCTGATGCGAGAGATGCAGGCGATCGCCAACAACATCGCGAACCAGTCAACCACCGGTTACCGGCGGGAAGGCGTGATCTTTGCCGAACACGTCGCGGCGATCGACGGTGGAGACGACTCGCTCTCGATGGCGAACGGACATGGGCGGCATCTGGACGATCGCCAGGGGACTCTTGCCCAGACTGGCGGGGTCTTCGACTTCGCGATCGAAGGCGAGGGCTATTTCCTCGTGCAGACCCCTGACGGCCAGAGGCTTACACGGGCTGGTGCTTTCATGCCTGGCCCCGAAGGTGAGTTGATGGCCCCGGACGGCGCGTTGCTTCTGGATGCGGGCGGCGCCCCTGTTCTGGTGCCGACCGGAGCCCGCGACATCTCGCTCGCCCCTGACGGCACACTTTCGGCAGACGGCAACCCCTTGGCCGAGATCGGGCTGGTTCGGCCCGTCGATCCGGCGGGGCTTTCACGTGAGGGCGGGACGCGCTTTGCCGCCGAAGCCGGCTGGGAGCCGATCGAAGACCCCCGTGTCCTCCAGGGCTTTCTCGAGGGATCGAACGTCTCCGCTGTGACCGAGATCACCCGCATGATCGAGGTCCAGCGCGCGTACGAACTCGGTCAATCCTTTCTCGAACGCGAGGACGAGCGCATCCGCGGCGTCCTTCGCAGCTTTGGCCGATAGGGACTCACAGGATGAAGGCACTTTCGATCGCCGCCACCGGGATGACCGCTCAGTCCACGCGAGTCGACGTCATTTCCAACAACCTCGCCAACATGAACACGACGGGCTTCAACGCCCGCCGGGCCGAATTCGCCGACCTGCACTATCAGCAGGCCACCCGGCCCGGCACGATCAATGCCGCGGACGGGACGGTCGTGCCGACGGGCGTGCAGATCGGACTTGGCGTGCGCGCCGCCTCGGTCACGGTCATGACAGCCCAAGGGTCGCTGTCCCCAACCGGGGGTGACCTGGATCTTGCCATCGACGGAAACGGCTACCTTGAGGTGACCTTGCCCTCAGGTCTGTCAGCATACACGCGCGACGGCGGACTCAAGCGGTCGCCCGACGGCCAGATGGTCACTTCGGACGGCTACCCTGTAGTGCCCGACATCACGATCCCACCCGATGCCCGAAGCGTCGCAATCAACGCAGACGGCGAGGTTTACGCCTATTTCGCAGATCGGATCGAACCTGAGCTGCTGGGCCAGCTAACGCTTGTTTCCTTCGTCAACGAAAAGGGCCTCGAGGCGATCGGGTCGAACCTCTTCCTGGAAACAGCCGCCTCAGGAGGACCCAATGTGTCGATCCCTGGGACCGATGGCTTGGGCACGCTGAGGCAGGGATACCTGGAAGACAGCTCCGTCGATGCAGTTAGGGAGCTGACGGATCTGATCGAGGCGCAGCGCGGCTACGAGCTCAATGCCAAGGTCATTACGGCCGCCGACCAGATGCTTGCCGCAACGACGCAGATCCGATGAAGCGACGGTTGTTCACTCTTTGCATCGCTCTCGTTGCCCTGCCAGCGGCCGCGGATACGCTGGTTGCGGCCCGCACCATCCGGGCGATGTCGGTGCTCACCCCCGAGGACCTTTCCGTGACGGATTCAGACGTGCCTGGCGCGCTGAAGAGCGTGTCAGACGCCCTGGGAATGGAGGCACGCACCATCCTCTACCAGGGTCGGCCGATCCTGCCGGAGGACATCGGCCCCGCCGCGACGGTCGAACGCAACGCGCTCGTGACCCTTGTCTACAACCGCGGCCACCTCCGGATCACTGCCGAAGGCCGCGCGCTGGGCCGGGGCGGTCCGGGCGACCGCATCCGCATTCTGAACCTCGCCTCGCGCACCACCGTGACCGGAACGGTCGACTTCGACGGCACGGTCGCGGTCGGTGAAATCTCCAGACCGTAGGAAGATGAACATGCCCCGATCGGCCCTTCCGTTACTTGCCGCCGCGTTGACCCTTGCCGCCTGCGGCGACCGTCTCGATCAGGTCGGACGGGCCCCCGCCTTCACCCCGACCGAAGGCAGCAACGAATACTATGCGATGACCAACCCGGCGAGCTTTGGGTCGCGACCCCAGGCAGCGTACCCCTCGTCCCTGTGGAACGCCGGCCGCGAGTCCCTGCTCGGGGACCGGCGCGCGGCTACACGAGGCGATATCCTGACCGTCGTGATCGAGATCGACGACAGGGCCGAGCTGTCGAACAGCTCCGAACGGTCGCGCAACGGACAGGAGCGGATGGGGATACCCTCGCTTCTTGGTATTCCGCAACGCATCGAAGAAAGCCTTCCGGACGGCGCGACGATGAACCCAGCGGTTGATTTCTCGTCCAGCGGCCGGTCGTCAGGCGAAGGTGCCGTGCGCCGGTCCGAGAAACTTGCACTGCGTGTCGCCGCGACGGTGGTCGAGGTCTTGCCGAACGGCATCCTTCGGATCGAAGGGTCGCAGGAAGTCCTGGTGAATTTCGAGATGCGGGAGCTGAATGTCTCGGGCTACGTGCGCCCGCAGGATGTCTCGCGGCAGAACGAGGTGACCTACGACAAGATCGCGGCCGCGCGGATTGCCTATGGTGGCCGCGGCCAGATCACAGACGTCCAGCAGCCGCGCTACGGACAGCAGATCGCCGACATCCTTCTGCCGTTCTGAGGCCGACATGCGCTGGTTGCTTCCGCTTTTGCTTGGACTGGCCGGTCTCGCGGCCGGCGTGGGTGCCGGAGTCGTGTTGCGCCCAGAGGCCTTGGAAAGTGGGACGGCCAAAGACCATCACACTGCGGATGAGCACGCGGACGAGCCAGAAGCGAAACACGAACCCGACCAGACGACCGAGAGCGAGCGGGAGTTTGTCCGCCTCAACAACCAGTTCGTCGTCCCGATCGTCAGCGATGGACGCGTGATCTCGTTGGTCGTGATGTCGGTAAGCCTCGAGGTGTCCTCAGGCTCGCGCGAGCGTGTCTTCGCATTCGAACCCAAACTCAGGGATCTTTTCCTTCAGGTGTTGTTCGATCACGCTAACGCAGGTGGCTTCGACGGATCGTTCACCACATCGTCGAACATGCGCACGCTCCGCACTGCACTCAACGAAGCCGCGCGATCCGTTCTCGGCGACGACGTTTCTCAGGTCTTGATCATCGATCTCATGCGCCAGGATAGCTGACTCCACGGCGCATCTCAGCCCGGCGACGGTCGCGACGTGCTTCGTCGTCCGCCCGCTGAAACAGCCGTCCAAGTGCTTCAAGACGGCCGAAAGACATCGCCGCAGCGGTCCTGCATCGATCGGCTTCAGCCCGCGCACGCGCAAGGTCGAGGTTCAGCTCTGACTTGCGGCCTTCCGCCCAAATCTCCCAAGAGGCGTGAACGCTTCCCGTCACCGCCGCCTCAAAGCCAAGGGTGACCAGATGGTCCTGGCGGTCGCGCGCACTTTGCAGCCGTGCGAGGGTCTGCTCGATCGTGGCGACATCTTCCGCAGCGCGCTTCAGCCGGGCATTGTCTGCTATGTGGATCGCCTCGGCGATTCGCTTGAGTTCGGACAAACGCTGCATCATCCCGAAAGCCTGCCCCTCGCCTTTGTCCGCATGCGTTCGGCAAACCGTATGGCCGCTGCAACGGCACGATAGTGTTCGGGGCGGATCTCTTGTCCAATCTTTACACTCGCATGGATCGCCCGTGCCGTAGGCGGGTCGCGGTGCAGCGGCACACCAGACTTGGCGGCAGCCTCGCGGATGCGGGCGGCGACTTCGTCCACGCCCTTCGCCAGGCAGACCGGCGCCGACCCTCGCGCGCGCGTCCACTTGAGGGCAACCGCGTAGTGCGTCGGGTTGACGATGACGACGTCAGCCTTGGGCACATCGGCCAGCATCCTGTTCGTGGCGATGTCGATACCGCGCCGACGGCGCTCGGACTTGAGGTGAGGGTCGCCCTCGCTCTCCTTCGTTTCGTCCATCAGCTCCTTGTGCGACATCCGGTTCTGCCGGATGTGCTGGAGCCGCTGCCAGAGGTAGTCAGGAACGGCGATGGCAAGACTTATGCACAGAACCACGAGAAGAAATGAGAAGGAGATTCGAGCCAGCTCGGCGAAAGCCATCCCCGGCGGAAGCGCGGCCATGCCGAGCACCGAGTCGATCTCGGCCATCAGAAACAGGACCAGGACGGCCGAGACCACAACGAGCTTGACGGCGGATTTCGCGAATTCGAACAGTCCCAAGCGGCCGAACTTGTGCGCCGCAGTCGCAAGGGGCGATATCCGCGAGAGTTTTGGTGCAAGGCTCTCGGGCGTCATCAGGAGACTTCGCTGCGCGAGAACCGACAGAAGCGCCAGGGCGGCCGGTATCGCAAGCCAGGGGAGCGCCCCGCCGGCAACCTGCAGGATCATGCCGGCCGAAAGTGCCGAGCCGTGCGAAAGCATCGCCGGCGCAAGCCTGTCGGCCTGATCGAACGCAACCTTTCCCAAAAGACCGATTGTTTCGACGCTCGCGCTTCCGAAGGCCAGAAACGCGAGCGCGAACCCTCCGTAGGCGGCGGCCGTGTTCAGATCCTGAGAGCGGGGGACTTGACCGCGCTTTCTTGCTTCTTCGAGCTTTCGCGGGGTGGGGTCGTGCGGCTTGTCGCCAAGGTCTTCGTCGGACTCGCTCATGGTCGTCCCGCTTCGAGCAGACGCAAGTGGTCGAACAGCGCCATGCTCCAAATCTCAAGGAGGATCGGCGAAGACACGAGCATGAGGGCGAGAACACCGAAGACCAGTGCAGGTGCGCCGACGAAGGACACCATCAGCTGCGGCATCGCCCGGTTGATCACGCCGAGCGCGAGGTTATAGATCAGAACCGCGCCGACAAAGGGTGCCGCGAGCGAAAAGGCAAGCGCGAACGCCTCGGCCGTGCGGGCGACGCCCCAATCGGCGAGCGCCGGTGCATCGGGCCACTTGCCGGGAAGAAAGACTTCGTAGGACGAGATCAGCGCGCCAGCGACATGGACATGGAGCCCCGCGGAAACGGCAAGTGCGAGACCGGATGTGGTCAGGAGATGTGCGACGGCCGGCTGAGTGTCGGGGGCAACCCCACCGCCCGCGATCTGTGCCAGCGATGTTGCCTGGCCAATGATTGTTCCCGCTGTCTGCAAGGCAAGAACGAACATCCGCACCCCCAGACCAAGTATCAGACCCGACGCGACCTCGGACGCGCCGTAGCTGGCCGCGCGAAAAAGGTCGCTGGGCAGCCCTGGCAGTATCGGCCCGACCGCCGGCATCACCACCACCGTGAATACGATGACCACCGCAAGACGAACGCGGACAGGAAGAGTCTGCTCCCCGAAGGCAGGAAGCACCGCAACGACCGCACCGATCCGAAGAAAGACAAGGAAAGCGGTTGCAAGCTGCCCGCGAGCCACTTGGACCATATCAGCCAGCTCGGCGGTCATGCCGGCACTAGCCCGACGAGAGAGGGCCGGGCTTCGAGCCCGATTTCCTCGAAGGACAGCACGGCCGCAGGAATGCTCTTGGCCTTCAGCACGGTCCGTATGAAGCGTCGACGCCGGGTCGATGTGACGACGACCGGACTGCTGCCCTGTTCCCGCGCGCGCGCGATCTTTTCCGAGATCCCACGAGCCAGCCGGTTGAAATCCTCGGGCGGCAGTGCGACATCGAAGAGCCGTCGATCCCCTTCGATTTCGTACTGCGCGAAGGTCTTTTCCCAATCGGGGGACAGCTGAATCAGAGCGATCGAGCCATCCGACCGCTTGTGTTCTGCGACGATCTGGAACCCCAGCCGATGGCGGACATGCTCGCAGATCAGCTCCGGTGGTGCATTCGAGTGTCGCACCTCCGCCATCGCTTCGAGGATAAGGCCGAGATTTCGGATCGACACGCGTTCATCGAGGAGCAGCCGAAGCACCGCAAGCAACGTGTCGATCTGAACCTTTTCGGGGATCAGTTCATCCAGCATTCGGCGGTTCGCGTCGGCGCGAGCCCTGTCACTGAGGTTGGACATTTCGTCCAGCAACCGCCGCAGGGCCTTGAACGTCATCAGACGCGCGAGGTTGTGCTTGATGATCTCCAGCAGGTGCGTTGCCACCACCTCTGTCGGAGTGACGACGGTCAGGCCCAGGAGTGCCGCATCCTCGCGGTGGTTCGGGCCGATCCAGCGGGCAGGTGCACCGTATACGGGCTCGTTCACGTCCTCACCGGGCGGTAGCGCCTCGGTCCCCGCTCCAGCGGTCAAGGCGAGCACGGCATCCGGACGCACCCGGTCCCGCGCCTGCTCCACCCCCTGAATCTTGACGACGTAGTTCCCCGGCGGAAGGCCTGCGTTGTCCGTCAGTCGAAGCTCCGGAAGGATCAGGCCATAGGTCAGTGCCACATGCCGGCGCATGCTTGCGATGCGCGCCTCAAGGCCGGTGGCAGGGTCGAGAACCATGCCGACGAGGTCCGGCGCAAACTCCATGTGGATTTCGTCCAGATCAAGCGTGTCGCCCATCGGACGCTCAGCTGCCGCGTCGGGCGCCCGCGGGCCCGAAGGCTCTGGTGTCGCCGCCGTACGCAAGCGTTTGGCCGTGAACCAGGCAAAGCTTCCCAAGGCGGCTGCGCCCACAAGGAAGGGCACAAGCGGCAGACCGGGCACCAGGGCGAAAAGCGCCATCAGCAGGGCAACAGTGCCAAGCGCAGCGGGGTAGCGGCCGAGCTGATCGGCTATGGCCACGTCGGTTGCGCCAGTCGAACCACCCCGAGCCAGTAACAACGCCGCCGCGATCGAGATGATCACCGCGGGAATCTGTGAAACGAGTCCATCTCCCACTGTCAGGATCGCATAGGTTTCGAAGGCTCGTCCCAGCGGCATCCCATGGACCACTGCCCCCATTATTAGGCCGACGACGAGGTTGAGAAGCGTGATGAGAAGCCCTGCGACGGCGTCGCCCTTCACGAACTTCGATGCGCCATCCAGGGATCCGAAGAAGGTCGTCTCCGCCTGTTCCTCTTCGCGCCGGGCCTTCGCTTCCTTGTGGTCGATGGCGCCCGCAGACATGTCGCTGTCGATCGCAAGTTGCTTGCCGGGCATTCCGTCCAAGGCGAAGCGTGCCCCGACCTCGGCCATGCGACCCGCACCTTTCGTGATCACGACGAAGTTGACGATCAGAAGCACGCAGAAGGTCACGAGACCCAGGAAAACGCTCCCGTCCATGATGAACATCGCGACGCCTTCGATGACATCGCCTGCAGCGTCCGTTCCCGTGTGTCCTTCGCCGATGATCAGCTTGGTGGACGAGACGTTCAACGACAGGCGGAGCATCAGTGAGGCCAAGAGGACGGTCGGAAAGGCGGAGAACTCCAGTGGCCGTTCGATGAACAGCGTGACCGTGAACATGAGTATGGCCAGTGCGAAAGACGCCGCCAGACCGACGTCGAGAAGCCACGACGGAACGGGAAGGATCATCATCACGATCACGGACATCAGCGCCAGCGCAAGCAGAACCGTCGGCTGGAACAGAGCACGCGTCGAGAACTCAGCCGGCATATTCAGCGCTCCCGCGCAAGGGGTGGCCCGCCGGTTCGATCAGCCGGACTTGAGGCACTTCTGCCAATGGAACCAGCGAGCCGAGCGCCGCCGTGACCGGACTGGCGCGCAGCAGCGGGAAGCCGTTCACGCGGGGCGCTTCGACCTCACGGGTGTCAGAGGTTTCGGCTTTAGGAGTCTCGGTCATGTCGAGGCGACCGTCGTCGAGCCGCGATAGGATGCGCTGGAACCGGCTGCTGTACCGGTCGGCAAGGGAAGGTGTCCGCGAGTGGTAGTATCCCGCCGCCAACATCCAATCTCCCGTTTCTGCATAGAGGCCAGCGAGGAACCGCGCGGCGTAGCGTGCATTCTCAAGGGGGTCGAACATCGACTCGATCGACTGGAAATTCTGTCCGTGCCAGCGATAGTTGAGCTGGAAGCATCCCACATCGAAACTGCGGGCACCGGTTTCGAAGTGGCGCCGGACGAAACCCAAAGCCTCGTCAGGTTCGTCGAACCAGGCACCAGCCCCTTCCATGTTGACGGTCCAGGGCCACGGCCTGAATGATCCTCCGCGATTACGGCCCGTTTCACTTAGGCTGATCGCCCGTAGAACGGCCAGTGGAACGCCCGTCTCGCGCGCAGCCTCGACGGCGGCAGTTTCACACAGCGCGGCCGGGTCGGAGGGATCGCTCGGAATGGATCGTGCCTCGGCCCGGCCGGATACGGCGAAATGCAACACGGCGAGAGACAGGATGATGAGGTGGGCGACTGCCTGCCTGAGTTTACTGGTCCAGTAGCCTGAGTTCTTCGCCCGCGCATGGGAAGACTCTGTCGTAGGGGTCGATTTCCGATGGACCATCGCTTGCGCTCACATTTCTTGCCGAGCTTTCGGACCATGCGTAGCGAGCAATCCTTGACGGTCCGTAACGATGCGGCAGGCACAGTTGCGCAGCACCAAGAGTGCCGGAAAACGATGTGATGTGCGGTGGTGGGGCCCAATGATCGCCCCGGCCTCAGACAAGCTCAACGTCCGGACCCGCTCAAGGCCGCGATGGATCACCTTTGCCGCTGTCAAGAAGGCGCTGTGCGAATGCCCGGATCGCCTCTGCGTCCGCTACGAGGCTTCGCGCCTGGAAACGAACCATATCCGCAGCGTCAGAACCGGTCTCGACTGACGGCTCGCCGGACGCTCCCGGCTCTTGCACTACGGACGGTGGAACCCGTTCGGCCCATATCGCGTCGCCCGATTGTTCGACGGCGTCCCAGTTCTCGTCGAACCAGGCCGCCCGCGCAGAAGCCCGGGCATCGCCAGCGGCCCCGAATTCCTCTGCGGCCGCTGCATGGTCGCCAATGGCTAGGAATGCCGCACCCCTCAGACGGCTCGCACTTGTCCCTCCAAGCCCCTCGAGATGTGCGATCGCCTCCGCGGCGCGATCCGCCCTGATCAGCGCATCGGCCCGCACGAGCCGGGCTGCCTCGCTCGACATGTCCTCAGTCACAAAATCGAGCGCCGAGTCGAAGAACCCCAGCGAGAGCAATCTGGCGGCGACGGCCGTGGCCGTCTTTTCCGGCAAATTGGCTGTGCGCAAAGCATCTTCGGTCCGGAAGACGAGGTCGGCGAACACGCCATCCGGCGCCCCGGCGGCGAGTGCCTCGGCGAACCAGTCGTAGGCGCGAGAGAGATCAAGCCGGCCTGCGTTTCGCTGGACTTCGATCTCGTGCAGCGCGGCATGAAAATCGCCATTTGACAGCAGGGCGCGCACAGCCAGCTCGGCCAGCTCCTGGCCCTGGTCCGTCGAGCCGACTTCCACCGCCATCGCCGCTGCCAGGTCCGAAGCGCCCTCCGGGACATCTCCGGAAGCGAGGCCTGCCTCCAGCATCTTGGAAACAGCCGAAGCCGCGACCGAATCGTCCTTCGCTGCGATCTCGGTCAGCAGTGCACTCTGATCACCTGCTGCATCGGAAAGCCCGATCTCGAGCAACTCGAACGATGCGCCATGATCGCCCGGTGCGCGGGAGATCGCGTCTCGAATGGCGAAAGCCGACTCCTCGTCGCCAACCGCAAGAAACCTCTCTGCCAGGGTCGGCCCGAGGTGCCGCCTGAGATGCAACGGCAGTGCAGAGAAGGCAGTGCGGATCGCACGGGAGTCGACAGGCATCCCGCTCTTCGGCCCGCCCTCGGCCAGCATGGACCAGAAGGCAACCCTTCCGGGGCAATCCGACTGTCTGGCGAGCGGTCCCGGCAAAGACTGGCTGTCGCCATCCAGGATGGATGCGATGGCCAGCAGAACACTCCCCTGCGCGGTGTTCGGCGCGAGTTCCAGGATGGTGCTGCGCGCCTCCGCGCCGAACCCGAGGTAAAGGTAATACTGCGCGAGTTCTGCCACACTGCGCGTATCAGGAGAATCGAACTCGCCCAAGAGACCCTGGCGCAACTCGCTCAGGATCTCTCCCGGATCACCTTCGCGTGCCCAGTCCTCAACCCGGAAAAGGCTGTCCGGAAGGCAGACGATCCCATCCCCGCTTGCGCTCTGACTTTGTCTGCCTACCCCCGTGTCCCGGTCGATGCTGGTTTGCACCCTGAGCCGTTGATTGTCGACGTCGTCCTCCCTCGAGTCAGAAGGTGGCTCGTCCCTGATGGGGCCCTCGGCAACAAGACTTGGTTCCTCCGGGAGAGCAACATCCACCTCGAGAAGCCCCTGGGAAGCAGCACGAGCCAGCTCTTCCAGAAGAAGCGTTTCGTCATGACGGTCGGGCAGGGCAGGCTCCTCAGGCAGAGCGTGGTCGGAATCGGCTTTCGACAAGACGGGGACGTCGCGCGGCGCGCCACCCATCGGAGGAACAGCCGCGTCGAGAAATGCATCCGGGTTGCGCTGCCAGGCCCGCGTGACGGAAGTGCGTTCCGTGCGGATTCGGGTATCTTCGGCTCGATCCGGGTCAAATGGGCTGCCTGCGCTCGTCTCGCTGCCGGGACTCTCGACCGTCGCGGCCGCCTTCGCCAGGACGGTTTCAAACGCCGAATCTGCTGGAGCGGACCCGTCGATCACGTCGATGATGATCCACCCGTCACGAAAATCGACCGCGGTCGCGTGGCATTCGCACGTGACCGAGATCTCGAGCCTTTTTAAATCCGCCGACTGCCGAAGCCCGGCAATCCGGTCTCGCGGGATCATCCTGAACACGCCGGAAAGATCCATCTCGCGGCCTTCTCCAGTAAGCTCAAGTGCATAGCCGTCCTCTATGCGGCCGAACCGCCATGCTTCCCGCGTTGGCAGTTCGATGACGAGCCGCGAAAACGTCGGATGCTCGCCGGAGCGGACGCGGACCGGTTCGCCCCAGGCCGGACCGACAACGAGACACGCAGCCGTGAAGAGACATCCGATCAGCCTCATGCGGCCTCCTGCCTGAGACCGCGTAGCGCCTCTTCAAGTTCCGAAAAGGTGGGTCGGTAGCCGCCCGGCGTGTTCTGGCGTCCCACCTCGATACAGATGTTGGGGGCGTGCGCATGCAGGTTCGCGACAAGCACTTCGCGGATCAGCTTGTAGAAATGCATGTCTTCCTCGTGGGTGGCGCGGATACGGGACGCGAAGGGACCGACGAAGCCGTAGGCTAGAAAGACCCCAAGGAACGTCCCGACAAGCGCACCGCCGATCAGCTTGCCGAGGACCTCGGGAGGCTGATCGATCGAACTCATCGTCTTGATGACACCCAGCACAGCCGCGACGATTCCAAGAGCGGGCAAGCCATCGGCCATGTTCTGAAGCGCATGGCTCGGATGCATCGCATGGTGCGCTGCCGCCTCCATGCGCTTTTCCAGGACCTCTTCAACTTGGTGCGGATCATCGTAGTTCATCGCCGCCACACGAAGGGTGTCGCAAATGAAATCCACCGCCTCCTGATCAGACCTGATCCTCTCGTAGCGAGCGAAGATCGACGACGTCTGAGGTGCCTCGATGTGCTCCTCCAGGCCTACCGGGCTGGTACGGGCAAGGCGTAGAAGTTCGAAAAGCAAGCAGAGCAGGTCGCGGTAGTCCTGAGCCTTCCATTTCGGTCCCCTGAAGACGCGACCGATGTCCTTCAGCGTGTGCTTTACAGTCCCGGAGTCGTTGGAAATAAGGAATGCGCCAACCGCAGCACCTCCGATCATCATGAGTTCGAAAGGCAACGACTTGAGGATGATCGCGAATTTTCCGCCGGCGAGAAGGTACCCGCCGAAGACCATCGCGAGGACCACTGCGATGCCGAACACTCCAAACACGTAGGTACCTCTCCAGATGCCTTGCAGGCATCTTCTGTGTCAGGCGTAAAGATTCGGTCTCCAGGGTCAGTCCCTGACGGCCGCAACGTTGCGCCCGGCAAGAACAACGCTCAGCGCATAAGCCTTGTCCGCCGGGAGGCCGGCAAGGATTTGGGCCGCTGCATCCGGGCGCATCCTTCCCAGGAAGCCGGCAGCGAAGCCGGGATCCATCTTGTCGAACAGAGCCGCAGCCTCGGCCGGCTTCATCGCCTCGTAGATCGCCGTCAAGCGAGCCACATCTTCCTCTGCGGCGGTGTCGGCAATCGTCAGAAGCTCCCTCAGCCTTGCCTCGGCCTCATTGAGCTGCTCAAGCCCACGCTGGACCTCGGCCGCACCAAGCTCGATCGCCCGCTCACGTTCGGCCAGACGGGCCTCGGCTGCGGCGACACGCGCTTCTCGCTCGCGCAGGGCCGAAAGCAACGCCTCCGGCACCTGTTTCTCGGTTTCGCGGCCGGGCGAGGACGCCGACGCGGCGGACACGAGCGTCCCTATCCCGCCCGCAACCGCAGACCCAACCCCGGAGGAAAGCCGCACGAGGACGGATGCCATCAGGAGGGCCGCAACAACGACAAGCACGCTCCCGCCACGCCGTCCGGCGTGTGCTCTGGTTCGGCTCCCGAGAAGGGCCGCCAGGGGACTCATTCCCCGGACCCCCCCCTCGAGCCTTGCCGCAGGCTTGGCATGACGACTGGGGTGTCGGCCCTGTCCCGAGAAAGGCTGTTGAAGACTGGCCTGCGCACCCGCCTTGGCTCTTCGGAGCCCTCCGAAGCGTCAAGCGTCGCAGCGATCAGAAGTTCCAGACGCTTCGCAACACCCTCGGCGCGAATGGTGGTCTGCTCCAGGCTGTCCGCCGAAGTGCCGGCGGCCGCCCGAGCCCGTTCGAGCGCCTTGGTCATGTCGTCGACCTGGGCCGAAAGAACCGCCACCGCGCCGCCGACCCCACGTTCTAGATCGGTGAACTGTTTCAGACGCCGCGACAACACCATGCAGTAGAGAGCCGCGGCAAAGGCCCCCGCAACCAGCAAGATATCCGCGATCAGAGCCATTGCCTTCCCCTAGTTCAGCACGAATTCGGTCACCAACAGATCACGCACACGCCCTTCGCCGACGACCAGCTGGACACGTCGCAGCATCTGGGCCCTCAGCCGGATCAAGGCAGCCGGCTCTTCGAACTGGCGTGCATCCACGGCCCTCAGATAGCCGTTGAGAACGTCCAGCACCCGCGGCATGACTTTCTCGACATCCTCGCCATAGTAGCTGGGCACCTCGAGTTCTCCGGTGAACCGAAGGTGCCGGCTTCGCGACTCGGGCCCAAGCGAGATCACCAGCGGTGGGATCGAGACGAAGGTCACGTCGGGCAAGGGCGCGACCTTCGCCTCCGCCTGTCCATCATCCGTTTGAGACCTTGTCGGCAGGAGTCCGGACCACGTCGCAAAAAAGCCGACTACGCCTAGGAGAACAGCAAGGACGAGCCCCGCAAGAAGCGGAACCTTCGATCGCTTTGCAGGGGCATCCTTCGTTTCATTGCCATCGTCCGCCACGGGACCCTCCATCCGAGCCACTGGAAAAATCTATAGTCCGCAGGTGACTAACCGATTGTTAAGGGCAATCGCCGCAAGAAGGGGGTGTTGGACAGAAAGTCTGGCGGAGGAGTCGCGCTTGCAGCACCTGCTTGCAATCTGGAAAGGCCTGACGCCGCTGCGGCGGCTGGTCGTGCTCGCGGCGACGGTCGGCATGTTTGCAGCCGTCCTCATGCTGTCGCGGCAAGTCACTGCGCCAAAGATGTCCCTTCTCTATTCAGGACTTGACCCTGCGGCGGCAGGGGAAGTCATCGCGGCGCTCGAACAGCGTGGCGTTGCCTACGAGGTGCGCGAGGGCGCGATCTTCGCCGATCGCTCCGTCCGGGACGAGCTGCGCCTTACGCTTGCAGCCGAGGGGCTGCCGGCCAACGGCAACGCAGGATACGAACTGCTCGATTCTCTGTCTGGCTTCGGCACGACGTCGCAGATGTTCGATGCCGCCTACTGGCGCGCCAAGGAGGGTGAGCTTGCCCGCACGATCGCTGCGAGTCCCGCGATCCGGAGCGCGCGTGTGCATATCGCGATGGCGTCGACCCAGGGCTTCCGGCGAGCCTCTGACCCTTCGGCCTCGGTCGCGATCACGCCCGCAGGCGAGGCTCTCACGCCTCAGCAGGCGCGAGCCGTCCGTTACCTCGTGGCATCGGCGGTAGCAGGCCTGTCTCCGGACGCTGTCTCGGTGATCGACGCCGGAAGCGGCGTCGTATTGGCATTGGACGATGCCTCCATGACGGGTGCTGGCGATACGGATCGCGCCCGCGAACTCAAGCGCAATGTCGAACGCCTGCTGGAAGCGCGCGTCGGACCCGGAAAGGCGGTTGTCGAGGTGTCGATCGACTGGCACACCGACCGCGAACAGATAACAGAACGGCGCTTCGATCCCGACTCGCGGGTGGCCATCAGCACGGAAAACGAGGAACGCACGTCTCGGTCAAATGACAGCCGACGAGGGTCCGTCACTGTCGCGAGCAACTTGCCGGACGGCGACGCACAGGCAGGTGGAGGTGCGTCTTCCAGCCAGGACTCGGAAACGCGGGAACGGGTGAACTACGAAGTCTCCGAGACCCAGCGCGAGATCGTGCGTGGGCCCGGAGGGATCCGCAGATTGACTGTCGCGGTTCTGGTCGACGGGGTGGCGGCGACCGACCAGTCGGGAAACCCGATCTGGGAACCTAGACCAGAGGACGAGATGGCGGCCCTTCGAGAGCTGGTCGCCTCGGCTGTGGGCTACGACGAATCACGCGGCGACGTCGTGACGATCAAGTCGATGCCGTTCGGCCAATCCGACATGAGCGGGGGCGCAGAGTCGCCCGGCATTCTGAGCTCCATGGACGTGATGTCCCTTATCCAGCTGGGCGTCCTTGCTCTCGTCGGCCTCGTCCTTGGGCTATTCGTCGTCCGCCCAATCCTCGCCCCGCGCGGAACCGCCTCAATTCCCACGCCCGCCAACGGGGGGCTGCTGACGTCATCCGGCGGCAGGCAGGCGGACCCTGGGGCTTCCACGACGGTCCTCACAGGTGAAATCGAACCCGAGGCGGACTTCTTCGCGGGTGGCTTCCCCGCCGTGAACCCACAGCTGCCGCCTCTGCCATCGAGAGCCCAAGGGGCCGACGTGGACCAGAGCATTGAGGATCCCGTAGCCCGCCTGCGTCGGCTGATTTCCGAACGCAGGGAAGAGGCGGTTGGAATCCTGCGCGACTGGATCGATGTGCGAGAGGAGAAACCCTGATGCCTGCCCGTCTCCGGCTGGAAGCATTCGATCCCGCGCCGGCAGAGCATCCGCCTTCCGATGCGGATCACCTGCCTGTCGAGGAAGCGCGGCTGGCGGGTTACGAGACCGGGTACAAGGCGGGCTGGGATGACGCCCTGACCGCGCAACGCGACATGCACGATCGCCTTTCACAGGACTTGG
>FWPV01002131.1_pt1 | contig 18258 bp, 18 predicted proteins | sample 2228371 | NCBI WGS metagenome assembly FWPV01 (sample SAMEA103939776, study PRJEB20133) | metagenome
GAGCGGCGGGGGCGGCGCGGCGGCGGGGGCGGCGGAGAGCGCGGCCTGGGCCGCGGCGGCGGTCATCGCGCCGGTCCATGTGCCCGCGGCGCTGGCCGGGGTCTTGAGGAACCGCGCCAGGTAGTGCGGCCCGCCCGCCTTGGGGCCCGTGCCCGACAGCCCCTCGCCCCCGAAGGGCTGGCTGCCGACGACTGCGCCGATCTGGTTGCGGTTGACATAGGCGTTGCCGACCCTCAGCGCCTCGGTCACCTTCTGGACGCGGTCGTCGATCCGGGTGTGCAGGCCGAAGGTGAGCCCGTAGCCGGTGGCGTTGATCGCGTCGATCACGCGGCCCAGGTCCCCGGCCCGGAAGGTCGCGACGTGCAGGACCGGGCCGAAGACCTCGCGCCCGCCGAGGTCGGCGATGCCCTTGACACGGATCAGCGTGGGCCCGAGGAAATGACCGGCGTCCGGCACGGCGATGGTCTTCAGGACACGCCCCTCGGCCGCCGCGGCGGCGACATGAGCCGCGATCGCTGCGCGCGCCTCGGCGTCGATCAGCGGGCCGAGGTCGGTGGAGAGATCCCACGGGTTGCCGGGCACGAGCGTGTCCATCGCGCCTTCGAGCATGGCCAGCAGGTCGTCGGCGATATCTTCCTGCACGTAGAGGCAGCGCAGCGCCGAGCAGCGCTGGCCGGCCGACTGAAAGGCCGAGGCGAGGATGTCCCGCACCGCCTGTTCGGGAAGCGCGGTCGAGTCGACGACCATCGCGTTGAGGCCGCCGGTTTCGGCAACGAGCGGCGCGCCGGGAGCGAGTCGGTCGGCCATCGCGGCGCGGATCGCGCGGGCGGTGTCGGTGCCGCCCGTGAAGGCCACGGCGTCGATGCGCGGGTCCGAGGTCAGCGCGGCGCCCACCGTCGGGCCGTCGCCAGGCAGGAGCTGGAGCGCGCTGCGCGGCACCCCGGCCTTGTGCAGGAGCGTCACCGCGAGATGCGCCACCAGCGGCGTCTGCTCGGCGGGCTTGGCCAGGACCGCGTTGCCCGCGGCAAGGGCTGCCGCGATCTGGCCGGTGAAGATGGCGAGCGGGAAGTTCCAGGGGCTGATGCAGGTCACCGTCCCGAGCGGGCAGGGGGCGCTGCCCCCGTCGCCTTGCGGCGACCCCCCCGCGGTATTTGAAACACGGGGAAGATGGGCGATCTCGCCCGCGTAGTAGCGCAGGAAGTCGACGGCCTCGCGCAGTTCGGCCACCGCGTCGGGGAGGGTCTTGCCGGCCTCGCGCGCCAGAAGCGCGAAGATCCGGCCGTGGTCCTCCTCGTAGAGCGTCGCGGCCTTTCGCAGGATCGCCGTGCGTTCGTCGGGGGAGGCGTCCCAGGGACGCGCGGCCGCCAGCGCCGTTTCGACGTCGGGCGATGTGGCGGCGCGGACGGTTCCGACGATGTCGGACGGGTCGGCGGGGTTCGTCACCTCGACCGGGGAGGCGCCTTCGGCCGGGCCGGCCAGGAGCGGTGCGGCCTCGAACCGGGCGGTGCGGAAGGGGTCGCGGGCGGCGTCGATCGCGCTCAGCGTGGGGGCATGGGTCAGGTCCCAGCCGCGGGAATTCGCGCGGCCCGGAAAGAGCCTGTGGCCGGTCCTGAGCGGCGAGGGCCCCGAGCGGGACAGCGTGTCGAAGGGGCAGGCGGCTACCTCCTCCGGCGGGACGGCCTCGTTCACGATCTGGTTGACGAAGGAGGAATTGGCGCCGTTCTCCAGAAGCCGGCGGACAAGATAGGCCAGCAGGTCGCGATGCGCGCCGACGGGAGCGTAGATGCGGCAGCCCGAGCCTTCGGCCTTGTGCACGATCTCGTGCAGGCGTTCGCCCATGCCGTGCAGGCGCTGGAATTCCCACTCGGTCTTCGCGACGCCCATCGCCCCCGCCATGTCGAGGATCGCGGCAACGGTGTGGGCGTTGTGGGTCGCGAACTGCGGATAGATCCGCCCCGCAAGGCCAAGGAGCTTGCGCGCGTTGGCGATGTAGCTGACATCTGACGCGGCCTTGTGGGTGAAGACCGGGAAGGCGTCCATGCCCTTGACCTGGGCGAGCTTGATCTCGGTATCCCAGTAGGCGCCCTTGACGAGGCGCACCATCAGCCGCCGATCGAGCCGTTCGGCGGTCGCGGCGAGCCAGTCGATCACCGGGCCCGCGCGGTGACCATAGGCCTGGACCACGACGCCGAAGCCGTCCCACCCCGCAAGCGCGGGATCCTCCAGCGCGGCGCCGATGACGTCCAGCGACAGCGAGAGGCGTTCGGCTTCCTCGGCGTCGACGTTCAGACCCATGCCAGCCTCGGCCGCGGCGCGGGCCAGCGCCCGCAGGCGCGGCACGAGCTCGGCCATCACGCGGGCTGCCTGGGAGACCTCGTAGCGCGGGTGAAGCGCCGACAGCTTGACCGAGATGCCGGGGTTGCGCCGGATGTCGCCATGGCGCGCCGCCGGACGGATCGCGGCGATGGCGGCGCGGTAGGCGTCGAAGTAGCGTTCCGCGTCATCCCCTGTGCGGGCGGCTTCGCCCAGCATGTCGTAGCTGTAGGTGTAGCCCTTCGCTTCGAGCGCGGCGGCCCGGTCCATCGCGGCATGGATGGTTTCGCCCAGCACGAACTGGCGACCCATTTCCCTGAGCGCGCGGCCGACGGCGGCGCGGATCACCGGTTCGCCCAGCCGCTTGACGGCGGCGCGCAGGTGCGCCGCGACCCCCGGTTCGCGGTCCTCCAGAACCTTGCCCGTCAGCATCAGCGCCCAGGTCGAGGCGTTGACCAGGGGCGAGGCCGAGCGCCCGAGGTGGCGCGACCAGTCCGAGGGCGCGATCTTGTCCTCGATCAGCGCGTCCATCGTTTCGGCGTCCGGAACGCGCAGCAGCGCCTCGGCCAGGCACATCAGCGCGACGCCTTCATCGGTGGAAAGGCCGTATTCGGCCAGAAAGACCTCCATCAGCCCGGGGCGTGCCGACCCGCGGATCGCGCGGACCAGGTCGGCGGCGCGCGCGGCGATCCGTTCGCGGTCGCCGTGGGTCAGCGCGGCCTCGCGGATCAGGCGGTCCAGCACCTCGTGCTGGGGGCCGTAGGTGGCGGCGTCGATGCGGTGGCGAAGGGTGTCGGGCGCGGTGTCGGGCATGTTCGGGGCTTTCCTGTCCATCAGCCCATGATATCGTGATCTGGCGAGGCGATTGGCCCGTTCGTTGCATTCTGGCAGGAGGATCGGCTGAAGATGAGCGGAATCGAAGGACGAATGGATGCCAGTGCGCTGGATCGCTTCGACCGCGCGATTCTGGCCGTCCTGGCGGCGGAGGGGCGGATCAGCGCGGCCGATCTCGCGCGCCGGATCGGTCTGTCGAAAAGCCCGACCCAGGCGCGCATGAAGCGGCTGGAGGAGACCGGCGTCATCACCGGCTACCGGGCCATGCTGGACCCTGTCAGCCTGGGGCTTGCGCATGTCGCCTTCGTCGAGGTCCGCCTTTCGGACACGCGGGAATCCGCGCTCCAGGCCTTCAACGCCGCGGTGCGTGCGCTGCCCCAGGTCGAGGAATGCCACATGATGGCGGCGGGTTTCGATTATCTTCTGAAGGTGCGCACCGCGGATATCGGCGACTACAGGCGTGTGCTGGGCGAACGGATCAGCGCGCTGCCCTTCGTCGCCTCCACCTCGACCTACGTCGCGATGGAGGCGGTGAAGGATACGGGGCTCTAGCCGCGCCTCCGGCTCAGGCTGCGCGGGGCAGGGCGGATGCGGCGGCCTTCGCCGGTTTCCAGGATCAGCCAGTCGGTGTGGCCGGCGCCCACGCGGATTCGCGTGGCGTCCTGCAGCGTGGCGATCAGGGCCCGCTCCCACTGGGTGGCGGCGGCATCGGTGCAGGCGCGGCGTGTCGCCATGACTGCGCCGACCCGAAGCTGCGGGCCATCCTGACGGAAGTCGGCCCTGATCCGGTTGCACCCGGTATCGCCGGTCAGGGTTCCGTCAGCCCGGAAGGTCAGGCCCACGTGAACGCCGCCGGCTGTCCTTTCGCCGTCGGCCTCGATCACCAGCCAGTCCATGCCCTGCAACGCCACACCGTCGCGGTCCGAGGCGAGGGTGCCCTCGGTCGGCTCGACAGGTCGTTCGCAGACGGGAATCGGGCAGGCTTGGGCGGCACCGGTCAACGGCAGGGCTGCGGCCGCCCGCAGGAGCAGGCGGCGGCTGATCCAGAGATGTGGCATGGCAGGATCGTTCCCGGGTGATGCGCCCCTCCGGGCGTGGATCACTTCTGGGACGCGCCGCATGCGCCAATCCCTGGCGCACCCTGTTCCGCTTGCCCGAACGCGCGCGGGGCGCTATCGGAAACGCCTCTGGGCCCGTACTCCAATCGGTAGAGAGAGTGGACTTAAAATCCATACAGTCTGGGTTCGAGTCCCAGCGGGCCTAGAGTTCCTTGCCAGGCAGCCTGCCGGATCAGTGCGTGACGTGGGACTGCCCCATCCCGGCCCAGTAGCGGTCCAGGTCGTTGCGCACGGCATCGAGCCTGGCTTCGGACTGGCTGCAGATCGACCGGATCGCTGCTTCGACAGCGTCGGGGCCGCCAAGGCGCGCGATCACGAGGCCCTTCATGTACAGTTCGCGATAGTCGGGATCTCGGGCAAGTTCCACGTCCGAGCGACACTCGCCTTTTTTCTCACGCAGGCGCAGATAGGCGCCCCTGGCGTCGCGGAAAGCTGAGAAGAGGCGGTCGAAGCTCTCGGTCGGGCTCACGGCGTCCTCCGGTACTAAAATTGACGATAATGTAACATATAGTCACGGGACGGCAACAATGTGACCGTTCCGCGGCCATTCACGCAATGGTTAAGGAAAGGTCAAGGAAAGGTTAAGGAAAACTCGTGCAATCGAGGATGGCGAATGCGGCCAAGTTGTCAAGTGCGGATGCCCGCGAACCGCTTCTGCCAGTCCTCCCTCTCTTCGTCCGCGATCTTCTTGAAGAGGACCTCGGGCGTGGCGAAGGCATGGCCGGGCTCAAGCACCTTCAGCGCCTCGGAGATGGGTCCCGGCCAGGAGCGGTCGTCGGTGTTCATGGCCCGGAGCATCGCCGCCGAGGCGTCGGGGATGAAGGGTTCCGACAGAACGGCGTAGAGCCGCACGAGGTTGAGCCCCAGCCGCGTCATCGCCGCCGCGCGGTCGGGGTCTTCCTTGAACACCGCCCAGGGGGCGGCCGACTGCAGGTATTCGTTCCCCGCGACCCAGATCGCGCGCAGCTCGGTCGCGGCCTTGCGGACCTCCATCGCCTCCATGTGGGCCTCGTAGGCGCGCACGCGCGTTTCCAGCTCCTCGATCAGGGCGGCGGCCCGCTCACCGGTCTGGCCGCCCTCGGGCACCTGTTCGCCGAACTTGGAGCGGCAGAACTTGGTGACGCGGCTGACGAAGTTGCCCAGCACGTCGGCGAGGTCCTTGTTCACCGATGTCTGGAAATTCTCCCACGTGAATTCGCTGTCCGAGTTTTCCGGCGCGTGCGAGAGGAGCCACCAGCGCCAGTAGTCGGCCGGCAGGATCGACAGCGCCTGGTCCATGAAGACGCCGCGGCCCTGGCTGGTCGAGAACTGGCCGCCGTCGTAGTTCAGGTAGTTGAACGACTTGATGTAGTCGACGAGCTTCCACGGCTCGCCCGAGCCCATGATCGTGGCGGGGAAGGACAGCGTGTGGAAGGGCACGTTGTCCTTGCCCATGAACTGGATGTAGCGGACGTCGTCCGCGCCCTTGTCCTCGCGCCACCAGCGTTCCCAGGCGGCGTCGGGTTCGCCCCGCGCGTCGGCCCATTCCTTGGCGCAGGCGATGTATTCGATCGGCGCGTCGAACCAGACGTAGAAGACCTTGCCCTCCATGCCGGGCCAGTCCTCGTCGCCCTTCCTGACCGGCACGCCCCAGAACAGGTCGCGGGTGATGCCGCGGTCCTGGAGTCCCGCGCCGTCGTGAAGCCACTTCTTGGCGATGGAGGTGGTGAGCACCGGCCAGTCGGTCTTGGAGTCGATCCAGGCGTCCAGCCGGTCCTTCAGCAACGACTGACGCAGGTAGAGGTGCTTGGTCTCGCGCACCTCCAGGTCGGTCGAGCCCGAGATGGCGGAGCGCGGGTTGATCAGGTCGGTCGGGTCGAGCTGCTTGGTGCAGTTCTCGCACTGGTCGCCGCGGGCCTTGTCGTAGCCGCAGTTGGGGCAGGTGCCCTCGATGTAGCGGTCGGGCAGGAAGCGGTTGTCGGCGACCGAAAAGATCTGCTTTTCCGTCACTTCCGCGATCAGGCCGTTTTCGGCCAGCTTGCCCGCGAAGTGCTGGGTCAGCTTGTGGTTCTGCGGCGAGGAGGAGCGCCCGAAATGGTCGAAGGACAAGCGGAAGCCATCCGAAAGCTCCTTCTGCACGGCGTGCATCTCGGCGCAGTAGACCTCGACCGGCTTGCCCGCCTTCGCGGCCGCAAGCTCGGCCGGCGTGCCGTGTTCGTCGGTGGCACACAGGAACAGCACCTCATGCCCCCTTGCCCGGAAGTAGCGGGCGAAGAGGTCCGCCGGCAGCTGGCTGCCCACCAGGTTGCCCAGGTGCTTGATCCCGTTGATGTAGGGGATCGCCGAGGTGATGAGTATGCGCGCCATTGTTCCGGTCCCCCGTCTGCGCAGCGAGGTTTAGCGCCCGTCGTGCGAAAGGGCCAGAGGGCAGGTTCAGGCCGCGCGGACCGCCATCTCGGCCAGGGCAGCGTCGAGCACCTCGAGCCCTGCACCGGGCCGCGTCGCCCGCTCGGAGAGGATGCGCCGCCAGCCGCGTGCGCCCGGACGGCCCGCGAACAGGCCGAGCATGTGCCGTGTCACCGCGTGCAGACGCCCGCCCCCGGCCAGGTGGCGCGCGATGTAGGGGCGCATCGCCTCGACCGCGTCCTCGGGGGTCACTGGCTGCTCGGCGGCGCCGAAGATGCGGCGGTCGGCGTCGATCAGGATGGCGCCGGGGTCGTGATAGGCGGCCCGCCCGATCATCACCCCGTCCATGCCGGCCCGGAGCTGGGCCTCGGCCTCGTCCAGCGAGGTGATGCCGCCGTTGATCGACAGGTGCAGCGCGGGGAATTCCCGCTTCATCGCGTGAACAAGCGGATAGTCCAGAGGCGGGATCTCGCGATTCTCCTTCGGGCTGAGGCCCTGGAGCCAGGCCTTGCGCGCGTGGATGGTGAAGCGTCGCACGCCCGCGTCCGACACGGTCTTCAGGAATTCGGGCAGCACCTCCTCGGGCACCTGGTCGTCGACGCCGACCCGGCACTTGACCGTCACCTCGACCGGCGAAGCCGCGATCATCGCCGCGACGCAGTCGGCGACAAGGGCAGGGCGCTCCATCAGCACAGCGCCGAAGCAGCCCGACTGCACGCGGTCCGACGGGCAGCCGACGTTCAGGTTGATCTCGTCATAGCCGTAGTCCGCCGCGATCCGCACCGCTTCGCCCAGCTCGCGCGGGTCTGACCCGCCAAGTTGCAGCGCCACCGGATGCTCGGCCGGGTCATATCCCAGCAGCCTGTCGCGCGGGCCGTGGATCACCGCCGGGGCCGTGACCATCTCGGTATAGAGCAGCGCGCGCTTCGACAGGATGCGGTGGAAGAACCGGCAATGCCGGTCGGTCCAGTCCATCATCGGCGCAACGGAAAGAAGCGCGGCCTCTCTGGCTGCGTTCGGCGTCATTCACGGATCTCCTCAGGGCCGCCTGCTCTCGATGCGAGCCCGAAGCGTTCACAATACGCACACGTCGCGCGATCTGCCACCCCGGCCCTTGCAGGGGGCGGCCATCGGTGGCGCCCCCGGTCAGCAGATCCGGGGTAGCTGTTCCCCCACGAGCATGTCCACGATGCGGGAGCCGCCAAGGAGGGTGCGCATCGTGACGCGGCCGGGTTCGCCGGCATGCGCGCGGCCGATGACCGCGGCATTCCGCCCTTCCGGCATCGCCTTCATGGCTTCGAGGGCCGCGTCGGCCTCGGCTTCAGGGACGAAGAGGACCAGGGTGCCTTCGTTGGCAAGGTAGAGAGGATCGAGACCAAGGATCTCGCACATGCCCTTCACTTCCGCGCGCAGAGGCAGAGCGGTCTCGTCAATCTCGATGCTGACGCCCGCCGCTTCGGCCATTTCGTTCAGCGCCGAAGCGAGGCCACCCCTGGTCGCGTCGCGGGCGGCACGGGTGCCCGGGGCGACCCGCAGCACGGCTTCCATCAGGTGGCCGAGGCCCGCGCAGTCGGACACGATGTCCGACGAAAGCGCCATGTCGCCGCGCGCGGCAAGGATCGCGGCGCCGTGGTCGCCCAGCACGCCATTGACGATGGCCACGTCGCCCGGCCGAATCGTTTCGGCGGCGAGGTTCCGGCCGGGCGGGATGACCCCTACGCCCGAGGTCGTGACGAAGACGCGGTCGGCCGAGCCCCGGCCGACGACCTTTGTGTCGCCGGTGACGATCCTGACGCCCGCGCGGTCGGCCTCGGCGCGCATCGAGGCGGCGATGCGGCGCAACAGGTCGATCTCGGTGCCTTCCTCCATGATGAACGCGGCAGACAGCCACAACGGCCGCGCGCCCCCGACCGCGAGATCATTGACAGTGCCGCAGACCGCGATCTTGCCGATATCGCCGCCGGGAAACTCGATGGGCGTCACCACGAAGCTGTCGGTGGTGAATGCGAGGCGCGCGCCGGGTTCCTGAAGGGCTGCATCCATGACGCGAGCCTGGTCCTCCATCCCCGGGGGCTGGAAGGCCGAAGCGAAGACCTCGGCAATCAGGTCTCGCATCGCCTTGCCGCCGCCGCCGTGGGCGAGGGTGACTTGGGTATCGCGCAGGCGGTTGCGGTGGGCCATGGTCATGTGGTCGCTCCGGTTTGGGCAGGCAGGGCTGGGGCAATGGCAAGGGGCAAGCAGAGGCCGCCGATGACCCCCGACAGCGCGCCGAGGAGGCGGGCGCCGGCAAGACCCGTCGCCCCGGCCAGCGTGGAGAAGTGGTGCTCGCCTGTCTGCATCTACTCGGCCGCCAGCCGGTGGCCGCCGTATTGCCAGTAGGCGGCGCAGGCGCCCTCGGACGACACCATCAGCGCGCCGAGCGGCATCTCGGGCGTGCAGCCCTTGCCGAACTGCGGGCACTGGGTCGGCTTGATCCGTCCGGTCATCACCGCCCCGCAGGCACAGCCCTCGGGTTCCTCCACGACGCGGGGACCTGCGGCGTAGCCGATGCCGAACTTTTCCTCTGCATCGAAGGCGCAGTATTTCGGCCGGATCCGCAGGCCCGAGGCGTCGATCTCGCCCAGGCCGCGCCACTCGAACGAAGGACGCGGCTCGTAGACGTCTGCGATGGCGGCGAGACTGACCGGGTTGCCATTTTCCGGCACGACGCGCGCATACTGGTTTTCCACCTCGGCCCGCCCCTCGGCGATCTGGCGGAGCACCATGAGGACCGATTGCAGCAGGTCCAGCGGTTCGAACCCGGCGACGACGATGGGCTTGCGGTAGTCGCGCGGGATGAAGTCGTAGGGATGGGTCCCGATGACCATGCTGACATGGCCCGGCCCCACGAAGCCGTCGAGCACCATGTCAGGGTCGTCGAGCAGGGCCCTGATCGGCGGCGGCACGGTGATGTGGTTGCAGAAGACCGAGAAATTCGTCAGCCCCTCGCGCGCCGCCTGCTGGATCGACAGCGCCGTCGAGGGCGTCGTCGTCTCGAAGCCGAGGCCGAAGAACACGACCTCGCGGTCGGGGTTTCTCCGCGCCAGTTCCAGCGCGTCCAGCGGCGAATAGACCATGCGGATGTCGGCGCCGTCGGCCTTGGCCTGCATCAGGCTCTTGCGGTGGCCCGGCACGCGCATCGCGTCACCGAAGGTGGTGAAGATCACCTCGGGCCGCTCGGCGATCTGGACGCATTCATCGACGCGCGACATGGGCAGCACGCAGACCGGACAGCCGGGCCCGTGGATGAACTCCACGCCCTCGTGCACCAGCTTGTCGAGCCCGTAGCGGAAGATCGCATGGGTGTGGCCGCCGCAGATCTCCATGATGTGGACCGGCCTCTCGCGGGTGGCGCCGATCTTGTCCACCACCTTCGAGATTTCGGCCAGCAGCGCCCTGGCCGCCCTGGGGTCGCGGAATTCCTCGACGTATCTCATGCCCGGCCCTCCTCGAACGCCCTGGCGCCCTCGGCCATCGCCTCGAGCGTCTCCTGTGCCTCGCCAAGACCGCGCAGCGCCTCCAGCGTCCTTTCCGCTTCGTCCTCGTCGATCAGGCTCATGGCGAAGCCCACGTGGATCAGCGCCCACTTGCCGACCAGTCCCGAGAGCGGTCCCTCGGCCACGCAGGCCACGTTCACTTCGCGCCGCACGCCCGAGATGTCGGCCATCGCCATCAGGCGGCCTTCGTCCGTGACGGCCACGATCCGGCCCGGAATTCCAAGGCACATCGTTCAGTCCTCCCCATCTTCCACATATGCCCTGGGCGGCGGCGCGATGCCGTAGCGGTCGAGCTTCGCGCGCAGCCCGACGCGGGAAAGCCCAAGCTCGGCCGCGGCGCGGCTCTTGTTCCACTTCAGCCGCGTCAGCGTCTCGCGCAGGATGCGCATCTCGATCAGCTCAACGCGGTCCCTGAGCGTTCCGTTGCCTTCGAGCACCCGGTCGGCGGACCGGTCGGCGCCGTCCTCGTGAGGCGCGGCCTGGAGGATGTGACGCGAGATCAGCTCGGGCCCCAGCACCCGCTCCTGCGCGAAAATCAGCATCCGTGTGACCTCGTTCTCGAGCTCGCGCAGGTTGCCTGGCCAGTCGTAGTTCTCGAGGAACTCCAGCGCCGCGTCGGAAAGCCCGTGCACCTGCTTGCCATGGGTCGAGGCCGCCTCGAACAGCATCCTCTGCGCCAGCACGGCGATATCGCCCGCACGTCCGCGAAGAGGGGGGAGGCGCAGCTCGGCTACCGAAAGCGCGAAGTAGAGATCGCCCCGGAAGCGGCCCTCGGCGATCTCGGAGCGCAGGTCGCGATGCGCGCCGGCGATAAGCCGCAGGTTCGTGGCCAGCGTCTCGTGCCCGCCGAGTGGCTGGAACGCGCCTTCGGTGACGACCCGCAGGAGAGCCATCTGCATGCGCGGGCTCAGGCTTTCGACGCCGTTAAGGAACAGCGTGCCCCGGTCGGCTTTCTGGAACAGGCCGATCCGGTTCCCCGGAACGCCAGGCAGCACCCCGCGCTTGGCGCCGAAGAGCTCGATTTCCAGAAGCTCGTCGCTCATCCCCGCGCAGTTCAGCTCGAAGAAGGGGCGGTCCGAGCGGAGCGAGGCGTAGTGCATCGCGCGTGCCATGTCGGCCTTGCCGGTTCCCGGCTCGCCCACGATCAGGACGGGCACGTCGAAGCTCGCATATTGCCGCGCCTCGGCCACCACGGCGTTCATGGGCGAGTTCGGCGCCCGGATCACCTTCTCGAAGCCGAGGCCCTCGCGCAGCGCCTTGCGCTTCCTGTCGAGCTTCGTTTCCGCGGTGTTGGAGAGGTAGCGCATCTCCAGCGACATGCGTTCGTGGTCGCGCGACAGCCGGAACAGCTCGCAGGCGTTCTTGGCCGCCATCATCAGCTGGTCGGGGTGCCAGGGCTTGGTGATGAACTGGTAGATACCGGCCTCGTTGATGGCCGAGATCATGTCGGTCGTCTCGGTATAGCCGGTGATGATGATGCGCACCGTCTCGGGCCAGCGCTCGCGGACCTCCGAAAGGAATTCGATGCCTGTCTTCCCCGGCATCCGCTGGTCGCAGAAGATCGCCTGGACGAAGTTGTCCTCCATCAGCCGCCAGCCCTCGTCCGCATTGCTGGCGGTCAGGCAGTCGAACTCGTCCTCCAGCGCCATGCGCATGGCCGAGAGCGAATGCGGCTCGTCGTCGACCAGAAGAACGGTGGGGAGCGGCGCGTCGGTCTTCATTCGGCGGCCCTCGCGAGCGTCCTGGCGGCGAGGCGGTGTCTGAGCCACTTCAACCAGTCCGCCATGCCCTCGCCGGTGCGGGCCGAGACGCGCAGGATCTCGATGCCGGGGTTAACGCGGCGCAAGTTCGCCTCGTAGAGGGCGAGATCGACATCGCAATGGGGGGCGAGGTCGGTCTTGTTCAGGATCGCGAGCCGCGCGGCGGTGAACATGTCGGGGTATTTCAGCGGCTTGTCCTCGCCCTCGGTCACGCTGAGGATCGCCACCTTCGCGTCCTCGCCCAGGTCGAAGGCAGCGGGACAGACGAGGTTGCCGACATTCTCGATGAAAAGGAATGTGCCGTGCCCGAGGGGCAGGTGCTCCATGGCATGGCCGACCATGTGGGCATCCAGATGGCAGCCCTTTCCGGTGTTGACCTGCACCGCCGGCGCGCCGGTGGCGCGGATGCGGTCCGCGTCGTTGGCGGTCTGCTGGTCGCCCTCGATGACGGCCACGGGATGGGCGCCCAGCGCCTCGATCGTGCGGCAAAGAAGGGTCGTCTTGCCCGAGCCCGGCGACGACACGAGGTTCAGGGCCAGCACGCCGAGCTCGGACAGCCGGCGGCGGTTGTCGGCGGCGAAGGCGTCGTTCTTCGAAAGGATCGCGGTTTCCACCTCGATCAACCGCTGCTGGCTCATGCCCGGCACCTCGACACCGGCCGGTCCATGGCCGAAATGCAGGTCGCCGTGGTTATGGCCGTGGCCGTGATGATGGTGATGGTGCCCATGCCCATGCCCGTGGCCTTCGACCGTCGCGTCGCCGCATCCGCACACCGTGCACATCAGACCGCCTCCAAATCCTTGATCCTCATTTCGTCGCCGCCGTTCGGCATCAGCCGCCCGCCGCCGCAGTCCGGGCAGGGCGCAATGCGGTGTTCGATCTCGACCTCGTGCCCGCAATCGTAGCAGAGCGCCTTGCCCGGCAGGTCGATCATCACCAGCTCCGCCCCCTCGGCCGGCGAGCCGCGCATGACGACGTCGAAGGCGAAGGCCAATGCCTCCTTCTCCACCCCCGCGAAGCGGCCGATCTCCAGCCGGACGCGGCTGATCCTGGTCAGCCCATGCTGCCGGGCCTGATCCTCGATCACGCCGCGGATACCTTCGCAGAGCGACATTTCATGCATCCCCGGCCCCCTTCGGCGTGACCGGCGCGCAGGGATCGAGGATGTCGAGCAGGAGCGCCGCATTGCCCGGCCTGACCGTGGCGAGCGCCCGGTCGAGGATGCCGCCCGGCGCCAGAAGGTGATCGGTCGGCGTGACCCGCGCGAAGGCGCTGACCCGGCCGTTCGTGACCTTGGCCCGGACCGCGTAGAGCCCGCGTGCGGCAGGGACGAGCGCGGATCCCGGCCACGGCGCCCGGGGTGCCGGCAGGGTGGCGTCAAGGCAGGCGGCGATGTCCCACAGCCGCGCCGCAGCGCGCCAGAGCGGCCCCCGGCCGTGCCGCGCCTCGACTTGCTGCATCGCCGGATGCCGGGCATGGCGCGCGGCGACGGAGTTTTCGGCAGCTCTCGCTTCGAAGGCCGTCCCGCGGGTGAGTGCCGGCAGGCCGTCGGCCACCGCCTCGCCCGGGGCGAAGCGCGTCGCGAGGGCGGCGAGCACGGGGGCCACGCCGTCGTCGGAGGCGAGGAAGGACTCGAAATCCGCACCTGTCTCGGGCGGGCGCCCGGCGCGGCCGAAGACGGCGCGGCGAAGCGCATCCGGGCCTTCGGTCCAGCCCTGCGGCAGCGGGCGGGGCGCAAGGCCCAGATGGCCGGGCCAGGAGACGCAGAGCTTCAGCAGGTGGTCGCGCAGCACCTCGCGGCCCAGATCGGCCGCGTCAGGCACCGGCAGTCCCAGCGCCAACCGACCAGCGATGTCCTGGGCGGTTCGGCACAGGTTGAAGAGCCGTGGCAGAAGCGCCGCCGCGTTTTCCGGCGTCCGGCCCACGAGCAGGGCCGCGACGGGTGGCGTCGCGGCCGCCCTGGCGCTGGGCGCTGGAGGGGGGAGGTCGAGCATCCTCAGCCCCCGACCCCGCCGGTCAGGAGGGCGCGACGCGAGGGCGCCGAGCCGGTGTGAGGAGGCGCCATGTCCGCCTCGCGCGCCGCGCGGATGTCTGCGGCGCGGTCGGTCTCGGCGCGGTTCGCGGGGTCGAAGAGTGCCGCCATCACCGCCTCGGCGACCTCGACGGCCTGCCGGTGGCTGCGGAAGTCTCCCATCGCCGAGAAGAGCGAGCAGGCCTTGTAGCCCCCTGTCTGTTCGCGGCAATTGTGCAGGAACTCGTAGTCGCCAGAAGGGAAGGCGATGACCTCCCTGACGCCGGGGATGAGGCTCGACCAGTCGTCGGCGTCGCCGGGCAGGAGGACGAGATTCATGCACCAAGGCGCGACCAGCACCCCCAAGGGCCTGCCCTCGTGGCGCCGAAAGCCCACCGCCTCGACCTGCAAGAGCTTGTTGGCAAAGGGCACGTCGCGCATCTTGGCATTCCAGATCTCGCGGAAATCGGCTTCGAGCCGCCCGGTCGCCTCGGCCAGCCGCGCTGCCGCGGCAGCAGCCTCGGACCCCGGATCGTCGCGCACCAGGAATTGGGCCGCGGGTGCCGAACAGGTCGGGCAGGACCAATCTGCCGGCAGTGCCGCGAAGGGCGTTCCCGGGTCGATCTGGCGGGTCTCGTCGCCCTGGGCGGGGTCGTAGACCGTCCAGCAGATCTTGCATTCCATGATCGCGGCCGCGCTGATCTTGCCGGCCGCACCCAGGTAGCTGCCTTCGAACCCGGTCATCTGATGGCCTCCAGGACCTCGGCGAGGCGGCGCGCGCTGTCGGCGAGGTCTTCGGCGGCGGCAAGCGCCACTTCGGGAAGGCCGCTCACCTCGAACGTGTCGAGGATCAGCGCGTCCATCGAGTTGAAGAACTGCACCCGCCAGACGTTCGGCAGCGCGGTCGCCGAGATCCGGCAGTTGCCGTAGCCGCGCGAGAGAATCTCGGCCGAGCCCAGCCCCAGCGCCGAATCGAGCCAGGCCAGATCCTCCTCGGTATGGGGCAGGAGCGACAGGTTGATGATGTGCGGCGCGGCGCCTGGCCTGAAGTCCCGCGATTTGTCGGCAAGCTCGACGGCCAGCGGCGGCGCGTTGACGACGCCCGGACCTTTCGGAGCCCCGGCGCCGAGGGCGGGGCGGCGCGGCGCGAAGGCTCGGGCCTCGACCAGGGTGGGCGCCCGGGCCACCTCGACGCTGTCGATCCCGTCGGCCCTCAGCGCCCAGACCCCGGCGAAGACGCTCTCCTGCACCGCCACGGCAGGGCGGCCGTGGAGCTTCATCGCGACCTCGCCTTCGCCGAGCGTCTCGGCGAGCAGACTGCGGTTGCGTCCGTCGAGGCTGGACAGGTCGAAGATCTCCGGTGCGCCGCCCGACGCCACGCGGTCAGAGGCCTCGGCCAGCCGGCCGATCAGCGAGAGAGCCGGCGCGAGGGCGTCGCGATCGGTGACTTCGGGCACGTGGGGCGTGAAGGTCCGCATGTCCTGGGGCATCGTCATGTACGACACATCGCTGCCGTCGGAGGGCTGCGAGCCGGGGCCGAAGCCGGCGGGAGGCAGGGTGAAGCCCTTGAACATGTCTCTTCTCCTATTCCGCGGCGACGGGGGCGGCGAGGATGCGGCCGATGCGGGTCATGTAGTCGGACCAGTCGCGCACCTTGGGGATTGCGCCGATCACCCGGCCGTCGCGCCAGAAGACGAGGTTCGGTGTCTTGAACCCGCCGGCCTGTTCGCCCACCGCCTGAGCAACGGCATCGCCCGCCACGGCGCAGTCGAAGCGGCCCTGGAAGGCCTGGACCAGTTCGGGAAGGATCACGGCGACGTCCGCGGTTTCGAGGTTCCGCGCCGCGTCGCCGGGGACGAAGACGACATGGGCGCCGTCGCGGTTCGTGAAGCCTTCGAGGGCCTCGACATTGTCCAGGCGCGGCCAGCCGAATTCGGTCGTCAGGCGGTCGATCAGGGGGTGGCTCATGGGGGTCATCCTGTCGTCTGGCCGGCATCGAGAGCGGCCTGAAGGTGGGGCGGCAGACGCGGGCCGTTGGCTTCGAGGTCGGCAAAGGCTTCACCGGCGCTGCCGCCTTGCATGACAGACCTCAGCGCACCGACGGCGGCCGCGATCTTCCCGGCCTCGTCCTGCGAGAGCACTTCGCGGGCGGCGCCCATGAAGGTCAGCACCCAGGTGCCGGGATCGAGCGGCCCGGTGAGGGACAGGTCGATGAGCGCCTCGGCCTCACCGTCGGTGGCGCGGCCGACAATGCCGTCAGCGGAGAGGACACGCATGGGGATGCCGATGCACATCGGCCTATTCCCCCGCCGGAAGAAAGCGCGCGTCGCCGATCCGGCAGGCGTCTTCGGCGGCGGGGCGTCCGCTTTCGTAGGCATCGCGCCGGATCGAAGGGTCGGCGAGATCGGTTGCATCGGCGCGGCCGGGCCGGGCCTCGATGCCCCAGGTGCGGAGCCTGTCCAGCGCGACGTCGATTGCCAGGCCGATCTGCGCGGCCACGACGTCGCGCAGGCCCCCGCCGTAGTCCTCGAGCTCTTCGGGCTGGCAACCGATCAGGAGCAGCGTCTGCGGGCAACGGCCGACAAGCCTCGCCGTGGCGATGACGTCCTGAAAGCCGGTCTGGTGCAGGCTCATCTTCCTGGCGCCAAGAAAAGCGGGCACCTCGTCGCCTTCGACGATCTTCAAAGACCCTGGGGGGAGGCCGTAGTCGACCGCATCGAAGACGACCAGGATATCGGTCTCTTCCAGAAACGGCAGCAGGTAGAGACCCTGGGTGCCGCCGTCGAGCAGTCGCACCTCGGGTCCGAAAGACCATTCGTCGGCGAGGCGTTCCACGCAGCGCACCCCGAAGCCCTCGTCGGCCCAGAGCACGTTGCCTATACCCAGAACAAGCACCCTCGGGCGCATCGCCCCCTCCTGTCCCTTCCCTGCCCGGATGATCCGCTTCCGGGTTCCTTCGGTATTGATAGCCGGACTTTCACCGACAGCGGCAGGAAATCGACCGACCCGGGCGTTTGGCGCCAAACTTCTGATCTGCCTCGGAATTTCTGCATACCGTCGAATACCCTGGGCGGCCTTGATGCAAATCAAGCTTCCATTCTATCGAGAAAACGGAAGGCTCGTGACCAGCGGGCGGAATCGGGCGCCGGTTCCCGAGTCCGGTTGCGGTCTGGCGGGCGTCCCGAGCGCCTCTCCTCCGGAACCCTGGGCTTGCGCCGGCGGCGGAGTTCCGGGCAAGGCCCCGGGGACTGGAGATCCCCGCAGGACGAAGGGCGGGCGCTCTCGCATCCGCCCTCGTCGCCCGTGCCGGCCCGCCTCAGTCGGGGCGGTCGTCCTTGAACGTGCGGTGGCCCGAAATCATCGTCGAGACGATGGACTGCCGGCTCATGATGTCCTCACGGATCGCGACATAGATGTGGACGATCATGAAGATCACGATCCACCACATGCCCAGGTGGTGAAGGGTGTGAACCACGTGGCTGTTGCCGCCGAAGAGCGTGAAGACCCAGCCGAACATCGCGTAGAGCAGGCTCTCGTGGCCAAGCCCCTCGGAGTAGAGGGCGAGGCCAGTGACGATCATGAAGCTGACCCCCAGCGTGATGAAGAAGAACATCGCGAGCTGGGCAAGCGGGTTGTGGCCGATGTACTTCTTCGGCTGCTGTTCGAGGAACAGGTACCACCTGATTTCGAACCAGACCTCCTTCCACCAGCGCCCGTTGAAGATCGGCAGGTAGAAGAGCTGTCGCGCATGGTGGTTGCCGAAGATCGCCCAGTAGATGCGGCCCAGAAAGCCTACGGTCAGGATCAGACCGGCGGCGAAGTGGGCAAAGCGGATGTAGCCGAAGACGAACTGGTGTGTCGCCTCGGCGATCTGCATCGAGGGCGGCGGCGAACCGATGAAATACCCCGTAACGCAAAGCACCACGATCGCCAGCGCATTGATCCAGTGCCACAGGCGCACCGGCACCTCGTAGACATAGACCGAAGTCTGGCGTGGCGCGCCTCTCAGTTCGGCGGCGGTCTGGTCGCTGGTGGTCATCTCTGCCTCCCTAGCCCAGGGTGAGCCACAGGCCCGAGCCGGCGATCGCCGTGCCCAGCGCGCGCTGCGCAAGCACGCTGCCGGCGACGGCCCGTGCGACGGCAATGCCGGCCAGGTGCAGCGCAGCGGTCGAGATCAGGAACCCTCCGAGATACGCGGCGACGGCTCCCACCGCCTCGGTCGCGTGGGCATGACCGTGGAACGCTGCGAAGGCAGAGATGGCGGCCAGCGAGGCGGCGGTCAGTCCGCGCGCCTGGCCCTC
>FWPV01008287.1_pt1 | contig 18256 bp, 11 predicted proteins | sample 2228371 | NCBI WGS metagenome assembly FWPV01 (sample SAMEA103939776, study PRJEB20133) | metagenome
TTTTTGTTTTATATTTTCTCAGCTCACTTTTGCAGAAATTCTTAATCCTGCCGGAAAATAATAAAAATAAAGAATTTGCATTAAAATATAAATTTTGTTAAATTATTCCACTTTAGCCTCTTGCGTTGAATTTGAGAGTGATTTTTTTAATCACTCTTTTTTAATGCAAAGGCTTTTTTATGCATCATAGAATATTGTTAGGCATATTTTTGAACAATATTTTTAGGAAATCAATATAAATAATTATGATTATTGAAGAAATCTTAGACTTTATCAAAAAGGTACCACCTTTTCAATTCCTCGATAATGTTACGTTAACAGATATATTTAGTGAGGTCTCCATGCAGTTTTATCCAAAGGGAATATTTATTCAACACCAAGATGGTCCAGCTCCTGATTATCTTTACATTATTAAGAAAGGTGAAGTAAAAGTTTTTATTATTAAGGAGCATCAAGAAGTATTCGTTGATTATCGAGGAGAAGGAGATTTAATAGGATACTTGCTGATATTTGGTGGAGACAAGGCAAGAGCAAATGTTGTAACAATAGATGATACCATATGTTATCTTATCAAACGGGAAAAAATTCAAAACCTCATAGATACAAATCCCTATATACGAGAATTCTTCAATAAGTCCTTTCTTAACAGATATCTGGATAAAACATTAAATGAAATACAGAATAAAAATTTAATATATACAGTTAGCGATAAAATCCTTTTCACCATGCCCATCGGGGAACTTGCTTCCAAAGATGTTATACAAGCTTCTGAAAATATAACAATCCAGAAAGCAGCTGAGATTATGGCTAATTACAAAATCAGTTCTCTTATTTTAGTGGATGCAGATGGCCTTCCAACAGGTATTATCACAGATAGAGATCTCAGAGATAAAGTTGTAGCAAAAGGAAAGGATTCTAATGATCCGGTTAAAGATATTATGAGTGTTCCAAGTGTAAGGTCAGATGTTAGGGAATACTGTTTTGAAGCAATCTTAAAAATGGTCAAGCATAATGTCCATCATCTGCTTGTTATGAAAGATAATAAACTGAAAGGTATTCTAACAAATCATGACCTAATGCTTATCCAAGGAACTTCACCTCTTTCCATTGTTAAGGATATAGAAAACCAGAGCACAATTGATGCATTGGGACCTGTTTCTAAAAGAATTAACAATATAGTAGGATTGTTGCTCAATGAAGGTGCAAAGGCAAGCAACATCGCAAAAATCATTACTGAAATCAATGATAGGCTCGTAAGAAAAATACTCGAGATTGCAGAAGAAAGATTTGGTGAACCACCCGTGCCATATTGCTGGATTGCTTTCGGCAGTGAAGGTCGTAAGGAACAGACATTTAAGACAGATCAAGATAATGCACTCATTTATTATGACCCTACTGATGACGAAATGGGGAAATTATCGGAAGAATATTTCAGGAATTTTACATTATTTGTAAGAGATGGCTTACTAAAGTGTGGATTTCCTTTATGCCCTGCAGATTTTATGGCCACAAACCCATCATTTTGCCAGCCGTTGAGTGTCTGGAAAAAATACTTTACTGACTGGATACAGAATCCCACTTCAGAGTCAGTATTGAGATCACCAGTTTTTTTCGATTTGAGAGCATTATTTGGGGAATCAAGACTTCTGGAATCTTTGAGAGATCATGCAATGCCGCAGATTAAAAATCAGCATATGTTTCTCGCGCATATTGCATATCTGGCTGTTATGAATGTCCCCCCGATCGGTTTTTCAAAATCCCATATTATTGAAAAGAATGGAAAACATACTGAACAGTTTAATCTTAAAGAAAAAGTTATTTTGCCATTCATTGATATTGTGAGACTCTTTGCGTTGGAGAAAAATATTAGTGAAACTTCAACCTTAGAACGAATAAAGATATTAAAAGATAACCATACTATTATGATGGAATACTACGATGATTTTATACATTCATTTGAGTTCATTATGCTTTTAAAAATTCAACATCAGTTTGAACAGGTAAAAGAAAAAAGGGATATAAACTATCTGATAGACCCCAAAAAATTAAGCAATCTTGAAAAAAGAATTGCAAAGGAGACTTTTCAATTCATATCAAAAATTCAGGGAATGGTCTCTAAACAATACAAAACATATGTTTTATAGCTATATGGGAGCAATATTTTTATGAATATAAAGCATCCTAATATAATGTCAGACCATATTGTAATTTAGGAGCGTTTTTCAGATGCAGAATAAAGAAATATTCAGTTTTTTAAAAAAAGTACCCCCTTTTCAGTTTCTTGATGATAATGTGCTCCAGGATATCGCAAAAAAAACAATCTCGCAAATCTATCCTAAAGATACCCTTGTTATAAAGCAGGACGGCCCGCCAAGTGAATACCTTCGTATCATTAAGAAAGGAGGAGTGAAAGTATTTAGAAATACGGAAAAAGGAGAAGAGATACTTATTGATTACAGAGGTGAGGGAGACACATTTGGTTTTCTTTCACTTGTCGGTAAAGACAGGGCAAAGGCAAACATAGTTGCGGTCACAGATACAATCTGCTATCTGCTAAATAAAGACATAGTCTCAAATCTCCTCGAATCTAATTCCGCATTTACAGAATATTTTTTGAAATCACATCTATCAAAATATATTGATAAGTCCTTTGAGGAAAAGTCCGGCAAGCCCCTTTTTAATGGTAATACGGAAAGTATTCTGTATAAAACCCGCGTGCAGGATATTGGACTAAAAGAGGTACTGACCGTCAGAGAAGATCTATCCATACAGGAATCTGCAAAGGTAATGTCAAAAAATAAAATCAGTTCCCTTATTATCCTGAACAAGAAAGGAGAACCGGTCGGTATTGTCACTGATAAAGATTTAAGGGAAAAGGTTGTAGCGCTTGGACGGGATGTCTCAGAACCAATTCAGAAAATAATGACTTTTCCGCTTATCAAAATAGATATGAATGATTTCTTTTTTGAAGCTGTTTTGAAGATGATTCAAAACAGTATACATCATCTTGTCGTGATGAAAGGAGATAAATTAAAAGGAATCCTTACCAATCATGATCTTATGGTGATTCAGGGTTCTTCTCCTTTGTCTCTTGTCCGTAATATCGAAGCACAGGAAAGTATCGAAGGACTCATTCCCACATCAGAGAATATAAACCGAATTATCTCCTTGCTCTTGCTGGAAGGAGCAAAGGCTAGCAATATTACCGGAATAATTACAGAAATAAATGACAGACTTGTAAGAAAAGTACTCGAAATAACAGAAAAACAGTTTGGGCCTCCACCCATACCTTACTGCTGGATTGTTTTCGGAAGTGAAGGGAGAAAAGAGCAGACTTTTAAGACGGATCAGGACAACGCCATTATTTATTCAGACCCCAGCTCAAAAGAGCAAGCCGCATCCGCTGATAGGTACTTTACAGATTTTACTCTGTATGTAAAGGATGCTCTCTTAAAATGTGGCTTCCCTCTTTGTCCCGGTGATTATATGGCAAGTAATCCGAAATGGCGTCAACCACTCAAAGTATGGAAAGAATATTTTTCGAAATGGATATATACCCCCACAACTGATGCTATTCTTGCATCATGCATTCTTTTCGATTTCAGACCTGTATATGGCGATTACAACCTTTCGGTTCATTTAAGAAATCATCTTCAGGATAAAATAAAAAATCATGATATGTTTCTTAAACTGATGGCACAATTGACAATAAAGCTTCGCCCGCCCATCGGTTTTTTCAAGAAATTTATTGTTGAAAAAAGTGGTGAACACAAAGACAAACTTAATATCAAGTTTACCTGTCTCGCTCCTCTTGTGAATATAATAAGGCTTTTCAGTCTGGAGCTTGGTATCCCCGAAACTTCATCTATCGAGAGACTGAATGCTATGAAAGGTAAACATAGTATCGTAACCGAGTTTGGAGAAGAGATCGTGAATGCTTTTGAATTTCTTACACTTCTGAGAATTCGCCATCAGCATATACAGATCAAAGATGGTCTGGAACCTGATAATTTCATTAATCCGAAAGAACTCAGCAATTTTGAGAAGAAGGTATTCAAAGAATCATGCCATCTGATTTCTAGGATACAAGATATGATAAATAAAAAATACAACCCGGGAACTGGTGCTATAATGTGATGGGAAAACTTTTATCAAAATATAAAAGAAAAATACTGAAGAAGTTCAATGAGCAGAAGACTCTCCCCCCCCTTGTTCTAAAATATCTCAAAGATATCGAAAATTCAACTCTCAGCACAAAGATTACAGACGCCAATTATATTGTTTTTGACACTGAACTTACCGGACTAAACCTGAAAAAGGACTCTATTGTATCAATAGGTGCCGTCAAAATGCATGGGGGAAGAATCGACCTTGGGGAAACATATTACAGGGTAGTAGAACCTAAGTCGAAGCTGACTAAACAGAGTATAGTAATTCACGGAATAACTCCTTCTGAAGCCTCAGAATGCCCAACGGTCGAAAAACTCCTTCCAGAATTTCTAGACTTTTGCGGAAACGGAATTATTGTAGGTCATTTCGTTTCAATTGACCTTGCCTTCACAAATAAAGAAATGATCGAATTCTTCAATTTTCCTTTAAAGAATCAAGCAGTTGATACGCAGATGATTTACAAATGGATTCGAAAAAAAGAAGAAAAGATCTGTGCTTTTCACGAAGGATTATCAGAGGAGGTCGATCTTTTCACATTGGCGAATAAGTATTCGATATCGATAAGCAAAGCGCATAATGCACTCAGTGATGCTTTTATTACTGCACAACTTTTCCAGAGATTTATACATATATTGCATGGATATGGAATAAATCTGATTAGAGATCTCGTGAGAATCGGAAATCCACACAAAAAAGTATGAATCAGAAAAAAGGAGGTGATAAACGGATATAATAATTCGACTGTAAAAAATATTCTAAACCCATCTTAAATTATCATGAAATGGAAGGGAATAGGAACATTTTAGAATCAGCAAAATGAGGATTATATCCTCTTTAAGGATTTGGAGAAAATTTTAATAAGGAGGGTGGTAATGGCGAAACATGAAAAATATGAAGCATACTGGAGGCAAAATCTGCTTTATATCATTATACTCCTGTCAATCTGGTTTGTTGTTTCCTATCTCTGTGGAATAATCCTTGCGGACAAGCTTGATGCAATCAAGCTGTTCGGGTTTCCTCTCGGATTCTGGTTTGCGAATCAGGGTTCGGAAGTAACTTTTGTTTTACTCATCGCTATCTATGTCAAACTGATGAATGCTTTAGATATTAAATATGATGTACACGAACGATAGCTGCTTTTGTCTTTTAAATTCTGACAAACCAGTTACTGGTTATTCTAATTTTGAAAGGAGACCCTTATGAGTATTATAGCCTGGACGTGGATAATCGTTGGATTATCTTTTGCGCTTTATATTGGTATCGCCATATGGTCGAAAGCGAAATCAACAGGTGAATTTTATGTTGCTGCAAAGCAGGTAAATCCAGTGTTAAACGGAATGGCAACAGGGGCTGACTGGATGTCGGCTGCTTCTTTTATATCAATGGCTGGGTTAATATCATTTCTCGGTAGGGACGGAGCCATGTATCTTATGGGATGGACAGGCGGATATGTGCTTCTTGCAATGCTCCTTGCCCCATATCTCAGAAAGTATGGGAAATACACCGTGCCCATGTTTGTCGGCGAACGTTATTATTCACAGGGAGCACGCGTCGTTGCAGTTCTCTGTGCCATCTTTATCTCATTCACTTACGTTGCAGGACAAATGCGAGGTGTAGGTGTTGTGTTTTCGCGGTTCCTCGAAGTACCCATAGATACAGGTGTCATGATTGGCATGGGTATTGTTTTTGTATATGCCGTCCTGGGAGGGATGAAGGGGATAACTTACACTCAGGTTGCACAATACTGCGTTTTAATTACTGCTTATCTCATCCCAGCTATTTTTATATCTATTATGCTGACAGGGAATCCAATCCCTCAAATTGGCTACGGGAGCCAGCTCAGTGAAAACGGAATGCAGTTGTTAGGCACAAGCAGAGGATACCTGCTGGACAAACTCAATGAAGTTCATAAAGATCTTGGGTTCTCTGCCTATACGAGTGGTGGGACGAAAAGCACAATCGATGTATTTATGATAACTTTTGCTCTCATGGTAGGTACAGCCGGATTACCGCATATTATTATCCGGTTTTTTACTACACCGACAATCAAGGGAGCCCGTGCTTCAGCAGGATGGGCGCTTCTGTTTATCGCCATTCTTTATACAACTGCACCTGCTGTCGCATCGTTTGCGAGACTGAACATGATTCATACATTAAATAACAGACCATACATGGAAGCCCCAAGCTGGTTCAAAAATTGGGAAAAAACAGGCCTCGTTGCATGGAAAGATAAAAACGGAGATGGCAAAATTCAATATGCTAAGGGGAATGCTTTCAATGGGAAAATAGCTTTTGAAGCCGGCGCAGTGGGACAGTATGGAGAAAAAGTTGTGAAGACACCTTTAAACGAGAAGAGCACTAATGAACTATATATAGATAATGATATTATTGTTCTGGCTAATCCAGAAATAGCCAAACTTCCAGCTTGGGTAGTAGCGCTTGTTGCCGCAGGAGGTCTTGCCGCCGCCCTTTCCACAGCCGCAGGGCTTCTACTTGTTATCGCTTCTGCTTTTTCGCATGACCTGGTAAAGAATGTCATCTCTCCGGGCATCTCTGAAAAGGGAGAACTGCTTGCCGCACGAATTGCTGCCGGAGGCGCGGTTATGATTGCTGGGTACTTCGGTATCCATCCCCCTGGCTTTGTTGCCCAGGTAGTTGCCTTTGCATTCGGCTTAGCAGCTTCTTCATTTTTTCCTATTATCATAATGGGCATTTTCTGGAAGAGGACTACAAAAGAAGGTGCAATCATGGGAATGTTGAGTGGTATTATATTCACAGCGGCTTATATTATTTACTTCAAGTTCGTCAGCCCTGAAATGAATAAACCAGAGAACTGGTTATGGGGGATCTCACCTGAGGGGATCGGCACTATTGGTATGCTCATCAATTTTGCGGTCACATTTATTGTTTCGAAATTTACTAAGGAACCACCGAAAAAAGTTCAGGATATGGTTGCAGCACTAAGATATCCGAGGGAAACATAAGGGTAAAGTGGATGAAACAAACCATTCCTGTTCATGTACAATATTTGGTGCTAATTTTATTTCGCGAGGGAGGTAGAAATAATGTCTAAAGAAAGTATTGATGTTTTACTTGCAGAAAAAAGAGCTTTTCCACCTTCAAAGGAATTTAGCGAGAGAGCTCATATAAAAAGTATAGAAGAATATGAAAAGCTCTATAAATGGTCTGTTGAAGACCCTGAAGGATTTTGGGCTGAATTAGCAGAAAAACAGATCACGTGGTATAAAAAATGGGATAAAGTACTCAATTGGAATTTTGATAAGCCTGAGATTAAATGGTTTATCGGGGGAAAACTGAATGTATCTTATAACTGTTTAGATAGATACATGAACACCCCTATAAGAAATAAAGCTGCGATAATATGGGAAGCTGATGATGGTGAATACAAAACATATACATATCAGCAACTTCTATACGAGGTTAATAAATTTGCTAACGTACTGAAAAAGTATGGTGTTAAAAAGGGGGACAGGGTAACAATTTATTTACCAATGATACCAGAACTTCCTATATCAATGCTGGCATGTGCAAGAATTGGTGCAATTCATAGTGTTGTATTTGGGGGATTCAGCTCACAGGCATTAAGGGATAGGATACAGGATTGTAAATCATCAATTCTTATTACAGCAGACAAGGGGATTAGGGGGGGCAGATTCGTACCTTTAAAGTCTAATGCTGATCAGGCATTACAGGAATGTCCTACTATAGAGAAGGTAATTGTTGTGAAAAGAAGCGGTCATGTTGATATGGAACCACAACGTGACGTCTGGTGGCATGAAGAAATGAATGATTCAGATGTATCAGGTTTTTGTGAACCATTAGAAATGGATGCCGAAGATCCTCTTTTCATTCTATACACTTCTGGTTCTACTGGAAAACCCAAGGGTGTTCTTCACACAACAGCAGGGTACTTACTTTACACAAATATCACTTTCAAATGGATTTTTGACTATCATGATGAGGACATCCATTTCTGCACTGCAGATATAGGTTGGGTAACGGGACATAGTTATATCGTCTATGGACCTCTAAGTAACGGTGCTACAAGTTTGATGTTTGAAGGAATTCCAACATATCCAGATCCAAGCCGTTTCTGGAAAATCGTTGATAAACACAAAGTGAGTATATTCTATACAGCTCCAACAGCAATAAGAGCCCTGATGAGGGAAGGAGAAAAGTGGGTAGAAAATCAAGATCTTTCCTCACTAAGGTTATTAGGAACAGTTGGAGAACCAATAAATCCTGAGGCATGGATGTGGTACAACATTCATGTAGGAAAATCAAAACTTCCGATAGTTGATACATGGTGGCAAACAGAAACAGGTGGTATTTTAATTACTCCTCTACCAGGAGTAATGACCACAAAGCCCGGGTCAGCGAACAAACCCTTCTTCGGTATAGTTCCAAAGGTTCTTAAAGAGGATGGTTCTATAGCAAAAGTAAATGAAGGAGGCCTGCTCATAATAGAACGCCCATGGCCAGGTATGTTGCGCGGTACATATGGAGACCCTGAAAATAAACGCATAAAAGAAGTCTATTTTTCAAGATTCCCTGGAAAATATTTCACTGGTGATGGTGCACGTATTGATGAGGATGGAGACTACTGGCTAATGGGAAGGATTGATGATGTTATAAATGTATCAGGACATCGTCTTGGAACAGCAGAAGTGGAATCAGCACTCGTAAGTCACCCTGCAGTTGCTGAAGCAGCAACTGTGGGATTCCCGCACGAAATAAAAGGTGAAGGTATATATGTATATGTAACTCTCAAGGAAGGATATGAACCTTCTGCAGAACTTGCAAAGATACTCATAGGTCACGTAAGGCAGGTTATCGGACCTATAGCAACTCCTGATAAATTGCAATTTACCCCAGGACTGCCAAAGACGAGAAGTGGTAAGATTATGAGAAGAATACTGAGAAAGATTGCAAGAGGCGATACTGATGATCTCGGAGACACATCGACTCTTGCCGATCCTTCAGTTGTGGGACAGCTTCTTGAAGGTAAACTATAATATTTTATTCAGGATAATTCAATGTCAATGAAAAACCTTGAGGTTTTCTTTAATCCTCGTCGGATTGCTGTAATTGGTGCAAATGAGGATAAAACCTCTGCAGGATACAATATCTTTAAGAATTTGCTCGGACAGGGTTTTAAAGGGTCTGTATATCCAGTAAATCCTGCTCTTGAGTCAATTCAGGGGGTAGAGGCATTTCCTATGATCTCTTCTATCCAGCGGGATATTGATCTTGCAATAGTAGCAGTACCGCCAGCTGACATACCGGATATTCTGAATGAATGTGGAATTAAAGGAGTAAAGGGTGTCATTTTAATAAGTCCTGATTTTAAAAGCAGGGTTGATAACGCACAATCGCTCGAAAAAAATATTCAGGATATTTCTCAAAAATTTGGGATCAGGGTGCTCGGACCTGATTCTCTTGGTTATATAAGACCTCGCTTAAGATTAAATGCGAGTCTTTTTCCTCAGATCCCGCCTGCCGGTAATATTGCTTGCATTGTCCAGAGCGTAACTATCTCAACTGCACTTCTTGATCTTGCTGTCAGTAAAAATATAGGATTCAGTTATTTTATATCAGTTGGTACAAAAATAGATATTAAATTTGCTGATCTAATCGATTTCCTTGGTGTTGATCCTGAAACGAGATCTATTATCCTTTATGTCGAATCCATTAAAAATGGACGGAGGTTCATGACTGCTGTACGAAGTTTTGCCTCAAGCAAACCCATTATGGTCGTTAAACCTGGGAAATTCGATGTTTCTGCCCATATTGCACTCACACATTCAGGATTTCTTGCTGGAGAGGATAAAGTCTATGAAGCTGCTTTTAAAAGGGCTGGAGTAATCCGTGTAGATGAAATCCTCGATTTATTTTATTTGGCTGAATCCCTTTCAAAACAGCCCCGACCTAAAAATAAACGCCTGGCGATTGTAACTAATTCAGGTGGGCCAGCTGTCATTGCTGTTGATTCTTTATTAAAGCTGGACGGAGAACTTGCAAGCTTTGGGCATGATACAATGCAAACACTCAAAACTCAATTCCCATCTGTAAAACACATTCAAAACCCTGTTGACCTTCTTTTTGAATCATCACAGCATGATTATTACGTTGCTGTTAAAAGTTGTCTTAAGGATAAGGAAGTTGATGGTTTGTTGGTCATTCATACTCCGTCCTATGCATCAGATACGGAAGAGATTGCAAAAACTATTGTCTCAGCAGTTAAAGAATATCCATATAAGCCGACATTCACTGTATTGATGGGAGATGAACAGGTCTCATCTGCGCGAGAATATTTAAATGAGCATGGTATCCCAACATTTGTATCTCCTGAACAGGCAGTAAAAAGCTTTATATATATGTATCGTTATGATTACAATCTAAAACTCCTTCTTGAGACCCCTGAAGTTATTCTTAAAGATTTTGAGCCTAATCAAGACAAGGCAGAAGAGATAATCAAACATGCTTCAGAAGAAAAAAGACTTATTTTGAATTTAAATGAAGCAAACGAGATCCTTCAAGCATATGGCATACCTGTTATTCCTACAAAAATTGCGTTCACCGAGGAAGAAGCTATCAGCCTCTCTGAATCTTTCGGTTATCCAGTTGTTTTAAAAATAGATTCTCAGAAAATTTATCACAAACTTGAACATGGAGGCGTCATCATAAATCTTAAAGACAGGGATGCCGTAATTGATGCATTCAGAAGACTCAAAAAACTGGCAGATGATTTGAAAGATCCTAATGCCCCTATCCTTATACAGCCAATGTTAATCAAGCAGGGATATGAGCTGGTTATAGGAGCAAAAAAGGATTATACCTTTGGATCTGTAATCATATTCGGTACAGGGGGTGAACTGCTTGAAGCCATGGAGGATTATTCAATAGGTTTGTTGCCTCTGAACCAGACATTAGCAAGACGTATGATGAGTGAGACAAAAATTTATAAGTATCTCAGCACACAGGAAAATTATAAAAAGACTCTACGTTACCTGGAAGAAACTCTTGTCAGGTTTTCTCATCTCATCATCCAATTCCCGCACATTAAGGAAGTCGATATTAATCCATTCTTTGTAACTGAAAACGAAGGTTTTGTTCTTGACGCAGGTATAGTGCTTGAAGCAGATGTCCTCGAAGGCTTTCAACCATTTAAAGGAGATTTTTGTCCTCCTCATCTATCTATCTGTCCATATCCTGATCAGTTTATCGAGATATTGAAATTGAAAGAAAAGACACCAGTAATAATTAGACCTATTAGACCTGAAGACGAACCTTTAATTGATGAATTATTGAGGACATCTTCAGAGGAAACACTAATGCTGAGATTCTTCCGAAAAACTCCTGATATCCCACATGAGCAACTCGTGAAATATTGCCATATAGATTATGACAGGGAGATGGCTTTTGTGGCTACTATAAGAGAAGGTGGTCGTGAAAGAATAATAGGTGATGTAAGAATGAGCAGACAGCCAGATCTTGAAAATGCAGAGATGGCTGTTGTTGTTGGTGATAAGTGGCAGGGACAGGGTGTCGGCAAAATACTATGTCAGCACTGTCTGAAAGTAGCCAAAGAACTGGGGATAAAAAAGATGTGGATGGATATATTGCATATTAATTCTCGCATGTTACACAGAGCAGAAACTTTAGGATTTAAAAGGCATTCAGCAGATGATGATTCAGTCAAAGTTGTATTGGAACTTTAAGGTTGATGAACTTTTTCAACATAGTACTATTCGATTGTCATCATCCACCAGCTTGACTAGAGAATCCAGCAGGCTTTCGGGACGGGCTTGACAGACAAACGATAATGAATATTAGTTTGAACGATCATACATGATCTCAAAAAACCGAAACGTTAGTTTACGGTAATTCAAAATTAAGGAGGAAAGGATGAAAAGGTTAGTCTGTATCACAATTTTGTTTTCACTCATTATTTGTTGGACAGGTCTTTCATTTGCTGAAATGAATATTCAGGATCTTGAATACCAATTGCAGAAACTCCAGAAACAGATGGAAGAGATGGATGCTACCATGAAGGCACAGAAAGCAGAGATTGAAGCTCTTCAGAAAAAGCTTAAAGAAGCGCAAAAAGAAGAGCCGGCACCTGTAGCTGCTGCTCCTGCTGAGATCAAGACAAGCTCAAAATATAATATTAATTTTTATGGGAAGATCAAATTTGATGGTATCTATGATACAAACAACATGGGGAAAGACGAATTCATAACTTACATTCCACACAATGCAAACGGTGAAGACAAAGCTACCTTTAATTTGCGAGACACACGTTTAGGTATCGCTATTGAGGGGCCTCCACTGAATGGCTGGATTCCGCGTGGACGTTTTGAAACTGACTTTTATGGTAGCGATGCAGTAAATGCAAGTAATGGTGCAATGAGGATCCGTCTTGCATATATTGATTTAGAAAAATCAGGCATCCTGATAAGGATTGGTCAGGACTGGACCCCGATTGCAAACCTGAACCCGAGCACACTCGACTTTGCAGTTATGGGTTATAATGGAAACCTCTGGAACAGGGTTCCTCAAATTACAGTTAAACAGAACCTGGGAATCGGTCTCGAAGGACTTTTCACAATTTACCGTTACCGCTGGAGTGATGATGATGACACAACTGCTGTTTCAAGGACACGCGTAGATGCCCAGATTCATCTGCCATGGATAGGCGGGAAAATTGCTTACACAACAAATCTCCTCGATCCTGATAAAAAAGCATACTTTGCACTCGGTGGCGCTGTAAGAGATGGTGAGGTAAATAATAACGATGTTACACCTTACCTCGCTGCTCTTGAATTGAAGATTCCCTTCAGTATCGTTGAGTTGACAGGCGAAGCATATATGGGGCAAGGATTGGGAATCGAATACTATCGTCATAGCGGTGGTGGAGTTTTCAATACTAACGGACATGCAATCTTAACAAGAGGTGGTTTTCTCCAGACTTCTATAAAACCGATAAAGAATCTCCAACTAAATGTCGGCTATGGATTAGATAATCCGAAAAATGAAGATGTCGGAAATGAATTTTATCGTCAAAGTGAATATTTGTTCGGGAATATACAGGTTCAGATTTTGAAGGATGTTACTGCAGGGGTTGAAATGAATTATGTCGAAACAGAATGGGAACAGGGAAAACATTACGGCACACGTTACTCAACCTCTCTTATTTATACTTGGTAAGAATTATGTGGGTGGGGTGACCCCCCACCCAGCTTATCTTTTTCTCCTTATAAAATCTCTCGGCTTGCCAGCTGCTTTATGTGGCCCCACAAGACCATCTTCTTCCATCAACTCCATTATTCTTGCTGCTCTGTTATACCCTATCTTGAGACGTCTCTGTAACGATGATATAGATACTTCACCGAGCATCTCTCCAATTTCAATAGCTTTCTGATACAATTCATCCCTTTCTACTGACTTTTCTTCATCTTCCAGTTCATTAATATCTGTTGTAATATTTTCTAAAATTGAGTAATCTGGACTACCCTGTGCTTTAATAAATTCAGTAACAGCTTTAATCTCCTCTTCAGTAATCAAAGCACCGTGAACCCTTATCAATTTAGCACCAGGGAGCATAAACAGCATATCTCCTTTTCCAAGCAACTGCTCAGCGCCCTGCGTATCAATTATTGTTCTTGAATCTACCTTCGATGAAACATGAAAAGAAATTCTTGCTGGAAAGTTTGCTTTAATAATTCCTGTTATGACATCAACCGATGGCCTCTGTGTTGCAAGAATCAGATGAATACCTGAAGCCCTGCCCATCTGGGCAAGCCTTGCAATCGAATCTTCCACTTCGTTAGGGGCTGTAAACATCAGATCAGCAAGCTCGTCTATAATCACGACTATATAAGGAAGCCTATCTTCTTGACTAACTCTAAGATTAAAACTATCAATATTTCTTGCTGCCTTTTCAGCAAGAACCCTGTACCTTCTCTCCATTTCTATAACCATCTTCTTTAATGAATCAGCAGCTTCTTTAGGATTTGTTATGACCGGAGATATCAAATGCGGAATTTCTTCATATGCAGAAAGTTCAAGTAGTTTTGGATCGACCATCAGCATCTTTACTTCTGAAGGGGTTGCTTTATAAAGGATACTCATCACCATAGAATTGATTGAAACACTCTTTCCCGCTCCTGTAGCACCAGCAACAAGTAAATGGGGCATTTTCGATAGATCAGCGATAACAGGTGACCCATAAATATCTTTTCCAAGGCCAAGCGTAAGTTTTGACTTGTTCTTCTGGAAAATCTCTGAAGATAAGATCTCTCTCAAAAATACGGTATCCCTCTGTTTGTTTGGGACCTCTATGCCAATAACTGCGTTGCCAGGTATTGGAGATACCCTAACGCTTTGAGCCTTAAGTGCAAGTGCAAGGTCATCAGATAGTGATACTATTCTGTTTATTTTTACACCAGGAGCAGGCTCGAACTCATACATAGTCACTATTGGTCCTGGATGCACCTGTGTTATCTTGCCTTCAACTCCAAAATCTTCAAGTTTCTTTTTAATCAGTGATGATTCAACCCAGCGATCTTCCTTAGATGGCCTGCTGGATATAGAATCGGGGACTTTTAGAAGTTCCAGCGAAGGGAGTTCATATGAGCCAATCTTTCTTGGGGCCAGCGGCTCAGACACTAATTTTGACATAGTTTGTGAAAACGATACCTCTTCAGGTTCCCGAATAATTATATCCTGTTCCTGCGGTTCCTCTTCTATTATCTCCTCGACTTTCCTTTTTTCTCTAATATTCTGAACCTTATTTTTCTTTCTTTTCAGCGCCAGTGCAGTCACAGATACAGGGCTTAGTAATATTATGGAGGTCAGGAACATTGAAAGAGAAAAGATATAAGCACCTGGTATATACACAAGTTTATTTGTAATATGAGTTATTCCTTTTCCAATCAAACCACCAATTCCGTCAGGATATTTGTCGAGGTTCAAAACAAGTGCATCAGAAAAAAGTGTGCACAACATGGATGACGAGATGATGAAGAGAATACCTCCAAGCAGGTATATTTTGTGCCCTTCTTTTCCAAGAAGCCGTTTGATGCCATAAATTATTATAAATACCGGAAACAAAAAAGCTGAGAATCCAAACAGAATTATCATCCAGCCTGATATATTGGCACCGATAATACCGCCGAGATTTTTATAATGTTCAAAGGGCTCAACAGTTCTGAAGAAAAGAACAGGATCTTTTATATTATTTGTGATAAGGCTAATTAAAAGATAGATACTGCCCATTACTGAGATAACCCCAATTACTTCTTCTTTTATGCGCCTTATCCTTTCAGCCATATACCTATTATTATAACAACTGCAAGTATGAACCTGTAATAAACAAATATATTTAACGGATATTTTTTAAGAAATTTCATTAAAAACTTAATTGCAATAAATCCTGTAATACCCGATGCAACAACACCTGTTAAAAAAAGTTCTGGATCATGATTTAAAGGATTTGAAAATGCTTTATAAGAATGAAGAAGCGTTGCTCCTGCAATAATAGGGGTTGATAGAAGAAATGAGAACTTTGCAGATGCATCCCTTTTTATTCCTAAAAAAAGTCCTGCTGTAATAGTAATTCCTGAACGCGAAACTCCTGGTATGATAGCAAAAGCCTGTGAAATACCTATTATAATAATTTCTTTTAACCCTATTTTCTCAAATTCTTTAAATTTAAGTGCCTTCTCAGCAATAAGCATTAAGATGCCAACAATAACCAGCGAAAATACTATTATCAGCGGCTCTCTCATTCTTGTCTCAACAAAATCATTCAGGAGGAATCCTGCTATCCCTGCTGGTAATGAACCAATAATAATGAACATAAAAATTCTCTGATTGTTTGTAATAAAATTTAGCCAATCTCTCCAGAAACAAATGACAACTGCAAGAAGAGTACCTGCATGGAGCGCAACATCAAATGTAAGGGTGTCTACATCTCCACTCCAGTTAAACAACCAAGGTAATAGTATCAGATGGGCTGTGCTACTTATCGGTAAAAATTCTGTAATGCCTTGGACAATGCCGAGTATGATCGTTTCTATCATACTGATTAAATTTTTAGGATGATCGGTATGATCATCGGCCTCCTGTCCATGGTATCTCTTAAATATTTCTTTAATGTGCTCCTGAGTTTTGCCTGAAGAAGTGAAGTATCTGAAATGAGTTCCTTATCAAGTTCCTTTATGGTATTCGATAGAAGCTCTTTCACATTGTACAATACATCTTGTGATGCATCTTCGAATATAAATCCTCGCGATATAATTTCAGGCCCTGATATAATATTGCCGTTTAGTTTTTCAAGAACTAACAGAATCAATACAATGCCATCGTGTGCAAGTCTCAGTCTATCACGGAGCACCATTTCTTCAACATCACCAATTCCCTTTCCATCCATAAATATGCGTCCTGAATTTACCCTCCCATTCTTTCTCGCTTCTTTTTCGCTGATTTCAAGGATATCTCCATTTTTGAGTATAAATATATTTTCACTCGGAATATCGAGCTTTTTTGCAAGCATTGAATGATACACAAGATGTCTGTATTCTCCATGAACTGGCATAAAATATTTCGGTTTTATAAGATTCAGCATCAGTTTGAGTTCTTCTTTTGAAGCGTGGCCAGAAACATGTACCTCTGATACTTTTTCATAAATTACTTCTGCCCCACGCCTGAATAGATGATTTATAATTTTTCCTATAGACCTTTCATTGCCGGGTATCATTTTTGCCGATAAAATAACCGTATCTCCCTCTTTAATCTTAATCTGCTTATGTTCATCTGTTGCAATCCTTGAGAGCACACTCATCGGTTCACCCTGACTTCCTGTTGTAATAATAACTATTTCGTTATCATTTAGTTTTTTAAGATCTTCAAGTCTTAGCCATGTATTCTGAGGTATTCTGAGATATCCAAGATCGAGTGCTATCTGGGCATTTGATACTATACTCTTTCCACATAGGATTACACGCCTTCCGAATTTTACAGCTACATCAATAGCCTGTTGAATTCTGTGTATATTAGATGCAAATGTTGCGATTATAATTCTTCCTTTTGCATTAAAGAAAATATCTTCGAATGCACGTCTAACCTCTTTTTCTGAAAATGTAAATCCTCCTTTTTCAGCATTTGTGCTATCAGATAGCAGAAGCAAGACCCCTTTTTCTCCATATTCTGAAAATTTATGAAAATCCATTAGCTGGCCATCTACAGGAGTTGGATCAAGCTTGAAATCACCTGTATGCACTACCATACCTAAGGGTGTCTTAATCCCGAGCCCAACTCCATCAACAATACTGTGCGTCACTCTTATAAACTCAATAGAAAATACACCGAGATTTATGACCTCCCTTGGTTTTACTGGAATAAGTTCAATATCTTCAAGATGATATTCCCTCAGCTTCTCTCTAACAAGGCCGAGTGTTAATGGAGTTCCAAAGACCGGGACTCTAATCTCCCTGAGTAGAAATGGAAGTGCACCTGTATGATCTTCATGACCATGTGTAATCACAACTCCCCTAATTTTGTCTTTGTTATCTGCAAGATAAGAGAAATCAGGAATGACAAAATCAACACCGAGCATATCCTCTTCTGGAAACATAAGTCCTGCATCAATAACAATAATGTCATTTTGATATTCAAAGACAGTCATGTTGAGGCCAATCTCCTCAACACCACCAAGGGGAATTACAGAAAGAATATTTTCCACTTTTTTTTATTATATCAAATTTTCAATAGTGTTATTTACTGGGATATAAATCAAAAAATAAAGATAGAAATTGTTTCCTCTGTATAAATTTTTCCCTTAACCCAGATAATGCAGATATTGTGAAAAAATTCATTTAACTCGACGTCCCCCCTTTAATTAGGGGGGATTAAGGAAAGGGGAATTTTCAGAAAAATCCGAACCTTATGTTGTATTGTATTGATATAAATACATTCTAGTGTACTGTCCCATAATTAGCTATACATAATAAAGTGAGATATGTTATTATGATTGCATGCGAACTACAAAACAAATTCAATT
>FWPV01008288.1_pt1 | contig 18254 bp, 18 predicted proteins | sample 2228371 | NCBI WGS metagenome assembly FWPV01 (sample SAMEA103939776, study PRJEB20133) | metagenome
AATATATTCCTGGAACTCCCAGTCCGATGAAGCACCCCGAGAAGGTGGACATGGTCGTATTTCGAGAGAATACGGAAGATGTCTATGCCGGTATTGAATATCGAGAGGGATCGAAAGAGGCGTTGCGTTTGAGAGAATTTCTTGAAAAGGAATTGGGAAAAACCATCCGTGAAGATTCTGGGATTGGCATCAAACCTATCAGCCGCTTCGGAACAAAACGACTTGTTCGAAGGGCAATTCACTATGCCCTTTCCCATCAACGAAAGAGCGTCACCCTGGTGCATAAAGGGAATATCATGAAATTTACAGAAGCCGCCTTCAGGGATTGGGGCTACGAGTTAGCCAAAGAAGAGTTTGGCGGTCAGGTCATTTTGGAGAGTGAAATTGGGGAGAAGAAGGTGGCGGAAGGAAGGCTCCTGCTGAATGATCGGATTGCTGATGCCATGTTTCAGCAGGTTCTGCTCCGACCGGAGGAGTATGATGTTCTGGCCATGCCCAATCTGAATGGAGATTATATGTCCGATGCCCTGGCCGCGCAGGTGGGAGGTCTTGGCATGGCGCCTGGAGCCAATATTGGAGATCAGGCTGCTGTCTTTGAGGCAACTCATGGAAGCGCCCCAAAATATGCAGACCAGGATGTCATCAATCCTTCCTCCCTCCTCCTATCTGGAGCCATGATGTTCGATTACTTAGGATGGCGGGAAGCTGGAGAAGCCATTACAAAGGCATTGGAGAAGACCCTCTCTCAAAAGATCGTCACCTATGATCTGGCACGGCAGATGAAAGGTGCCAGAAAGGTAAAATGTTCTGAATTTGCTACCGCCCTTATCGAAAATCTTTGACAATGGAATCGGTTTCAGTTTAAATATAGGAGCGGGATGTCATTCAGGATAGAAAGTATCCTGTTTCCAATGAAGAGGTGATCATGGCAGAACTGAAGAAACCCAAAGAGCCACCGAGAATCGATATCTTCAAGGCCTGGTGTAAGGCTTGCGGCATTTGCGTGGCTTTCTGTCCCACCGGCGTATTGGCTAAAGATGAAGCGGGTTATCCCTATGTGAAGGATATTGAAAAGTGCATCAACTGCGGGTGGTGTGAGATTCGATGTCCGGATTTTGCCATCACTGTGGAGACCAAAACAAAAGAAAAGAAAAAAGTTGAGGTGCACGTTGAAGAAGCAGAACCAAAAGGGGAAGAGGAAGTCTCTCCAGAGAGAATTGTTGCTTCAGGGCAATGAAGCCATCGCAGAAGGGGCCCTTCGAGCGGGATGTCGTTTCTTTGCGGGTTATCCCATTACCCCTGCCACTGAAATCTCCGAAGTCTTATCCGTCCGGCTTCCCACGGTGAATGGCACCTTCATCCAGATGGAGGATGAAATCGCAAGTTTGGGAGCCGTCATTGGAGCCTCCCTTACAGGAGTGAAGTCGATGACGGCAACCAGTGGTCCAGGGTTTTCTCTGATGCAAGAGAATCTGGGTCTTGCCATCATTGCCGAAATTCCATGCGTGATCGTCAACGTCATGCGAGGAGGTCCCAGCACCGGGCTTCCGACGTTTCCGGCACAGGGCGATGTGATGCAGGCGCGATGGGGGACCCATGGCGACCATCCCATCATCGTCCTTTCCGCTTCTACCGTGCGGGAATGTTATGACATGACGATTCGCGCTTTTAATCTCTCAGAAAAGTTTCGGACTCCGGTCATCCTTCTGATCGATGAGGTGGTGGGCCATATGCGGGAGAAGATGGTCCTGGATGAGGAAGAAGAGGTTGAAATCTTCAATCGCGTCAAACCGACGATGCCGCCTGAATGGTATATCCCCTACGAGGATACCCCCAGTGGAATCCCCCCGATGGCCAATTTTGGGGAAGGATATCGGTATCATGTGACCGGATTGACGCATGATGTTCGAGGTTTTCCCACCTCGAGACCGGATGAGATTGGTCCCTTCATTACGAGGCTTCACCGTAAGATCAGCTCCCATTTCTCAGAGATTCAGACCGCCGATTTTTTCCAGACCGAAGACGCCGAGATCACCCTCATTGCTTATGGCTGTGTGGCACGTTCTGCCAAAAGGGCAGTCGTTGAAGCCAGGGAGAAAGGGATGAAGGTTGGGCTGCTCAAATTGAACACCCTTTGGCCCTTTATGAGGTCAGCGGTTGAGAAGGTTCTCCAGACGTCGAAGATTCTCATCGTTCCCGAGATGAATATGGGGCAAATGTCCCGAGAGGTGAAACGGGTCAACCGGGGGACAGCCCGGGTGATTACTCTAAATAAGGTGGATGGGACGATCATCACACCGATGGAAATACTGTGCCGAATCCAGGAGGTCGCCTGATGGCGGAGATCACAAAACTCATCCACAAATATCTACGTCATGATAAGAAATTTCCTCATGTCTGGTGTCCGGGATGTGGCATCGGGATTATGTTAGGCGCTCTCATTCGGGCAATTGATAAGATTGGATATGAAAAGGATGAGATTGTCCTGGTGTCAGGAATCGGATGTTCGGGAAGGCTTCCGGTTTATGTTGATTTCAATACCCTTCACACCACCCATGGTCGTGCCCTCACGTTTGCCACCGGGATCAAATTGGCCAAACCCAGCCTGAAAGTCATTGTGATCATGGGCGATGGAGATGCAGTCGCCATTGGTGGCAACCATTTCATTCATGCGGCCCGACGAAATATCGATATCTCCACCATCATCTTGAATAACAATATCTACGGAATGACTGGCGGACAGAGTTCTCCGACCACACCGTATGGAATGAGGACGACGACCACCGTCTATTCCAACATTGAGCAGTCTTTCAATATCTCCGAATTGGCGGTGACTGCCGGAGCGGCTTTTGTGGGGCGAGGAACCGTCTATCATGCCAGACTTCTTGACAGCCTCATGGAAAAAGCCTTTTTGAAGCAAGGATTTTCGGTAGTAGAGGTGATTTCTCACTGCCATACCCAGTATGGCAGACAGAATCGACTGGGAACGGCTGTGGAGATGATGGAGCAACAGAGAGATCGTTCCGTCACTGTGGAGAAAGCCGTTAAGATGAAACCAGAGGAACTGGCGGATAAGATCGTCATCGGTGTGCTGGTGGACAAAACCTTGCCCGTTTATCAAAACGAATATGAGAAGATTCGGGAGAAAGCCAAGGGTTCGGTGAAAGGATAGGGAGATGGGGAGATAAATCCGATTCAACCTAAAACTCTAAACCATAAACTCTAAATAAACTCAAAACACAAATTTAAAAACTCGTAACATTTTAGTTCTTTGAAAAATCTTTTATAAAATCCCTCCAAAGCTCCCTTTGCCAAAGGGAGGAGAAGTTTAACCCCCTTTGAAAAAGGGGGATTGAGGGGGATTTGTGGTTTTACGATATCTTGTCATGCCTCTTTTTCAAAGCGCTAAAGTGTTACAAAAACTCAAAATATTATTTATTTTGAATTTTAAACTTTGGATTTTAGGTTTGTTTAGAGTTTAGGGTTTCGAGTTTAGGATTTTACTTCTTCATTTCGCATCTCCTCTTATAGCCTGTTTCATTCTGATTGCGATAGTTGAGGGGAATAGGGATGGCTAATCGATACGAAATCCGTCTTGGTGGATCCGGGGGCCAGGGAATCATCCTGATGGGGATCATCCTGGCAGAAGCGATTGGGATTTATGATCATCAATTTGTTGCCCAAACCCAGAGTTATGGCCCCGAGGCAAGGGGAGGGTCGAGCAAATCGGAAGTGATCGTAAGCGATCAGGAGATCGACTACCCCAAGGCGATGAAACCGGACCTTCTCTTGGCGATGAACCAGAAGTCGTGCGATGATTTTTATCCTGACCTTAAAGAGAATGGTCTGCTCATCGTCGATTCAACGTTTGTGACCCAGGTCCCCAGCCAGAAGGCTTTTCGAATTCCTTTTACCCGCATCGCAAGAGAGAAATTGAAACGGGAGATGGTAGCCAATATTGTGGCTCTGGGGGCCCTCTGTCAACTCGCTCCGGTCGTTTCAGCAAAAGCCATTGAATCAGCGGTTCTGGCTCGGGTCCCTAAGGGGACCGAGAAGTTAAACCGAGATGCTTTGAAGGCTGGAATGGCTGCGGCGAAACGGGCGAAGAGGGAACGGTCGAGTGTCGACCTCCTTCCGGAGATCCCCAAAGAAGATCTTTTGGATTCATACTAATGCAAACGCATTAAGTTAAGTAATGTGTCGTTGCGAGGAGCTGAGGGACGAAGCCATCCCTTTTTAGATTGCCGCGCTTCGCTCGCAACCACTTCGTCGGGTTGCCACGTCCTTCGGGCTCGCAATGACAACGTGAGGTGTTAAAATATTTAATGTGTTTGTATGAGCAAGAAAATAATTCTTTGGTTGAGGTAAGGTCAAGGATGCCGGTTTCATCTGTAGGTTATGGTTGGGGTATTAAACCATTGAACCTAACCCTTACCTGTAGACCAAACTGGCCTCATAGCCTTCGCCCTGACCGAAGGGCCATTTTCATGGTTGGAGGGTGACCCCCGGCCATGGAACATGAGTTGAAAGAATCAGGAAATCAGAATACATCCCACCCGATGTTCTGGTTGCGAGATCACGTTCATCAGACCGACCGAATGAAAAGAAACCCAACCGTCTATGCCCTGACGAAACGGATGGCCAGACTGGTCTTTTCTCTCTTCTACAAGCTGGAGACAGAAGTGAAAGGGGTCCTTCCAGATCAGGGCCCTCTCATCATTCTTCCGAAGCACCAGTACTGGACTGACATTCCTCTGGTCGGTCTGGCTTTCCCTCAACCCCTCTATTTCGTGGCGAAAAGAGAGCTTTTCCGCTATCCACTGATTCGAAATTATCTCTCCCTCGGAGGCGGGATCCCGTTGGATCGTGAGCGAACGATCCGGACTCTGGAGTCGTTTAAGAGGCTGGCGGGATTGTTGAAAAGGAGAGAGAGGATCGTCATCTTTCCAGAGGGAACCTATTTCAAAAACATTGTCGGAAAAGGCAAAAGCAGGCTCCTTCAATGGATTTTAACATTTCAGGAAACATTCAACGAAAGGATTCCATTCATTCCTGTTGGCATCCATTACGGAGAAAGAATAGGATTCAGGAGGCAGGTCAAGATTTGCATTGGTTCTCCTCTTTATGCGGAGAGAGATTCGGAGGCACTCTCCCTGACCGATCGAGTGATGGATGAGATCAGTCGCCTGTGTGGAATGCCCCGGTGTATAGAGTAAATTTCGGATTACAGATTGCGGAATTCGGAATAAAAATTTAAGAATCCTTCCTTTCATAAACTCCGCACTCCGCATTCCGAAATCCGAATTTGAAAAGGAGGAAAAGATGCCAAGACGGGAAAGAGATCGAGAATTGGCAAGAAGAAGGAAACGGAAGAAAGAGCGAAGAAAACTTCGGGCCAAAGGGCTTCTTCCTTCTCCTTCTGCTAAAGAAGGCATTAAAGAAGGAGGGAAGAAGAAGGTGGAGAAACCGGCTCCTCCACCTCAAGAAGCATCTCAAGAAAAAGTGACCTCAACAACCGAATCCCCAACTCTTGAAAGTTGATCGTTGAGAGACCGGGAAGGGTATTGTCCGAATTCTGAAATCATTTGGATTTCATCGGGATGAAATACCAGGTCCCTTTTTTCATCTGTTTGATCTCCCGGATCAATTGAGCAAAATCCTCCTTCCGGTTGACAAAGTCTATCTCACTGGTATCCACCACGAGAAGGGGACTCTGATCATAGTGAAAGAAGTAATAATTGTAAGCCTCTGTCAGAGTCTGGAGGTAGTCTAAGTCAAGTTCTTTCTCATAGGGGATGTTTCTCGCTTTGATCCGTTGCATCAAGACTTCTGGTTTTGCTTGTAGAAAGATGACCAAATCGGGGGTCGGGATTCTCCCGTTCAGAAGGCTATAGATCTGTTCGTAGAGTGCCAGTTCATGATCATTCAGAGTTAACGAGGCAAAGATCCGATCCTTGGCAAAAAGATAGTCGCTTAGCGTGACCTGATTGAAAAGGTCGAATTGGGCAATTTCTTTCTGCTGCTGAAAACGGTTTAATAGAAAGAAGATCTGAGTTTGGAAGGCATACTTCTTCCGATCCTGATAAAACTGAGGCAGAAAGGGGTTCTCTTCAGGCTTTTCGAGGATCAGTCGAGCATGAAACTCTTTGGCAAGGAGTTTCGTTAGACTCGTTTTTCCTACCCCAATAGGTCCTTCGATCACAATATATTGAAACATAGTTTTAATGATGGATCGGACGGGTGGATACCTTTCGAGCCATCCCGTCTCTACGGCATGGTGTATTTCTTTCCTGGAAGCCGAACGGTCAGAACAGGACAGGTGGATTGCCTAACCACCTTTTCCGCGGTGCTTCCAAAGAAGATGTAATCCAATCCCGTTCGACCATGGGTTCCCATCACGATCAGATCGGCCTTGGTCTTCTTGGATAATCGAATAATTTCAACAAAAGGCTCTCCCGTTTTGATCACCACTTCATAGTCCTTAAATCGTTCCATTTTATCAAGATAATTTTTTTTTAATTGTTCATCCAACTCTTTCTTCTGAGAGAGTTTTAATTCCGCTAATTTTTCAGGGGGGAGGTAAATGGAGAGCTGTTCCGGATGGACGGGCTCTGGCGTCACATGGAGAAGCAGGAGTTTCGATTTGTAGGTCTTGGCTAAATTGAGGGCATAGGTAAAGGCGTAGTGGGAATTTTCCGAAAAGTCAGTACAGAAGATAATTTTTTGAAACATTGAAGGATCCTCCTTTCATGGGAAGACTTGACAGTCCTCTATTTCAGAATTATTCTTCTTCTTATTTATCACATTTCACTCTTTTTATGCTACAAAAATTTTTCTCTGGTCGGCAGGCATCAGGAGGAGGTCAAAAGGGTTAAGGATTCGTTATGCACACCACTTGCGGGATACAAAGGAGGGAACATGCTCAGAAATAAACAGATCGGGTTTTTAGGGACAGGCAATATGGGAGAGGCACTGATCCATGGACTGCTTCACGGCCATCTTTGTCGACCGGAACAGATCGTCTGTTCCGATGTGAGGCCGGAGAGATTGAAAGCCGTCCGGGATCAGTATGGCGTGAAGGGAACCTCCCATAATGTAGAGGTGGTCAAACAATCTGATATCATCGTTCTGTCGGTGAAACCTCAGATTATGAAACAGGTGGTGATGGAGGTGGCGAAACATTTCGATTTTTCGAAGCTGATCATTTCCATTGCGGCTGGAGTGCCTTTGGATGCCATTGAATCCTGTGCACGAAAAGAACTGAAATTAATCCGGGTCATGCCCAACATTTGTGTCTCGGTCCGTGAAGGCATTTCTGCCATTGCCGGAGGCAGACATGCCTCAAGAGAGGATTTAATGATGGCCAAGACCATCTTCGATTCAGTAGGAAAATCGATCTTCATTGAGGAATATCTGCTTGATGCGGTGACGGGTTTGAGCGGGAGCGGTCCTGCTTATATCTTCCTCATCATCGATGCCTTGGCCGATGCAGGCGTCAAGGTAGGGCTCTCAAGAAATGATGCCCTGGTTCTTGCCTCTCAGACCGTTCTGGGTGCGGCGAAGATGTTGATTGAGACGGGGGAACATCCCGGGAGGCTCAAGGATATGGTGACCTCTCCTGGCGGAACGGCCATCGCAGGACTTCATACCTTGGAACAGGGAGGCGTGAGAACGACGCTGATCAACGCCGTCGAGGTGGCCACGGAAAGATCGAAAGCTCTGGGCGAGATGATGAAGAATAATCTGATCAATGGATCCTAATGGGAGGGAGATCTATGGCGAAACCAGAGATAGAATTTGTCGATATCGATACCGAATATGAATGGCGACCTGTGGAAGGGGATACTCTTGGGATTAAAGAGAAGATCCTCAGTGCTGATCCTGACACAGGGTCTTACACCCGACTCCTCAAATTTCCTCCGGGAATTAGAACTTCTGAAACCCTCGTTCATGACTTTTGGGAAGAGGTTTACATCGTTGAAGGAGAACTGATTGACCTCGCTAAAAAGAAGACCTTCTCGAAAGGGTTTTATGCCTGCCGGCCTCCTGGGATGAAACATGGTCCCTATGAGATTCCAAGAGGATGTGTGACTTTTGAGATCCGGTATTATAAATAGAGTAAAAAGGTTTGGGATCGAATGGCCATGGTGGCGATATCGTCAGGTTGAAATGGATGTTGATTGCTGTTGAAGCTCGTATCGAAATTCGTTTGTGGATGCTGGATACTCGAGATTCAGGTTTCGACCTTCCTACATCGATGTTAGCATCAGCACCATAAACCATTTGTCTTTGTTTACTGGCATTTGATGACAAAGCATTGAGAAGGGGGTTCCTTTGAAAAGAATGAAATTTATCCTTGAAACGAAAGGTCAAGAGGAAGAGGTCTGGTTTGATATCATTCGGATGATCAACGCAGGTTATACCGGGAGAGACCAGGAAAAAGTGAGGCGGCACATCGAAGAGTTGAAGAAAGAAGGGATCCCTGCCCCCGACTCCACTCCCACAGCCTATGAGATGATCACTCAACTGGTCTATTTCGATGATGAGATCGAGGTTGTGAGCGAGCGAACCTCTGGAGAGGCGGAGTATGTCCTCCTTTGTGGTGCAGATGAGGTCTACGTTGGAGTGGGGAGTGACCATACAGACAGAGAACTGGAACCGGTCAGCATCCTCAAATCGAAACAGGTCTGTCCCAATGTGATGTCGAATCGGATCTGGCGTCTCAAAGAGGTCCGTGAGGATTGGGATCAAATGCTCCTCAGGAGTTGGACAAAAGAGGGAGCAGGGGAGAAGTTTCTTTACCAGGAAGCCTCCCTCTCGGCCATGCTCACGCCTGAAGATTTGATGGCTTTTGTTCAACATAAAATGCAAGATCAGAACCTCACAGGAACCCTGATCTTCTCCGGGACGATTCCCGCCCTCACCGGAAAGTTTGTATATGGTTCCTATTTTGAAGTCGAACTTTTTAATCCTCGAACGGGAAACAGGCTCGATTGCCACTATCACATTCAGGTCTTGGATTACCTAAGGAGGCAGTAAAAGATGTTCAGGGTGACCTCGATTCAACTGGGAATAGGAGAGGAGGACAAAGCCCAGAGGATGGAGCGTGTCGAGCGTCTTCTGGATCAGGTCAAAGGAACGCATCTCGTCATCCTTCCGGAGATCTGGAATATTGGCTACTTTTCCTTCGATCTTTATGAAAAAGAGTCAGAGACAGTCAACGGAGAGACGGCCCAGAGAATGTCGAAAAAGGCGAAAGAAATAAGATGTTATCTCCATGGCGGGAGCTTTGTGGAAAAAGAAAATGGAACGTTCTACAACACCAGTCTTCTCTTTGATCCCGATGGCAATCAAATCGCACGATATCGGAAGATCCATCTCTTCGGTTATGGGTCGCAGGAGAGTCAGATCCTCGCTCGAGGCAAGGAGGTGGTGGTGGTCGAGACAGACCTCGGGAAGATCGGAATGTGCACCTGCTACGATCTCCGATTTCCGGAACTCTTCAGAAGGATGCTCCAGCAGGGGGCAGAAATCTTTTTAGTCACCTCCGGATGGCCCTATCCCCGACTGGAGCACTGGCTGATGTTTAATCGCATTCGAGCTATTGAGAACAGTGCCTTCCTTATCTCCAGTAACTGTACAGGAAAGAACCGGGGGATTCAGTTCTGCGGCCACAGCATGATCGTGGATCCCTGGGGAACCATTCTCGCCAGTGGCGGGGATGAGGAGTGCATCGTGGAAGCAAAGATCGATATCCAGAAGGTCTCTTCTGTCCGAAACGAATTTCCAGCAGTGAAAGATCGGATTTTTTAAACCGCCATGCCTTTAAAACGATTTGAATTTTTCAATTTTTTCTCTCTTCAAGACCTTTTAGAATTTCTCGCCCGACATGGGAAGGAGGCCAGATGCATAGCAGGCGGGACGGACCTCCTTGTCCAGATGAAACAGGGGCAGATTCTTCCACAGCGAATTCTCAATCTACTTCTACTCACAGAGTTGAAGGGCATCGAAAAAGAGGGAGGTGTTCTCCGGATTGGAGCCCTGACACGACATGCCGATCTGGAACGCTCTCGTTTGCTCGAAAAGGGTTGGGGGCTTCTCGCCCTGGCTGCCCATAAGATTGGTTCTCCCCAGATCCGCCATCTTGGAACGATAGGAGGAAATCTTTCCAATGCTTCCCCCTCTGCTGACACGGCTCCGCCTCTGCTGGTACTGGAGGCAGAGGTTTGTCTCATCCGTCAAAAGGAAGAGCGTCGAATGCCTCTCAAAGCTTTCTTCAAGGGGCCAGGGCAGACAGCGTTAGGGGAAGACGAGCTTCTCAAAGAGGTGAGGATTCCAGAGCCTCCGGAAGGAAGTCGTTTCTCCTATCTTAAACTCGGGCGAAGAAAGAGTATGGACCTGGCGTTGGTCAGCGCGGCGGTCCTACTGGAGGTGGATCCGGTTCGGAAAACGTTTGGACAGGTTCGAGTGGCTCTTGGATCGGTTGCTCCCACACCCATCCGAGCCGAAAGAGCGGAGAAGCGGCTTGAGGGAAGCCCTGTGGGCGATGAAACGATTCGCGAGGCCGCTGAGCTTGCAGCACAGGAATGCCAGCCGATTACCGATCTTCGTGCCTCAGCGGAATACCGCAGGGAGATGGTGAAAGTGCTGGTGACGAGGGCGATCCAGCAATCCCTTGGATGCTCTATACCGGCAACCGGAATTTGAATTGGAGCGTTGAATGAAGTACTCCATCCAACTGATCGTCAATGGAGAGTTGGTTGAGCTTGAGGTACCAGCCAATCGGACCCTTCTGGAGGTGTTGCGAAATGACCTGGAACTGAGGGGTGCCAAAGAGGGGTGTGGCGCGGGGGAATGCGGGGCCTGCACCGTTCTATTGGATAATGAGCCTGTCAACTCCTGCCTTGTCTTGGCCCTGCAGGCAAGCGGCAGAAGGGTGACGACGATTGAAGGGTTGGGCAAAGATGGGGAACTCCATCCCCTTCAGGAAGCCTTTATCCAATACGGGGCGATTCAATGCGGATTTTGTACCCCCGGTATGATTCTTTCCGCGAAAGCCCTGCTTGACAAAAATCCAAATCCAACGGAGAGAGAGGTTCGGGAAAGTCTGGTGGGAAATTTCTGTCGATGTACAGGTTATCAGAAGATTGTTGAGGCCATCCTCTCTTTGTCCCAACAGAGACATTCACAGGAGGAGAGTCGAAAGGGATGATGAAGTATTCGATTGTAGGCCATTCGGTTCCTCAAATGGATGCCAGTGAAAAAGCAAGGGGGATGACTGAATTCGTCTCGGATCTCCGGTTTCCTGGAATGCTTTATGGAAAAATACTCCGGAGTCCTCACCCCCATGCTCGCCTCTTGTCTATTGATTCTTCGAAGGCGAGGCGACTGAAAGGGGTCAAGGCCGTGGTCACAGCAGACGATACACCGAAAATCCCTTTTGGCCCAAGAACAGAGGATTGGACCATCTTTGCCGTCAATAAGGTGCGATTCATTGGTGACGAAGTAGCAGCCGTGGCCGCTGTGGATGAGGAAACCGCAGAGGAAGCCCTTGAACTGATTCGGGTGGAGTATGAGGTGCTTTCCGCTGTGTTTGATCCGATTGAAGCGATGCAACCCGGAGCTCCCCTGATTCACGATCGAGAAAGAAATATCGTTTCGGAGTTTCGATTGAACAAAGGGGATGTGGATCAAGCCTTCCGAACCTGTGCTGTGGTTCACTCAGAGCACTATTTTACCAATCAGGTTTATCAGGCCTATTTGGAGCCAATGGCCTGTGTGGTGACTGGCGATTCCTCAGGGAAATTGACTTTTTACCTGGCAACCCAGATCCCCTCCATGACCCGCCTCACCTATGCCAGGGCTCTTGGTCTTTCGCTGGAGAAGGTGCGTGTGATTGTCCCTTCTTATGGAGGGGCTTTTGGAGCAAAGATGGAGACCAATCTCCACCTGGCTGGAGCCATCCTCTGCCAGAAAACCGGGAAGCCCGTTAGGATGGTGAATAGCCGGAGAGAGGATTTTATGGCAGGTAATCCTCGAGTGCCCATGTATATTGACCTTAAAATTGGGGCGAGAGAGGATGGGACACTCATCGCCAAGGAGGCGAAGGTCATTGGCGCCTCTGGAGCAAGAGCTGTCTATTCCATGGCCATTGTTGCCACGGCCTGCTATCGGGTTGACTCTCTTTATCGGTTTGAACATCTGCGAACGGAAGGATGGACCGTTTACACCAACACGGTTCCTACGAGTTGTTTTCGGGGCTTTGGAAATGCCCAGATGACTTTTGCTCTTGAGAGCTCTCTGGATATGATTGCAGAAGCTTTAAAAATGGACCCCGCAGAACTGCGTCTCAAAAATGGTCTGAAGACCGGTGAAGTCTCGATCCATGGCTGGCAGATTGGATCGTCGGGGCTGGAGGAATGCATCCGGAAGGCTGTGGACGCGTCAGGGTGGATTGAGAAACGACAGAGGAAGCGGTTTGGCCGAGGTCTGGGGCTGGCATGCTGTAACCATGTGTCAGGAAATCGGGCCTTCTCACGGGAGTTTGATGGAAGCGGAGGGATCGTCCGTATCGGCAGAGAAGGGAAAGTCCTGGTCTATCATGGAGAGTCGGACATGGGTCAGGGGCAGAAAACAGTTTTTGCCCAGATCGTTGCAGAGGAGTTAGGTATTGGGCTGAACCGGGTTGAAGTTGCTTTAGTGGATACCGATATCAGTCCTTTTGGCATGGGAAGTTTTGCTACCCGTGGGACCGTCTTTGGCGGAAATGGGGTGAAAGCCGCTGCCCGGCATGCCAGAGACCAGATCTTTGAAATTGCAGCAGAATGGTTTGAGACAACCCCCTCTCACCTGGAAGCCAAAGAGGGTAAGATTTATGTGAAAGGAGAACCAGAGCGATGCCTCTCTTTTGAGAAGGTGGTGGAAGCGGGAGTGCTCAAACGAGGTGGTTCCCCCATCGTGGGAACGGGTTTCTGGGTCCCAGATACAGTCCTTCCTGACCCTGTGACCAAATACGGAAATATTGCTCCTGCCTATCCCTTTGCCTGCCAGATTGCAGAAGTAGAAGTGGATACCGAAACCGGTCAGGTGACGGTGATTCATTTTACAGCAGCCCATGATGTGGGTCGGGCAGTCAATCCCATGGCGATCGAAGGACAGATTGAGGGAGGGGTGACTCAAGGAATCGGTTGGGCACTGATGGAAGATATGGTGATGGAGAAAGGAAGAGTGCTCAATCCCGATTTCAGGGATTATGTGATGCCAGGCCCCCTGGACGTCCCACCGATTCAGTCCCTTCTGGTGGAACCGGTCGATCCCAATGGTCCTTTTGGGGCGAAAGGGATCGGAGAACCTGCCCTGAATCCTTCTCCTGCTGCTGTGGCAAATGCCATCTACGATGCCATCGGAATACGGTTCACAGAACTTCCCATCACGCCGGAGAAGATTCTGAAGGCATTGAAACATAGAAAGAAAGGATGATGAGGAGAGGTTATGGCTGATCTGAAAGTCCGGTTTTGTGGTGTCGAGTTTAAAAACCCCATTCTCGCGGCCTCCGCAGAGCCAACGCTCTCTGCACAGAATATGAAACAAGTGATCAAAACGGGTGCAGGAGGTCTGGTGGCTAAAACAGTAACCGATTCTGAAGCCCTTCGCCGATTAACGAAGCGATCAAAGTTTCGTTATCTTGATGAAGAACATCAGATCTGCCGGGGAAAAATTCCCCGACTCTTTACCTTTTATGGTCGAACCGGCCTGGCGGAGGAGACTCCTGAAGCATGGATGAAAGAGTTAAAGGAGGCTCAAGAAGTTGCCCTTCAACAGAATTGCGTCATCATCGGAAGCGTAGCAGGTACGACGGTTGAACATTGGGTCACCCTTGCGAAGATGATCGAAGAGACCGGGATCAAACTGATCGAACTTAATTTTGGATGTCCACATCCTTCGGAGATGAAAGGAACTCCGACTGGAATGTTGGTAGGTCAAGATAGAGAGACGGCTTCAGAAATTACCTATCAGGTGACGAAATCCATCAAGATCCCTGTGATCGTTAAACTCACTCCTCAGGTAGCGGATGTGGTGGAGATGGCAAGAGCTGTTCAATCGGCAGGAGCTTCTGCTGTGACGATCATCAATCGTTTTGTTGGATTCTGTCTCGATATTGAGACAGGAAAACCTCATCTCCATGGATGGGCAGGGGTGGGGGGGCCCTGGGTGAAGCCCTTAACGTTGCGATGGGTTTCGAAAATTTATACGAGCCTTGACCTTCCCATCACCGGAACCAATGGGGTCTATGACTGGAAGGATGCTGTCGAATTTCTCATGTCTGGAGCCACCCTCGTCCAGTTCTGCTCGGTGGTGATGTTAAAGGGATATGCCTATCTCGGAAGGCTGGTGAGAGATCTGGACCACTTTTTAAATCGCAAAGGGTATCATTCTGTCCAGGAGATCATCGGCATCGCTGCCAAAGCAGCCATGACCTATGAAGAGATGGAAACCCTGCCGAGGGAATATGCGAGGATCAATCCTCAACTCTGTACGGCGTGTAAACGTTGTTTTCGTTCTTGCTTTTACAATGCTATCTCGATAAAAGAGAAAAGCCTTTGGGTCAATGAAGCTTGCAGAGGGTGTGGTCTCTGCACCTGCGTTTGTCCTGTCCCGGGAGCCATCCAATTATTCAGCACGTAAGTCTTACGTCCCTATTGGATCACGAGATATGTCGGCAGCCCCTCTCCATCCATGAGGGGCTACCGTTCTTTGTGATGCCTCACTGAAGCGGAGGAAAATCCGGCGATTGGGCAGGCCTGTTTCCGATGAATGACCACGGGAGAGTGAGGCATTACGTTCTTTCCATTTTTTTTGTTGACAAGCCTTTTTTTTTATTGTAATGGTTTAACCATTATTATGGATATGCTCTTTCGGAAGGCTGCTCAGAGTCGAGCGTTTGAGGATGTGGTGACACAGATTCAGGAAGCCATCCTTGAGGGAAGGCTCAAAGCAGGGGATCGGCTTCCCGGAGAGAGACAGTTAAGAGAACTCTTCCAGGTGAGTCGGGGCACCTTGAGAGAAGCCCTGAGGACTTTAGAGCAGAAGAAACTGATTCAGATTCGAACGGGGGTCAGAGGCGGAGCGTTTGTCTGCCCCATCAACACACAACCCGTGAGTGAAAGCCTTGATCTTCTACTCCGATATCAAAAGGTCGATTTAAAGGAGCTGGCAGAATTTCGAGAGGAAGTGGAGGGTGCTGTTGCCGCTCGGGCCGCGCAAAGAGCGAAGAGGGAAGATGTCCGACAACTGATTTCCTATGTGGATACCATCAAAACCCTAAGCAAAGGAGGCCGGGAGAGCTGGAGAGAAGTCATTAAAGTGGACAACCAGTTTCATCTCTCCCTTGCCAGAATCTCAGGAAACAGAGTCTTTGAATCGGTCTTGATGATTATTTACGATAATATTTTTCGCTATTTTGATAGATTTCTTCCAAAGGATAAAAGGGTGACAGAGAAGATCTACCAGGACTTGATCCAAATTGTGGAAGCCATTCAAGAGAAGGATGCTCAAAAGACTAAGAAACTGATCCAGACTCATGTGAAGCGATTCGATCGCATGATGGAGATGAATCGCAACAGGGTATTTTCCTGAGAAGGAGGTGATGAGGGGACCCATGAGTGGAAGATAGGCATTACAATCGAGATGAGGATAAATCTTTAAATCAGGAGGAGAAGATGATGATGAAGAAGAAAATGATCCTATGGAGCGTAGTCTGGATGTTCATGTTAGGATGGGGATTAACTCATTCCGTTCCCGAAGTGAAAGCAGCGTCCATCACCTGGAAGATGCAGACGACCTGGCCAGCAGGCATGGCACTTCATACGAGTGCTGTGGGGCTTGCCAAGAGAATAGAGGAGATGACTGGCGGGCGGCTAAAAATCGAGGTAATGCCAGCCGGTGCCATTGTGCCTGCTTTTGAAGTTCTGGGAGCGGTGCATAAGGGAACCATCGATGCAGCCCATGGCTGGTCCGCTTACTGGATCGGACGGCATCCGGCAGCGAACCTCTTTTCAAGTGTGGCGGGTGGACCTTTTGCCATGGACAATGTGGACTATGCAGGCTGGCTCTATCATGGCGGAGGCCTGGAATATTACCGAGAGCTCTATCTCGATGTGATGAAGATGAAGGTGATGGTTTTTCCCACCGACATCATTGCCTCGGAACCTCTTGGATGGTTTAAAAAACCGATCAAGTCCTGGGCGGACCTGAAGGGTTTGAAGATGCGTGAGAGCGGTTTGACCGCTGAGATTTATAAAGAAGCAGGTATTACGGTCGTTGCCATGCCCGGAGGGGAAATCCTTCCCGCTCTTGAACGGGGCGTGATCGATGGCGCCGCCTTCATGTGTCCAACGACAGACAGGGAGCTTGGCCTTATGGATGTGGCCAAATATTATCATGCCCCAGGCATTCACCGACACACAGGGACCCTGGAGCTTCTGATCAATAAGGATGTCTGGGATAAACTACCGGCAGATATCAAAGCCATCATCGACGTGGCGAGCCGGGAAAATCTCTTCAGGGCATGGATCGAATTGGTGGACAGGAATGTGAAGGATCTGGAGCTGCTCAAGACAAAACATGGAGTGAAGGTGGTAGAGACTCCCAAGGAAGTTATCCTCGAAATCCTGAAAGCCTGGGATAAGGTGGCTGCGAAGTATATCGCCAAAGATCCTTTCTTTGCCAAGGTCTATGCCTCCCAGAAAGAGTATTCCAAGAAGATGGTCGAATTCAGACGCGAATTTTATGTGCCTTATGAGTTGGTGGCAGATTACTACTGGCCGAAAAAGAAGTGAGAATGGTTTAGAGTTCTATCTTCTATCCTCCATTCCCCTTTGAGGGAATGGAGGATGGTTTATTTCAAAGGGCAAAGAAAAATAGTGAGTGTGGATGCTTATGGCACAACCTTCTTCTAAAATATTAAAAGTGACACACTGGATCGATCAGATCGGCATCTGGTCAGGAAAGATGACCGCCTGGATTATTTTCCCTTTAGTTTTTGGGTTAACCTATGAAGTCATTTCTCGATATCTCTTCAAATCTCCTACGATATGGGCTTATGATTTATCCTATATGCTCTATGGAACTCTCTTTATGCTTGGTGCGGCCTACACCCTTTTTAAGAAAGGCCATATTCGAACGGATATTTTCTATGACCGGTGGCATCCTAAAAAACAGGGATGGGTCGATGCCCTTCTCTACCTTCTCTTCTTTTTTCCGGGGATGATCTTTTTCTTTTGGGCAGGGCTGGATGAAGCCCTCCATTCATGGAGCCTTTTGGAGAAATCGGAAGTGGGTGCCTGGCGTCCACCCATCTATCCATTTAAAACGGTCATTCCCTTAACCGCTTTACTCCTCATGGTGCAAGGGGTCTCGGAATTTCTGAAGAGTGTCTATGCAGCACTTAAGGGGGAATGGCCATGAAACCCGAATATATCGGATTAATCCTTTTAGGCTCTCTATTGACAGGCATCTTTGCAGGGTTTCCCATTGCTTTTACGCTGATCATCCTTGCCGTTGTTTTCGGTTACATTGGATTCGGGATGGGGGTCTTTGACCTGATGGTCTTTCAGACTCTGGGATTGATGAAAGAAGAGACCCTGGCGGCGGTTCCTCTTTTCATCTTCATGGGTCATCTCCTGGAGCATGCCGGATTAATGGAACGCCTTTTTAAATCTTTTCAATCGATCTTCGGAGGGATGCGGGGATCCTTATACCTTGGCGTTCTGTTGACCGCAACGATTTTTGCCACAGCCACAGGCATTATTGGCGCTTCCGTGACCGTTATCGGATTGATGGCGGCTCCACTGATGATCAAAAGCGGGTATGACACAAGGCTTTCGGCAGGAGTGATTACGGCTGGGGGAGCCCTCGGCATTCTGATCCCGCCCAGCGTGATGCTCGTCGTCATTGGACCGGTGGTAGGGGTTTCCGTTGTGAAGCTCTTTGTGGCTGCCATTATGCCTGGGCTACTTCTCTCAGCACTCTATTGTGCCTATTCCCTCATCAAATGCCGTATCTGGCCGGAATTGGGGCCGACCTTGCCAAAGGAAGAACGGATCACCTCAGCGCAGGAGATTTTGAAGGAACTCTTCTCAGGAATCATTCCGATGGCTTTCATCATCTTTGCCGCCCTCGGAAGTATCATTGCAGGGTTAGCCACGCCCACTGAGGCAGCCGCCATGGCCGCATCAGGAGCCTTGCTTTTAACG
>FWPV01008291.1_pt1 | contig 18250 bp, 16 predicted proteins | sample 2228371 | NCBI WGS metagenome assembly FWPV01 (sample SAMEA103939776, study PRJEB20133) | metagenome
AATATTTATATTAAAATTATTATTAAAATAGTTTCATGGATACGAGGGGTGTTCTAACGGCGGATGCGGTAATCTCACTGTTCCTCATCATCCTCCTAACGGGCCTTATCATGTCCACGGCAGCCGAGAGACTTGATGGGGTCTACAGGAGCAGGTCAAACCTTGAGTCAAGGCTCCTCATGGACAGAACAGCCCATCAGATAAACCTTGCAGCTGCAGGAGGACCGGGACACCAGGTCCTGATTGAACTTCCAGGGAGGCTGAACCATACATTTGATTACAGCCTCGATGTAAACTCCACAGGGGTCTATGGCTGGTTCGATGGACGCAGGGGTTTTTCACCCATCCATCCAGTCATCATCCTTGACGGTTACGGTAACCCTGGAAGGGTACGCCTCCAGCCAGGAAAGAGATACCTCCTTAGGAACACCCCCAGGAACGGCAGGACCGCTGTGATGATAATGGAACTTAAGGGGGTGTGAAGATGCACGGCCAGGTAACCGCAGAGTTCCTTATACTGACAGGTATAGGAGTTCTCATTGCAACGGTGATGGCAGCCCAGGCATCTGAACAGATGGAGTTAATCACGGCGTTATCAGCTGCAAGGACAGGTGCTTCAGAGGCGGTATCAGCGAACACCTATGCGGTTTACCCGGCAACCACATTCGATGAGTACAGCAGAGGAAAACCAGAACTCCTCTTCCCTGGGAAGGTAAGGGTAATGCGTATTGAAGTCATCGATGAGGGATACAGTGCCACATACGGGAGGAGGAAGTACAGGCTGAGGGCGTGGCTTTCAGGCCCCCCGCTACCATCACAGCTAAGGGAATCCCTCTCAGACAGGGTGAACTACTGCATAAGGAGGTCCATAACAGGGACATTTAAAACAGAGAACCTGACCAACGTATTCCACAACCCGGCATTCTCAGATAACTATGTCTTCACAACATCAGAGGCAGTATGGGTACCATCTGCTTGAATCTTCTTCCCTGACACCTCCTCTTAATGAGGTTTTTTAGGTACTCATCAGTAACTGATATTTCTGATAAATGAGGGTTCCATCATTCAAATGTAAACTGATATAAATGGCTAAGAACATAATGTATCTGTAATACTCATTACCACCTACTGAAATCAATTTCGTCGGGGTGTATGCATGACAAAGACAAAGAAGGAAAAACTTGATGATGTGCTTTCTGCTTTTATGCAGGTGGGCCAGATAAGGGCTTCGGGTATCGTTTCCAAGGAAGGACTGCTTATAAATGCAAGGACACCCCCTGACGTTGATGCAAGGATATTCTCAGCCCTCTGTTCCACGATTATGGGGGCCGCGGAGGCCGCCTCAGGTCAGATGAATACAGGGGCTGTTAATGAGATAAGCGTAAGGACTGAAAAGGGTATAATCATACTCAAACCAGCAGGGGAAAAGGCCATATTCACGGCCCTTGCAGAACCTGACGCCCAGCTGGGACTCCTTCTCTTTGAGATGGAATCACGGGCAGCCCAGGTGGAGGAGATACTCAAGGAGATGTGAACATGAAGAAGACGTACATTCCAAAGCTGGACGACCTTCTCGGCGGAGGAATAAAGGAAGGGTCCTCCATAATGTTCTCAGCCTCTCCTGGAGTTGACTATGAGGCCTTCGGCTATCAGATGCTCAACGGCCGCCTTGAGGAAGGCGACAGGGGCTTTATATTCACCAATGTTTCTGAACCCGACAACATAGTATACGAATTCACATCCTATGGCTGGGACCTCATGAATTATCTTGATGATGACAGTGTTTTCTTTGTTGATGGCAGCTCCCCATTCCTCGGCATGCCATCAAATGCGCGTTACATTGTTGATGACTACTCAAAGATAAAGGAAACCGTGATGGAGGCAATTGATGAAGTACCTGGAGGAATAGCTGTCATAAACAACCTTTCAGTAATAATAGATTATCTTGGCAATGGCGATACCCTTGAAATTGTTGAGGAATGGAACCGGAGGGCTGCAGATAGGAACGTCAACATGGTCTACCTCTTCACGGAGTGGGACTATGAACGCGAACTCGTGGATAAACTGAGGGGCGTCATGGACTGTGTTGTTGACCTCAAGACCATAGAGGAAAGGGTTATAATAGGACAGGGATTCATGGTAGCCAGTTCAGCATGGTCGGATCCCTCAGACACCCTGGTACTGTTCTTCGTTGTTCAGCCAGGAGGCGTAAGGGTCTACGTGCCAAAGATACTTGTAACGGGACCCTACAATTCAGGAAAATCCAGCTTCGTTAAGGCCATATCAACAAAGTCTGTTTCAGTTGATAGAAAGGCCCTCTCAGCGTTCCCAACAACAATAGCCATGGACATAGGACACCTTGAATATAAGGGATTCATGGCAGACATCTTCGGAACCCCTGGACAGGAACGCTTCGACCTCATCCTTGACGTGCTATCAAGGGAAGCTGTAGGAGCATTCATAATAGTGGACTCAACCGCACCCGAGACCTTTGCACGGGCCAAGGAGATGATAAGGAAAACAAGGGCCGAGGCAATACCCAAGGTCTTAATTGCAAATAAACAGGACCTCCCCGGTGCCCTGTCACCGGAGGATATAAGGGAGAAGATGAAAATCAGCCGTGAAGTGCCGATAGTACCGGCAGTTATAACCGAGGGTAAGGGTGTTGAAGAGGCCCTTGACACGCTCCTCGGACTTCTTTATGGTGGTTGAATGATTGTTAGAATTTCCTCCGGGATCAGGGGATTTGATGACCTCTTCGGGGGCATGGGCTCACTGCCAGAGAACACCGTCACACTGCTCTACGGCCCCCCCAAGGTCGGGAAGTCCCTCTTCTCCTATGCATTTGCAGCTGGGGGAGCAGACAGCCAGGAACCATGTCTCTACATATCGGCAGATTACGGGATGGCTGACCTTAAAAGGAACATGGAGGTCCTTAACATGAACCCTGAGGCACTGATTGAGAATGAACTCCTCTACGTTATAGATGCTGCATCGAGCATCTCAGGGTCCGCGGCAGAGGAGGGGAACACCTACCTCCCATCCTCTGTACATAACCCCACAGACATAATGGTTAAACTTGGAGTTGCCACAAGGAACATCACCCAGCGTTACACCATGTTCCGCTCCGTACTGGACTCCCTCACAACACTTATGGCCTTCAATGATGAGATGCTGGTTGTCAGGGTCCTCACAGCCTACATGATGAGGATAAAGGATGCCGGGGGAACAGCCCTTGTCACCTACACCGAGGGTTCAGCGGACCAGAAGGTTGAGACCATGCTCAAGGCCGTGGTTGATAACATAATACACCTTGATGGCTCCAGGCTGACCGTTGAGGCCATGGTTGGAACAGGAAGACTGACGGCGTCCTACACAATTGATGAAGAGGGTATAACTGTCCAGCCATGAGGGATACCATGAGCGGAAACTACACCACGGGTATCAGCGGCCTTGACGTTCTACTGGGCGAACTGGAACCCGGATCAGTTATGATACTCACGGGACCGCCAAAGGTGGGTAAATCTGTGCTTGCAATGGAGTTCATGTACAGGGGACTGCAGAACCAGACACCCTGCCTCTTTATAGCAGCAGAGTACGGTTATTCTGATCTGCAGAGAAATGCCATGACATTTAACTGGTTCCTCCAGTCATTCTCTGATGATCTGCATGTTATTGATCTCCCCACACGCCTTGCAGGCGGAAGACCCCAGGATTCAGGTAACATAAGGTACTCGGCACTCCAGAACACAACAGACATCATGGTGAAGGTTGGTATAGCCACAAGGACGCTCTTCCAGCAGTCAGGCATATTCACTTCGGTCCTTGACTCAGCATCAATCCTCCTGGCATTCAACCCTCCAAAACTTGTCATCAGGGCACTTAAGGCCTACAGCAACCGTATAACCGAGGCCAGTGGCATTGCCCTTGTCACCTACACCGAGGGAGTTGCAGACCCTGCGCTTGAGGAGGAAATCAAGGAACTCTTTGACATCCACCTCCACATGGACGGCTCCACCCTCTCTGTAGCAGGGGCTGATGGTGTTAATGAGGCACCCTACCGGATAACCGATCAGGGCATGCTCATAGGGTGATTCAGCTCCCTGATTATCCCTGGGTTGATATGAGGATGGGTGACGGAAGGACTGACTTGGAATGAAAGATATTTATCCTTCAATTTCTATAATTAATGCTATAATAGTTTCAGGGGCGCTATTTCCATGATATTCACTGTTATAGGGATATTTGATTTTTTAACCGGAGGTGATGAGGGTGACTCCCTCGAGAAGCAGCTCAGAAAACTTGAAGACATCCTTGAGGAGGAGTTCAACACACTTGTAACCATTGCAGGATACTACGCTGATATGGGGGAGACCCAGGAAGCCCTTGATTACCTTGAAAGGGCCTACAGGGTAGCATCCGAGATGAATGATGAAGAACTCATGGCATTCGCCCTTGACTCCATGGGTGATGTTTATCTGAGTAACCGGAAGGTTAAAACAGCCATGGAGTACTTCAGGGAAGCCCTGCGCATCTACACCTCCGTGAACTCACCCCTGAAGATGGACCTCCGGGAGAAGATAAAGGAAGTTGAGAAGATCCAGGAGGCCATGGACATCGCAAGCATCAGCAGGCTGCAGGAGGAGGTTGAAGAGGGCGTTGAGGTTGATGTGAAGGCCATAGAACCATTCCTGGACAGACTGGTGGGTGAGGTTGATTCAGCAGGACTCTATTCATCCCATCCTGATAAGGATGCTGTATCCGGGATCAGGGAGGCCTACCAGATTGCAAGGGACATAGGCGATACACCCACAGAGGCCTCCCTCCTCCTGCTCCTTGCAGCATATTCAATAAAAAATGAGGACTTTGAGGAATCCCTGAAGTACATTAAAAAGGCTGAGGATCTTTTCAGGAAGAATAAAAATGATAAAGGTCTTGCCATCTCCCTTGTACTTGAAGGTGTTGTTGATTTCATACTCAACTCCCCTGAGGGTGTTGCATCCACTTTCAGGGAGGCCGTTGAGATCTTCCAGAAACTGGATGAGAAGGCGCTTGAATCAACCACACTGGAGCTCATCAGCAAACTCTACAGTTTCTAAAAAGGGTTCCAGTGCTTGTTTTCACTGTTTCTAATGTGTTAAGTTGGGGGGGTGGAAGTTGCTGGTTATAACCATGTTGAATTTGGTTTTTTTGCTGTTTCTAAAATGGATCAAGTGGAAGTATGAAGGCCAGCATGACACCCAGGAACCCGAAGAAGACACCTATGGACCATACCACCATTACAACTGTTTTTTCCCTCATTGGGCGTCTTAGAATCCACCTTATAAGTGAATTGAATCCCTCAGGGGGCGCGATGAGTTTTCCGTCCTCAGATACCCTTGTTGGCTGGTGCCTGTGCCTCTCAACAACACCTGCACTGTAGAATTTCAGGAGTCCATCGATGATGTTGGGGAGGAGGACTATAAAGGCTATTATCTTCACACGGCCTATGAATGCAACAGAAGCTATACAGGCACCTATTATCAGCGTCCCCACATCACCGGGGAACACCCTTGATGGGTACTTGTTGTATATAAGGAATGCCAGGAGGGCCCCCAGCATGGCCATGGTTATTATTGAGACATCATATTTACCCATTATTATACAGGAGAGTGTGAGGGCCGTCATTGCAATTGAACCAAGCCCTGATTCTATACCATTGAGGCCTGCCAGCATGTTTGTGAGGTTCGATGCGATTGAAACAGCCACCGGCATCATTATCATGTAGAGTATACCCACCTCTGGCGGCGCCACCCATATTATGGGGAGGCCGGCGAGAAACAGGAGGATGAGTTTTTCGCGTGATGATAACCTCACAAGGTCATCCACCATCCCAACGATACCCACAAGGAGGATCACAAGGAGGGTGACCATGAGTTCATACTGGAGGGTGGGGAAGGCGTACATGCCGATGAACATTCCAATGGTAAAACCGAAGAGTATACCTATACCACCCATCTCTGCAACTATGGGCTTTGATATCTTATGTATGTCGTTCCCAACAACGTTGGCCTCCTTCAGCTTCCTTATCAGCCTTGGCATAACAAGGTAGGTTGAGAGGAATGCCATGAGACAGCATATGATTGAAACAACTATTACCGATGAATATTCCGGTGAAAGACTGGTTAACAATTAAACCACCATTATCCCTATCCTTTAAACTCTGACCCTTTAATCTAATCTTCAGCCCTTCTTAAGTATATAGTAGACTGTCCTCAGGGGTATCCCTAGTTTCTGTGATATCATCCTTGCAGGAACACCCCTGTCAGCCATTTCACGGACTCTTAGCCGCGTGTTTTTATCATACTTTCTCTTCTTACCCCTTTTAAGCTTCATATCTCCCTTGAGATAGTAGACAGTTTTAAGGGGAAGGTTGGTGATCCCCGAAACCTGTTTCGGTGTTTTACCCTCCTTCAGGAGGCTCTGGACAAGTTTAACGTCCTTATCAGTGTACTTCCTCGGCCTCCCCATCCTCTTTACGGGTTCAACCTCTACTCCAAGTTTTTCAAGGGCATCCAGGTACTTCCTGGAGGTCCTGTGGTAGAGGCTTACCGGACATGTGATCTTCTTAAGATCAGGGTTCTTCTCAAGAATCTCAATTATCCTTCTTGAAGTCAGTGGCTGGTTCACATGGATAGTCTCTGCCATAAAACCACTCAGTCACCTTTAATAATATCAAGAAACATTCTGGCCTTATCCGTTGATGGTTTACCCAGGTTCTCAATGCTGGCCTTTTCATGAAGAAGTTCATCCACCGTGACATTGAAAAGACCCGCGCAGAGGTCCATGTCAAGTCCGGCTTCCATGTGGAGTACGGCCGCGCCGAAGGCAGCAGGGTTGGGTTTCATGTGAAGCCCCTTCATCTTCTCCTCAATCTCAAATTTCTTGAGGAGCACATCGCCAAGGTTTTCAATGTAGACCATCCAATCCATCCAGTACCTGTTGAGGAGCTCCACGGCACCCTCACTGAACTCATTGAAGGTCCTGGCCTGGTTCCTGTCAAGGACCGGTCTGAGGTTGGGGAAGGGACCCGAGTACTTTGATCTCCGGTCATAGGATGTTCCAAGGTAGTATCGGGCAACATCCCAGAGTACAAGGGTCACTGGCACATCCCTGAAGAGCTCCCTCTTTATCCGGTCCATGGCTTTAAGGTCCCTCTCCAGTGAAGGGATCAGTCTACCATCAGGGCCAGCCAGGCCGGAATCATGGAGCAGCTGGTGTAACTTCTGGATTCTGATCTCCCTGAGCTCATCCTCTGAACCCGTGAATTCAGGAGAGTAGGTCCTGGCCTCAAATACCATCTCCCTGTATCTCCTGACGGATTCATAGTCCATGAGCCTGTCACGGTAGACATCATCCCTTATCTCCTTTATTATGTCATAGGACAATCCTGCGTAGGCGATTGCAAGGGAGGCCCGGGTGTAGCGGTCATTGATTATACTTGACTTTTTCCTGTGGAACTGCATGAACTCGATTCTAACATCCGGCCCATACTTCTCCCGGAGCATCCTCTCATAATCATCGTCATCGCTGTCAATGGTGATCCTTCTCCTTATCCAGCGGCCATCCTCAAGGACCCTTATCACCAGGGTGGCTGATTTCACGGCCCCCTTCTTTTCATTCTTAAAGAGTCGCATTATCTTCTTGAAGGCCTCCCTGGCCCAGAGGCTCAGCTCGGACATCTTAACCATGTAGTCCCCTGAGAGGGGGAGGTATGGTATTATCTCAACCCTGCAGATTGCCGATGAACTGAAAACCGGTTCAAGGGGACCTGAACCACAGGGGCACTCCATCCCATCATGTATATCATCCAGTTCAAATTCACCAAGCCGCATCAGCCTTGAGCACTCGCTGCACCTGAGGAGACCGTACTCCTCGAGGTTACCCAGGGCTATCCTGTGGGATGATATGGCAGAGTTAACCCTGTCAAGGAGGTTCTTCTTGGCAGAGGCCTTCATCCTGAAGTACTGGGCGTGCCTTTTAATGTCATGTATGTCCTCTGCAACTTCACCGGAGTACTGTGCACCGTAACCTGATATTGAACGGAAGGGATACTTGAAGCCCCTGAGTTCCATGGTCTCCTTGAGGTCCTGAAGTTCATCAAGGTTCCCCCTCAGGTACCTGTACAGTTTAAAAAAGCCTTCACGTGACCTTATCTCGTCCAGTGTGACGGGCCTGGATTTTATACTTTCAAGGAACCTTTCTGATCTTGCAATGAGACCTGATTCGTTCATGGCTATTCTCCACTCAGGCTTCAGGCTGGAGCCCCTGGCCTGTTATCCATCAATATCCCTTCATAGGTTTAGGTTTTTTGGGATGGTGAGGACCCGCTTTTATCCATCAACATCCCCTCAGACGACAATCATCATTCACAGCATCACCCCTCCCATGGGGTTCTGCCGGCCCATGCTTCACATTATCCTTTCACCGACCTCAGCATCCTGGGGGTCCAGTATGTTCAGTGTCTTACCGGTTGCAAGTACCATGCCCTCTGATTTAACACCGAAGAGCCTGGCGGGCTTGAGGTTAACCAGGACGGTCACCTTTCTCCCCTCAAGATCCTCTGGACTGTACTTCTCTGCCAGGCCCGCGACAACCTGTATTTCCCCATCACCTGTGTCTATGATAAGCTTCAGCAGTTTATCGGATCCCTCTATCTTCTCGGCTGACATCACCATGCCGACCATTATATCCATCCTTGCAAAATCGTCAATTGTTACCTCTTCAGACATTTCTTCATCCTCCGCTTCAAGTTTTGATTTCTCCTCCTCAATCGCCTCATCCGGGATCTTGGAGAAGAGGGGCTTCGCCCTCCCTATGACCTGTCCGGGTTCAAGTTCATGGAAACCCCAGGGTCCACCGGAAAGGTTCATGGTCTCAAGGATCCTCCCTGATGATGATGGCATGAAGGGCTCCAGGAGCCTCCCCAGGTTGGCTGCCAGGAGATTGCAGAGGTAGAGGCATGTTGCGGCCCTCTCCGGCGACTCCTTAACGGCCTTCCATGGTTCCTGGTCATTGAAGTACTTGTTACCCTTCTTGGCAAGTTTAATTATGAACATGAGGGCGTCCCTGAACCTGAATTCATCGATGAGTTTCCCCACACTTTCATGGGCGTCCCTTATGGAGTCTAGGAACTCAAGGTCATCATCAGTGTATCCTGAGGGTTCAGGCACCCTCCCATCAAAGAACCTTCCGGTGAATGAGAAGGTCCTGTGGAGGAAGTTGCCCAGGACATCTGCAAGCTCATCATTAACCCTCCTCTGGAAGTCCTCCCATGAAAAGTCAGTGTCCCTTGTAAGGGGTGCATTAACGGTCAGGTAGTACCTCAGGAGGTCCTTATGGAATTTTTCAAGGAATTCGGATGTCCAGACCACCCAGTTCTTACTTGTTGACATTTTACTGCCTTCAAGTGAGAGGTACTCCCCTGCTATTATGTTCTCGGGGGTCCTGCAGCCGTAGGCCATGAGGAGGGCCGGCCAGAATATGGAGTGATGGTATATTATGTCCTTCCCTATGAAGTGGATGGCGCCGTCATCCCAGTACTCCCTCCAGGGCTTCCCGGTCCTCCTGCTCCATTCAACCGCAGATGAAATGTATCCAAGGAAGGCCTCACCCCACACATAGATGATCTTGCCATCGTTCCCCTCCAGGGGTACCGGGACTCCCCAGTCCATGTCCCTGGTGAGTATCCAGTCCCTGAGGCCCTCACGGAGCCACTGGAGGGCATAGTTCTTGACGTTGGACGGCATGTCCGAGCCTTCAATCCACTCCCTGATGTCATCCTGGAAGCTGCTCAGCCTGAAGAAGTAGTGCCTTGACTCCCTCACCTCTGGACTGGAACCGCAGACCATACAGAGGGGCTCCTCAAGCTGGAGGGGCTCCAGGTGCCTTCCGCAGCCTTCGCAGTGGTCCCCCCTGGCACCCTCAGCACCGCAGTAGGGACACTTCCCCTCAACGTACCTGTCGGGCAGGAAGCGCTCACATTCACCGCAGTAAAGCTGCTTTATCTCCTTCTCATATATGAAGCCCCTTTCATAGAGCTTCAGGAAGAAGTTCTGGGCTATCTCATAGTGGGTTCTGCTGGTTGTCCTTGAGAAGTTATCAAAGGATATGTCGCACTCCTCAAGGTCCCTCCGTATCATCTCATGGTACCTTGTGGCGATTTCAATGGGCTTTTTACCCTCCCTTTCAGCCTTCACAGCTATAGGGGTTCCGTGTTCGTCTGTTGCACATACAAAGAGAACATCATCCCCCCTGAGCCTCCGGTACCTTGCATATATATCTGCGGGTATGTAGGTTGACCTCAGATGACCGAGATGTGTTGGACCGTTGGCGTATGGAAGTGCGCAGGTGATGAATACTTTGCTCAACTTAAACTCCTCCTTGAATCCTGAACCGGATTAGAATAAGGCTTTAATGCTCAGAGTAATATAAAATGATTTAATCCAGTCTAATTTTACTGTTTACTTCTATATAAATTTATCATGGGTCCTTCATCAGATCAGTCAGGGCGGTTCCCGGCACTTCCCTTTATTCATCCTACCGTAGGATTTCCACTAGGCACGGGTATCCTGGACTCATCAACCAGTATCCTTTCTTCATCAGGGTATGGGGGCTCCCCTCTTACAATCACCTTACCCTTAACTGATCTGTACCCATCATTTTTTATAACCATTCACCACAGATCAGTATATATGGTATCTTCACTCTTCATAAACCCCTTCTCGGAGGATGCAAGGGAGTTTGTAAGGAACTACGGGGCCCTTGATAGGATAGCCGACACCAGCGAGGAACTCCAGGAGATCGTGAAACACACCGACGGCCAGAACATTGATGACAACTCCCTCATACCAGGGAGTATAATGGAACTTGCAGTTAAACGTCTTGAATGGTACCTTAAAAGAGAAAAACGGGAATTCAACCATGGAGACTACGCATACCTCCTGAACCCTGAGATCCAGGAGTACGATGTCCTCGCCTTCTATGTACTGGCCCAGGCAACAGGTGCAAAGTTCAGACCGGTCTCAAGGGAGGCCAGGCTGGTGGTTGAATCCACAGGCGCCCTTATCGAGGAGAGGTTCAGGGTCCTCAGGGAGGGTGACCGTGATGAGATAACAGGCAGGGTCCTCCATGAGCTTGGATCCGGGGACCTGCGCTGGATTGAACTTGAAGAGCTCCTGAGGACAAGGAAACTGAAACTCACAGACCTCATACTGGACAGGGGGAGGGTTATAATTGAGGGTGATGACTTCATGGAAACCTTCCAGGATAGGATAAGGGACAGGAGGCCTGAGAGACTCTACCAGCTCCTTGTAGGTTCAGGACTCAAGGAGACAATGATATCGAGGATGATAATGCAGAGGACCGAGGACTACATTGCAAGGGTGCATGAGATGAGGTCACGGGTCCAGCCGCACCCCCTTATCCTTGAGGCTGCAGAGCTCATCGCATCCAGGGTATCGGAGGAGATGTTCGCATTCACAGGGACAAGTGTTAAATCCGCAGGCCCGGGTAAACTGGTCCCTGAGGCATTCCCGCCATGCATAAAGGGCACCATGGAAGGTGTGAAGTCAGGGAGCAGGAACGATGCCATAGTTCTGCTACTCACATCCTTCATATCCTATGCAAGGCTGTACCCCTCGGTATTCAGGGACCGCACCCCAATGAAGGTATCCGACCTTGACCCCGACCTGAGGATAACAAGGGAGGAGATACTCCCCATCATATATGATGCTGCAGAGAAGTGCGAGCCGCCACTCTTTGAGGACGACCCCCAGGAGAAGCTCAACATAACCGCGAAGCTGGGTTTCGGGGTTCATGAGGAACCGGCACCTGAAAATGAAGGCGAGAGCCGATGGTACACCCCCATGAGCTGTGAAAAGATCAAGATACACCTCCCTGACCTCTGCCACCCTGACAGGATATGCGCCAGAATCACAAATCCACTATCATACTATAACAGGATGAGGTGGATCATGAAATCAGAGGGGAAGGGAGATGAAGGTGGAGATGAGGAGAAGGATTCAGAATAGGAATCTGATGGAGTTTCCTGTTGAAAGGACGGACCTGAAGGAGATGACGCTGACAGTGGATTCAGGTAACCGTTACGGAGGCTCCATGGTCCTGGAGGCATGATAGGATATTTGAACCCGCAACACCCCAGGAGAGAAGGAGATACTACCGTGAGGAGTGGAATGTAAGGGACCTCCCTGACTTTATAAGGGAGGACATCCATATGAGGGAGTTCGGATTTGACCACCACGGCAGGGGCCCCAATGACAGGTACAGGGTTTTCAGTGATGAGAGGAGGCTTTCTGTCTTCATGAAGGCAAGGTTCCCCTTCGCAGCCTACTCCTCAGTGGCATTCTACAGGGACCCTGGCAGGAGGAAGGGGTGGCAGAGGTCGGAGCTCATATTCGATGTTGATGCAAAGGACCTCCCTGTAAGGTCATGTAACTGTGGGGGTGTCTGTGAGGAGTGCCTCAGCCAGGCACTTGAACTCGTCCTCATGATGGTTGACACCCTGAGGGGTGACCTTGGACTTGACGACATCCATGTGATCTACTCGGGAAGGGGGTACCATATAAGGGTGCTTGACCCTGAGGTCATGGAGATGGAGTCCGAGGTGAGGGCAGAGATACTCAGGTACACTGCAGGTGCAAGGGAACCCCGGAGGGAATTCAGCGACAGCACAGGAACCTATGAACTGGAACACTTCACCATACCCGTCGGATATCACAGGGTTTTCACGGAGAGGGCCAGGCACCTCTTCCTCCATATGGGGGGTGATGAGGAGATTGATGGTGTCACGAAAAGGACGGTGAAGGAGATAGTGAAGAACAGGGACCTTATCAGGGATGGGGAGTGGGGTGTATTTAAACGAAGGATAGGGCCAAGGGTCTATCCCAGGCTCGTTAAGGGTGTTTCAAAGATCAATATGAGGATGGTTGATGCGAAGGTCACAATCGACCTCAAGAGGATCCTCAGACTCCCAACATCCCTCCACTCAAAGGTCAGCATGATATGCATGGAGGTTAAAAACCCTGAAACCTTTGATCCCCTGGATAGCGCTGTTCCAGGGTTCGTGTATGAGAGGAAATAGGAGCCGACGATGCTTTTTGAGGATAAACTAGAGGACATGATGTGTTTAAATACAAAAAAGGAAAGAGAAAAAAAAATTCATGGTTTTTTAAGGAAGTAACCTGCACCTAAAAGGGCTACTAGAGCTATGACTCCAAACACAGCATATAGAGGTAGTCCTGTAGCTGATGCTGATGATCTTCCCATTTCACTGACCTCGTATGCCCTTCCCTGACCAGAAGGTGCTGTTTCACCTGTTTCTCCGGGCGTGGCTGACTGGCTGGCTGCTCCAGAGGTGCCTGGACTGCCACCTGTCTGTGAGGATCCTGATGGATGGGTATTCCCTGTTTCACCGGGTGAAACACCACCATGCTGACCTCCAGTATTTGAGGATGTGTCCGGATTCCAGGTATCAGGAGTTTCCTGTGATGCAAATGCAGCGCTTCTTGTGGCGGCATATATCTGAGCTTTGACCCTTGCAAGGAGGTTAGGGTTCACATACTGCATGGCCCACTGCATCATGGCAATGTTACCGCAACTGCAATCACAGCAAGAAACACCATGCTCAGCTATCAGTTTAGCCCATGTGTTAGCCACCAACCTGAGAGTTCCATCATCCGCATGCCAGAAACCTTTGTGCGCCATTGTTAAGAGTTTACCTGTGATGTCAATCATTGCATAGGCGTTGTTACCTGTGGACAGCCATTCTGTGACTCCAAGATTGTATTTATCTTTTAAATAGATGTCTACGACGTTGTTCCACATTTCATCGGTGATTGAATCTGGTCTTAGCACCTCCCAGCCCACCATGTTGTCAATGAATTGACCTGAGAGGTATGATGCCCCTGCATAGCCTTGTTTCATCATTTCACTGATCCACTGGGGATTGTAAAGCTTTGTCTGCAGGTCCCTGTTGATGAATTTACTTAGTGTCTCCACGTGTGGTTCAGCGCCTATCTGGTTAAGTATGAATAGTTGCGGTGCTTTACCACTCATCTTTTCCACTGCGATACCGAATCCCCCAAGGAATTCATAATTGTGGTCCAGGTCGAGTATGCCCCTAACATTGGTGGATCTTGAGTGATATACTCCTTCCACGTCTGACAGTCTCATTGTGAATACTTCTCCAAGGGGTGTTGCTTGTTCGTCTTCTCTGTAAGCGTATTGCATATCGTGGATGTAGGTGTCTGCAAGTTCGAGGCGGTCGTTCCACGTCCATGCTAGCTGTGGTCCTTCACGCACTCCCTTAGCTCCCCATTCTCCAATCGCAGGTCCGAATATCCGGGATACAGCCATCTTACCCGCATCTTCTGCTGGTACGCCTGCCTGTAATAATTTTTTTGTATCTTCCAGCCAATGCTTTGCAATGTAGTTCATCTCAAGGGGATCACTTCCAGGCACGAATAAACCAGCCTTCTGGATCGTCATCATGGTTGCATTTAATGCTGTTTTGAGTTGCTCGGCTATTGTTTCCTTGTTTATTTCAGCGAGAAGGGTATTATATGATGCTGCGACTGCAATTCTGAAGGCCCTGTCAAGCAGAACAGTGCACTGTGGGAATGTCTCTCTGAATATACCTGAGATGGTTACGAGGACATCTACTCTTGGTCTTCCAAGCTCACTGAGTGGTATGGCCTTTACACCAAGGACATTGCCACTCTGGTACCCTTGCTGATAGATTGGTTCAAGTCCCATTAGGTACAGTATGAAGCCTATGGTTGCGCCGCTGTCCCTCTGGGTTTCAGTGGCCCATAGTACGACTCCAAGTTGTGATGGTGTTGTATTGTAACTTTTCAGGGCTTCTTCTGCCATTTTCTCGCCATTGAGGTAGGCATCCCAGTAGGGGATTTTCTGCGGGTCAAGACCATAGAGGTTACCGCCTGTTGGAAGTGCATCCGGTGTCCTTACTGGATCGTTACCACGGACCGGGGGGATGTATCCACCACTCAGGGCTCTAAGTAGCATTTCACGTTCTCTGGCCGGACTTGTTTTAACATCATTGACGTATCTGTAGATGTTCTGGAGGCTTCGAATTTCTGTTTCGGTAAGGTTCCTCCCGGTACTGTTTTGGAGATAATTTATTATCTCATTGAGTTCCATGTTATCATAGAATTTTCCTATGATATCTGTGAGATTCGCTGGCATGCCTTCAATCACCATCGCCGGGGTAGTGAAGTTATTGGAGCCCAGTGCTATGGAACTTATCCTTTTGGCCATGGTCGTGACGAGGGAGGTAACCTGTTCTCGGGTCCAGTCCTTACCGAATACATGTAAACCGAGGGGCGTGGCAGTACTCTCCAGTTCTATAATGTAATCATGGATTTCATCGGCGATTTCAGCTCCTGAGGCATTTAAATCTATAAAGGTATCTAGGTTGAGCTTTCTTGCAGACTCTTTTATCATTTCAAGCAGTTGTATTTTCTGAGAATCATCCGTACTTGTCATGTACCTCTCTGCGAGTGTTTTAAGGGCTAGAAGATCGTCATTTAATGCTGTCAGTGCAAATGGCTGTGTTAAATGGCTGATGCTAACTGCCAGACCTCTTCTTTTTGCGTGTAATACTTCTCCTACACCGTCCATTGTGTAGATGTAGATTGATGGCATGGTCCCTATGCAGATGTCAGGGTAATCTGCCCCAGAGAGGGCCACATCCTTGCAAGGTAACCATTCATAGGTCCCGTGCCTCCCAAGGTGTATAACAGCATCGGCGCTGAATTCTGTCTGTAGATACGCGTAGAATGCAAGGTACTGATAATTTGGAGGGACTACAGTGCTGTGGTATAACATGCCGGGATCTGTGTATCCTCTCTGTGGTTGAGGTCCCAGGAAGATGTTTCCAAGCCGTATGCCGGGTATTACAAAATATTTTGTACCGTTCTTTTCAACAACCATCATATTCCCTGGTGGGGCGCCCCATCCACAGAGCCCTGGTATCTGCAGTGCAAGGAACTGGTTTTTAATAATTTGTAGTTCTGTTAAGCTGCCGGAATTGACCAGGAGACCTTGTAATATCTCATGCGCCCTTTCAACGAGGTTTTTTGCATCTGATATCTTTTCACTGGTTAGCATTGATCCCATTTCATCGATGGTCGAGAGCATTGCCTTATACCAGTGGTCAATGACGGTATTTGCAGTGTCAATGAATGAGGAAGTTCTATTTTCTGTTGCGATTATCTTTTTTGCTATGCACTCTATATAACCAAAGGGACCTTCTTCCATTTGTTTTCTTGTTATCTCCGGGAGTTTACTGTACCATTCCATGAAACGTTCCACAGGGTAAAGTGTTGCGTCTTCTGCTAATTTTTCGAGTTCTCCTGGAGCCCATGTTGCAATGTTTCTCCCCTTTGTCATGAGGAGGTTGATGAGTTCATCAACATTCTCCGGGATCACTGTTACGTTGTATCCGTTCTCTTTTAACAGGTTAAGTATTGTAAGTATTGATTCTGGACCGTTGAGTGAATCAGCACCGGCAATGTTCTGTTTACCTGGCGGATAATTATAGTAGATCAGTGCCACCTTCTTTTCTGGATTTGGTAGATATCGTAAATTTATCCAGTTTTTTACAGTCTCTACGAATTTGGCTATTCTCTCATCTACTGGTTTGGTCAAGCTCATGAGGAGGCCTGTGTTTGGGCAGATTATATTTTGCTGTGTAGCTATGATGATAGGTACTATTTGTCCCTGGGTTTCTTTAAGTGCCATGGTGGTTGCTGTTGACCAGTCACCGCCCTCTGAAATCTCCCATGTGTCAATATCCATGTATGATGTTATAGGTTCGAATACCAGGATACCGTATCTGTTTAGTAGTTCATCAATAGCTGCTCGTGAAGTTTCCCCGCCAAGGAGCCATGTGAAATGTATTATCCCATCGACACGGCTTTTATTTGTTTCATTGTCGATGAAATATTCCTTAATTCCATTTAAAATATGATTACCCTGCGTGGGGTTTCCCTGACCGAATAGGACCATTATGTTGAATCCTTGTTTTTCAAATTCCCTGATGAGGGAATCATACAACTCAAGATCTCCCTTTTCCCATGTGGTGGACATCCATGCCACTATACCAACGGTTGGTCTCCCTGGTTTGAGGTGGAGTTGTGTGTATTCAGTGAGGTTGGTGTAAAGTTTACCATCCCTGTAAAGTCCGTATAATGTTCCGGGTACTGGTTCTTTGTACTGGAATCCAAGTCCTGGAAATGCTGTTGCTAACATGTAGAGTAACTGTTGCATCCTGTTTTCTGTACATGCCATTTCAGCAGTCCAATATTTTCTGATCTGGAGTAGTGAATAGAGTTTGGGGTATCTTTGCTGGAAACCCGCCAGTACCTGTAGGCTATTGGGTGAGTATGATATTGATGTATATATCTGCTGTATCTGCTGATCTGTGAGGGGGGTTCCGTTTATATCCACGAATTCTGTGTTGTTGATGTTTGTAAGTCGGATGATAGGGTAACAGAAGTAGGGGAGGGGCTCTGCCACGATTGTTTTTCCCTGAAGTCTGCCAGTTGAATTTAAGTTTAAGATTGTGTTAGCCAGTGCACCTGATTGGATATTGTTAAGGTAGATGAGATGTGCCCAATCAATGAGTTCTGGAATTTCACTTAGGTTTTGATTGGCCTGTGAAACACTTCTAATCTGGATCTTTACATTAGGATATTCTTTCATCACGTTTTCTGCAGGGATCTGGTACTGTCCAGCGCTTGTGTCCCATGATAATATTAGGCAATGTATCTCAGAAGAGTTCAGCCCTGAACTGTTGTTCGTACCTCCCTGTGAATCTTCTGCTGCCACGGTTCCTGTGAATGCCAGTATGAAGACAAATGCCGTTAATAGTAAAATCACTTGTCTTCCCATACATTTTCACCTCCTTTAAATTTTTTTTCTATTATTTTCCCCTCTGGAGGAGGGGTTTTTCTGCTTAGACGACACTAAGTCTCAGCAGGGGTAATTTTTCGGTGTTTTCAATGCAGGTCTGCCAGCACTCAGGGCATGGCAGACATGAAGGGTTTTATTACTTAAAATCCTTTCCTTATTCAGTAAAATCTTTAAAAAATAAATATTTTATCCCTTCAGCAGTCTCTATCTCTTCATCATCTGTTATTATAAATTTAGTGTCTGATAGTCTCAAAAA
>FWPV01008292.1_pt1 | contig 18248 bp, 18 predicted proteins | sample 2228371 | NCBI WGS metagenome assembly FWPV01 (sample SAMEA103939776, study PRJEB20133) | metagenome
TATGCCCGGCGGCTTTATCAAACCGCTGTGGGCTTAAAAAACCCTGTCGTAAGAAAGGCTGAGTGTGTTGGCGTCACCATAGGTTTGTTTAAACCAGCTGCCACTGAAGTCCTGCCAGTGGTCGAATTGTAACTTCACGGCGGCCGAGGCCGATACGTCGTATTTCAGCACCACAGAGCTATTACGGTGTTTTTCGCGATCGTCTTCACCCACTTCAGCCGGATTATTGGCATACAGCTTTTGTTGGTACATGCCGTGGGTCAGATACACCAGCAGGGCGTCAAAACGGCGGCCAACACTGAGGGTATAAGCTAAGTCACGGCCATAAGATTCGGTGCGGTCGGAGAAAAACAGTTCGGCGCTCAGCAGATAATCCTGATAATCCACCAGCGCTGATGCGCCATAAATCTGTTGTTTGGCTTTTGCTGACCAGTCTTCGCCTTCTGACACCAGTCGCCCCTGGGTATCAGACTGCATCAGCATCAGCCGGCCTTCAAACCAGTTTTTGCTCATCACCAGTTCGGCACCCACTATGCCCGACCAGCGGGTGTCTGATTCGCTGTTCAGGCCACTGTAAATCTTGGAATATTCACCGTCTTTGCGGGTTTCACTGCCGGCAAAGGTGTTAATAATGCCGCTCCAGTCGCCAAGCTGCAGACTGTGTGCCCAGTTCACCCCGTTATAATTCACCACTTCCCAGCCATAGGTCTGGCCGGGCAAATGCACCCAGGGGTAGGTAAAACCCACATCCTGTTGTTCGGAATAATAAAATAGCGGCAGCCTTTTACGGCCCAGCTGCAGGGTGTTGTTGTCGTTGAGCTGATAACTCAGGTACACCCATTCCAGATTGACAGCAAAGTCGCGCGAGCCACGGGATACAATTTGCCCGGTCAGGCTCAGGTTGTCGTTAAACATGACCGAGCCCTGCAACCCCAGTTTCGAATCTGGCTTCAGGCTCCAGCTGTCTTCGTAAACACCGGCCTGGGAAAAATCAGCAATCATACAGGGGCAATCAAAACCAATTTCGTTTGGCCCTTGCACAGAGCCACTTAGGCTTTTACCAAGCCCAAGGGTCAGAAAACCAGACCAGCTAAAATCTACCGCCAGAGTGGCAGGGGACGTTAGCAAAAAACCAGCGAGGCAAGCAGATGCGATAGGATGTAACTTTGTCATGGCAGAGCCCTCAGAATGATGCGGATTGTTCACCGTTGCGGTGACTGATGTTTTCAACATAAGCAACTGAATTTTTATTTTTGTTAATAAAATCAATTGCTTTTGTCTGCGCATTCCTTGCTGTTGGCAAAAAGGTTTGGCGATTAACCAGAACTGTTCCTGATGGTTTGTGTTTGACGACCGCTTTGTGGCCCAGCAACAGCAGCAAGCTGGCTTTATCGCGGCATCCAACCCAGTGTAGTTCAGAAAATATGCATTCAAAGCGCTGATTTTATTTTAAGTGCTTGGCTTACAATGGCAAAAAGCCAGTGTGCTGGTTGAAAAAATCGGAAAAAATACTTTTTTTGTTCAGGCTGGGTAAAAAATTCCGGCTATTAAATGAGGCTACTTTATTGTGTTCTCCCACCACTTTTATCCTGAAAGGACTTTGTTATGAAAAGTACAATAAGCAAATTTGTGTTGTTGCTGCCGGTGTTGTTATTGGTTGCCTGCACCACCAAAGAGTCGTCCCGCACTATTGAAGCACCCAAAGTAAATGCCAGTTACCAGCCTTATCAGGGGCCAAAAAGTAAATTGGTGGTGGGTAAATTTCAAAACCGTTCGAACTTTCAAAACGGCATTTTTAACGCTGAAGTGGATCAGTTGGGCTCGCAGGCCAAAACCATTTTGCTGACGCACTTACAACAAACCAATCGTTTTATTGTGATGGACCGCGCCAATATGGCCGAACTGCAACAGGAAGCCCAGTTTGCCGGCGCCAAACAAAATGTCATTGGCGCTAAATATGTGGTAACCGGTGATGTCACTGAGTTTGGCCGTAAACAAACCGGCGACAAACAATTGTTTGGCTTGCTCGGTAAAGGCAAAGAGCAGGTAGCTTATGCCAAGGTAGCGTTAAATGTGGTGGATGTAGAAACCTCGGCTGTGGTGTTTTCGGTGATGGGCGCCGGTGAATTTAGCCTGGAAAACCGCGAAGTGCTGGGTTTTGGTGGCACTGCCAGCTACGACGCCACTTTAAACGGCAAAGTATTGGATTTAGCCATGCGCGAAGCGGTGAATAACCTGGTTGCCGGCATACAGAATAACCTGTGGCAACCGCAGTGAGGCAACGGCTGATGCAACTGAAAGTCCTGGTTATGCTGCTGACTCTGGCAGCGCTTGCCGGCTGTCAGAGCACCCGACCTTTATATGATTACGGCCCTTATCAGGAAAGCCTCTACAGCCATTTTAAAAATGAAGATTCATCGCTGCAGCCTGACATTGACGCGCTGGAAAAAACGCTGGCAAAAAGTGCCGCCAAAAATATACCGGCAGGCCCGGGTCTGCACGCCCATTTAGGTTATTTGTATATTCAAAGTGGTCAGCGGGATACCGGCCTGGCTTATTTACAAAAAGAAAAAGCGCTGTATCCGGAATCGGCGCGCTTTATCGACTTTTTGCTGAAAAACGCTAAAGCAGGTCAATGATGAAACAGTTTCAGATTGTTGCAGCTTGTGTGCTGAGCCTTATTCTGGCCGGTTGTGCCGGTGGCCATAGTGCAATGGATTACAGCGCTTTTAAACAAAGCAAACCCAAATCCATTCTGGTATTGCCACCTGTCAACCACACCACAGAGGTGTTAGCGCCTTATGGCGTGCTGGCCAATGTGACAGTGCCGCTGGCGGAAGCCGGTTATTATGTATTTCCGGTGGCGCTGGTTGATGAAACCTTTAAAAACAACGGTTTAACTGTTGCTGAAGATATTCATGCAGTTTCATTAAAAAAGCTGAACGATATTTTTGGCGCTGACGCTGTGATGTATCTCGAAGTGCAGCAATATGGCACTTCTTATGTGGTGCTCGCCAGCGACACTGTGGTTGAGGTGCAGGCAAGGCTGGTCGACAGCCATAGCAACGCTGTTTTATGGCAAGGCAAAGCCCGCGCCGCCAGCAGTGAACAAAATGGCGGCAACAGGGGCGGTGTGATTGGCATGCTGGTTGAAGCTGCTGTGACGCAAATTCTGGAAACTGCGCTGGATGCCAGCTTTGAAGTGGCCTCTACTGCTTCAGTGCGGCTGTTTTCGCCGGAATCGCCCACCGGCTTGTTATACGGCCCGCGTTCACCGCACTATGGCAAAGACAAACCGCCGAAATAACAGGTTGTGGTTCATGCGGAAGGTTACAAAACAACAGGCCGGAATTTTGCATCCGGCCTGTTTTTTGGCTGCTTAAAAAGGGTCAAAACTAAAAATCTGTTCCACCGGTACCTGAAAATATCGCGCCAGTTGCAGTGCAATCACCACTGAAGGGGTAAAGCGGCTGGTTTCTACAGTACTAATGGTTTTGCGTGACACCCCAATGGCGTCGGCCAGTTGTTGCTGCGACAGCCCTTTGGCGGCGCGCAGCCCGGCAATTCTGTTATATAAGTTTTGTTCGTCCATCAGTTCGATTCCGCTGTGCTGTCATCCTGCTCATCGAGCGTGGTACGTAAATTCAGATAAAAAGTCAGGGTGCCGACAAACACCGTGAATAAAGGCACCAGCTGTGGCGGCAGCAGGGCTGTTTTGCCTTCGTTGACCAGCAGTTCGGTAAAGGCGTAACCGGTGAACGCTGTCAGCATGGCGAGTTGAAAGGCCATAGTGGTGGCGCGCTGAAAACGGCTGCGCAGATATTCGTCCTGAAAATCACCATTGATCTCTTTTATTTTCCAGCCATAAGTCATCATTTTGGGCTGGTGCCTGATTTGGTATAAAAACCACAGCACCGACAAAATAATGCCGATACCAAACACATCAGCCAGCATTTTATTGTCGAACCATGCCAGCGTAATGTCCCTGAGCAATTCAAAGCCGGTTAATGCAGTGACAAAAGCAGCGCCTGTAATGCCCGACTTCACACAATTTTCCTGATCTTCGATAGTCCATGTTTTCATCTTGTTTGTTCCTCGTGATAGATTGTTGATACCTTCGGGTATCAATATGGAACCTTAAGGTATCATTGTCAAGCATTTTTGATACTCTAAGGTTACATTATTTGCTGCAGCTAAAAACAAGTGCCTCGTGAAAGGTTGGGGGATTGGCGGTTAGGTGGGCTTTGTGGTGGTTTTATTGTGGCGGTATTTTAGCTGGCGTCTGTTGTCTGGTCGGCTGCACAAAACCGTCGGCATTACACCGACGGTTTTTAGCGGTTACACGCTGCGCTATCGACGGATCAGTTTTGTAGTTTTAACTTGGCTTTGCTGGCCATCGAGGCACTGAGTTTGCCGGTGACAGCCCAGACACATAAAGCGCCCCAGGCTATCCAGGACAGACCGGCCGGAATATTCAGCATGGCAATTTTGCCGGCATGTTTGCGGTTAAACAGCAGTGCCAGCAGGCTGGGTAAAAACCAGACCAGCAGAAAAAATGCGCCAAACAACATTAAAAACGGTGTGTCGGCCTGCTGCCAGATTTGCATCAGAGGGTCGATCAAGCTGTTGAGAGTTTCCATCATTGTATCCTTGTGTTGATTGGCTGATAGCCAGGATTTCTAAATTAAGTTGTTAATTTTTAACGTTTTTAATTGAGATGTTTAAAGTTTGGTTTGGCTTAATGCAGGTAACAGCGCGCGCAGTTCTGCCACCTGATGGGCTTTCCCCCCCTGTACAACTGTCTGAATGCTGTTTAGCGCTGTTAAGTCCTGGGTTGGATCCTGGCTTAACACAATAAAGTCCGCTGCGAAGCCTGCTTTGAGTTCACCCAGATTCTGCAGTCCCAGATGTCTGGCGCCGCCCACTGTGGCCAGTTGTAACACTTGCCAGTTATTGAGGCCAGCGGCTTTGCTCAATTGCAGCTCGCGCAGGTAAAAAGGGCCGCTGGCGCTTAGATCGGTGCCAATGGCTAAAGGCACCCCGGCGTCATACAGCCGTTTAAACAGTTGCAGTACCTTGGGCATTTGTTGTTGCGCTTGTGCCACTTCGGCTTTGGTCCAGTCGTAACTTGGCGCCGCCATCAAACCACGCCAGCTGTTGCGGCTTTGTGGGTGAAACACCCACATCTGATCTTCCAGGTACAAATGCTCCAGCTCACGGGCAAAATAAAACAGTTCATTGACCACCAGGGTTAAATCTAATCTGGTTTGCTGGCGGGCCAGCGTCTGAAGCAGTTGCTGCATCGGTTTACTGTCATAATCCACATGCTCAAACCATTGATAGATAAACCTTTGGTTCATCGGGTTTTTGCGGGATGCCAGATAAGCATCGCGCGCCTGACCTGTCAGCAATTCTGCGCTGGTGGGCAGAGCGTGGGTTAACATATCAATGCCCTGGTCGGCGGCAAATTGCCAGCTCACCTGATCCAAGTGGGCAATGGTTTTTAAGCCCGCCGCTTTCGCCAGCCGAATCCCCATCGCTACTTCTGCCTGGCCCAGGCCAAAATACAGTTTGATCACCTGTACCCCCAGCGCTTTTTGCCTTGCTATTTCGGCTTGCCAGCCTGCTTCGTCTTTGGGGTACACCGAGCCGCCCAAAATCGGCATAGGCTCAAAGATATAACCGGCATAAAACAACTTGGGCCCCAGCCACTGCCCTTGTTGTTGCGCCCTGGCATATTGGGCATTGGCTTCGGGTTCGCCGGCCGGGCTAAAAGCTGTGGTGACGCCTGTGGCTAAGGTGCTGATGGCATGATACTGAGTGATTTCCGGATGGCCTTTCACTGTGATCGCTGGGGCGCCGTTCACCATTTCCACTCGGTGTGGGCCTGCGGTCAGATGTAAATGCACGTCAATTAAACCCGGCATGACAAACTGGTCGTTTAAATTGATCTGTTGGCTGGCCTCGGGCAAAGATCCAGTGGTATTGGCCTGGCCCTGGTCAATAATGTTGCCGTTTTGCACCAGCAACCAGCCGTTTTCCGTACGCTGTTGGTTGGCCGGATTGATTAAAGTGGCATTGTGATAAAGCACAGTGTCCATTCTGGCCAGCTGTTCTTCCGCCTTGATGGTCAGGCTGCAGAGCAGTGCCGGGATCAGTGCCAAACGAAATAAGTTGTTCATTCTATGCTCCTGTCTGTGATGACAAATATTCTGTTGTTGCTCCTTAAGTCGTTGATCTTGTTCTGACTGTTACAGATTATTTTTTTATTTTTTTGTGTAACACTTGAGCACAACGCACAGACTCATCAGGTGCGCAGGAAAAAATAAGCAACAGGAAGGCAAAACATTTTGACCGCAACCACCACCACAACCGCAGAACGGCAGGCACAAACAGCTGAACAGTTTTTGTTGCAGCTGTGGCAGCAGCAGCAGGGTGCTATAAGCCGCACCCTGCTGGCGTGTGAAGCCGATGCCGCAGCACGGCAGGACTTAAAACAGGATATTTATCTGGCGTTACATCAGTCGGCCTCCCGGCTGCAAGCAGCAGAAAACCCCAGGGCCTATTTGTTTCGTATTGTGCATAACGTGACAGTCGACCACATTGCCCGGGCGCAAAAACATAAATGGCAACCGCTGGATGAAGAGATACAGGCGCAGTTACTGGACGACTGCCCGTCCGGACAGATAGGTGAGCAGCAGCAAAATAACAGACTGCTACAGGCGGTGCGCCAGCTGTCGGCGGCCAACCGACAGGTGATTTTGCTGGCGATGGAAGATATGGATGCAGTGGAAATTGCACAGGTACTGCAAATTAGCCATGGTGCTGTGCGCGTGCGGCTGAACCGGGCAAAAACAGAATTGATGGAGTTGATGCAAGATGAATAATGAATTTGATTTTGCTGCTTTAAGCAAAAGCTGGCAGCAACAGCCGGTAGCGGCTGCCACTGTGCCTACTGCCGCAGATTTAACCAAGGCCCGGCAACGGCAGCGGCAACAATGGTTGTTGCTGGCTGGTGAATGGCTGGGTGCTGCGGCTATGGCCGGCACTGCTTTGTGGTTGGTGACATCTATGCAGGATTGGCTCAGTTATATTGCCGCCGTATTTTTGCTGATTGGTGTGCTGATGAGCCTGTATGTCAGCTGGCATGTGCACCGGCCTTTATTGGCTTATGACAACTGGAGCAGCAGCGGTGTGCTGGCGTTCCGGCTGCGCAGTTGTCAGCTGTCGTTGTTGTATTACCGTTACAACCAGTTGGCCTGTGCTTTATTGGTGCTGTTTGTGGTGGTGTTGTGGGGCTTGTGGTTCTGGCAACCGGCATTAGTGCCGGCGGCGATGTTAAAGTTTTATAGTTTGATTGCGCTGCCATTATGTCTGTACGGCATCTATCTGTTGCAACAGCGTATTGGCAATAAACAGCAGGAAATAGCGCCGTTGCAGGCACTGCTACAGGATTTTCAGTCTGAGACGGTCTGAATACTAATTTCTGAACAGCCCAGGCCGTTCAGCCGCCAGAATCCCAACTTTGGGTTCTGGCGGGTACAAGTGAAGTTATTCTGCTTTATTGACCTGAGGGTAACGGTACCAACGGTACACTATGGCGAGTATGGCCAGTACAAAAAGCACCGCAGAAATCATAATCAGCCCTTTGGTCAGCAGATGATGATATTGCTCCAGTTGCGGCATTTTCATCAGGCTGGAGCTGAGCAGGCTTAAGGTAAAAGTCCAGCAGAAGGCGCTGACAAAACTCACCAGTGCCACTTTTGGCAGTTTCATGCCGGTCATGCCCATCAGCATGGGCGTGAGTACCCGGACAAAAGGCACAAAACGCGACGAAAACATCGCCATAAAACCGTGTTTTTCCAGAAGAACATGGGCACGTGGCAGGCTACCCTGCGGCACCATCCGTTCAATGTGATGCATAAAGCGGGTGTGGGCCAGCGCATAACCCTGCCAGTAGGCCACCAGACTGCCAAGGCCGGCGGCCAAGGGTAAATACAACAAGGTTACTTCGTAACCTATGACACCGGAGGCGACCAAACCGCCGCTGAGCAGCACCAGACTGTCGCCTGGTAAAGGCAAAAATACAAAAGCGGATTCAAGAAATAAAATCAGTACCAGACAAAACACCACCATCATCATGGCGCCGTGGCTGACCAGCAGTTGGTAATCTTGTTGCCAGATAGCAATTAAGGCGTCGAACATGCAGCAGGCTCCGTGGAAAATGCGCCAAACCCCGCACATTAAGGCAGTAGTTTGGCAAAACGGCAGCGGGCTTTTTAGCCTGATCTGCGCTTGGGGTCAACCCAAAATACCGCTTTTATCTGGTACTAATGGGGTGATGCTTAGTAACAGGGTTGTATTTTAAAGAAAAATAACGCGACGCCTGAAGTCAAAAAATTGGAGCAGTGCTGTGTTCCGGCCACTGATTGATCCAACAGGCCGCTTTGGGACCGGCCTGTTGTCAGAGTCTGACTTAACCTTCAATGGCAAAAAGTTCAACATCAAAAATCAGCGTGGAGCCCGGTGGAATTTTACCGGCATTACGGCTGCCATAAGCCAGGTTCGACGGGATAAAAAAGCGGAATTTGTCGCCTGTTTTCATCAGCTGCAGCCCTTCGGTCCAGCCAGGGATCACCCGGTTTAACGGAAAGCTGATGGTTTCACCACGTTCTACCGACGAATCAAACACAGTGCCGTTAATTAAAGTGCCGTGATAATGCACTGTGACAGTGCTGGCGGGGCCCGGGTGTTTATCGCCGTTGCCTTGTTGTAACACCAGATATTGCAGGCCGCTGCTGGTGGTTTTCACCCCTTCTTTTTTGCTGTTTTCCGCCAGAAAGGCCGAGCCTTGTTCCACATTCAGCGCAGCGGTTTTGCCGTTGTTGGCACTGCTGTAGAAATAATAAACAACACAAGCGAATACAAAGATAATTAACGCTATTTTCATGCTGAGTCCGGTTAAAAATTAAAAGAGGCTTATCTTAGGGGCTATCTGGGGTTTGGTCAAAAATAGCCTTATTCAGCCAGAACCGCGGCGCCAGCTTTATTGTGGCTGCCGGACAGTGATGTGGGTGTTGTTACATTCACCTCAGGGTAACTGCGAGTTAAAAAACTGCCAAATCAGCGTGTTAGCATCAATAGCTTGGCTTGGTGTTTTGCCACGCACTGCTTTACCGCCAGGCCAGGAATGGCCGCCTGTTGTGGTGATCACCAGTTGCAGCTGAATACGCCCGTCGTCACGACGCCATAAATCCGCATAAGCACCTGCCACACTCAGCACTCTTTCTGGCGCACCTTGCAGTTGCAACCTTTGTTGCCAGCCTTTGATAGTGTCTGGCACAGAGGTGAAATTTGTCACTTTGCTTTGATCACGAAAAGCGTCTTCGCCGGCGCCACCGTGAAATAACACATGGCTGTCATCCAGCGCATGAATATGCAGCACAGAAACCGGCCGCGCTGGTTGGCAGGACAGGGTATTGTCGGTGCCGGCGACAGCGGCAATAGCCCGGAAAGTGCCAGCCATTTCACAAGCCAGCCGGTGTGCCAACATGCCGCCGTTGGACATGCCAGTGGCAAAAATACGGTTTTGATCTATCGGCAGTTGTTGCTGAATATCGGCAATCACATCTTTGACAAAAGTGATGTCGTCGATGTGTTTATCCCGCGCATCACCACAACAGGTTCCGGCGTTCCAGCTGGCAAAACGGCCGCCCGGAAAACGGCTATAACCATTGGGAAAGGCCACCACAAAACCTTCGCGTTCCGCAGTTTGGCGCCAGCCATAGGCTCTGGCCGCGTGCGCCATATGGCCACCACCACCATGAAAAAACAACACTAAAGGCGCAGCACGGCCCACTGGCAGCGACTTTGGCACGTAAAGCAGGTATTGACGTTGACTGGCCACCTGGCGTTGATATTCACCGGCTTGCAGTCCATTGCCCGTTGGTGTTTTTGCCGTTTCAGCCCACAGCGGCAGGGCCCAAACGGCAGCCACAACAGTGAACCAGGTGACGCATTTTGCAAACTGAACGGACAGTTTCATAAAAACTCCGGCTACTGAAAATGGGTTGGTGTCATTTTTTAGCGCTGATAACACCACTTTACCCAAGATATGGCGCTGTGCCAGTAAATCAGCATGCTGTATCTCGTGTCACCCGAGGATATCAGAGCTGTTGCCAGCTGCAGTTGTTTGCGGGCATTTCAGAGCCTGGCTAAAAGTTCGGCCAGGGTTTCCTGCTGTTTGCTGGTCAGTGGCGACACAAACTGCCTGGCAAAAAAATCTAAGGTTTGTCGGGTGTCCTGATAAATCTGCTGACCAATGGCCGAGAGTTTTACCAGACTTTGTCTGGCATCGCGGACATTTTGTTCTTTTTCCACCAACTGAATTTTTTCCAGTGGTTGTAATAAACGGGTGATACCCGAAGCGCTGAGGCCAACAGCGCTTGCCAGCTCAATACGGCTAAGCCTTTGTTGCGGTGATAAAAACAACTGATGCAAAATGCAAAACTCAGTAAAGCTAATGCCATGCACACTTAGCTGCATATCGGCTTTTTTAACCATGTCAGACCATAACAAAGCACTTTGCAGTACCAAATCAAGTGCCGGATTTTGCGTTTCCATATTGTTCCTTTGCTTTGATGCAGCACAGCACAAAATAATGCCAGTGCTATCCATATGATTGATTAATGCTTGAGTATGCAAGTATATTGTCTTTTATTTGAGCTAAGTGCAAGCAATTTATCTGGCAGCAAAAAAACCAAGCGCCGCTGTAAAAGCGGGCGCTTGATAAAGCGGCTGTTTGCTGGCCGGGCTTATCAGCCTAAAGTTGCGGTTATTTACCAACAAACTCTGCTCATTGGCTTTTAACAGGCCACAAGCTGCCGGCGCAGATACCGGCGGAGCTGTGCTGAGCCCGTTAATTTGCTTCTGTTAATTTTCTGCAGCTGAACGGCGGTCAGTGATGGCATGGCTCTGCGGTATGCTTTGTGGTAGTTTTGGGCAGGTTTTTCTGGGGCGGAGTGCTGTACTGTTGAACAAATTTGTCCTTGTGGTGGTCTGTAGTCAATTCCTGCAGCCCTGGCTTGTCAGCGCGCAACAACAAGCGACATCAGGTGTACAGGCAGATATATCTGTGCAGGCCAGTGCGGATCCTGACTTTACCGCGCGGCAGCGTCAGTTGCAGCAAGCCCGGCAGCAGGGCGATCTTGAGCGGGCGGATGCTCTGGCGACGCAATATCTGGCAGCAGCTGAACAGCGCGCCAATCTGCTGCAGATGGGGCAGGCTTATCATGAGCTTGGCAATAATGCCATGGCACGTAATGACTATCCGCTGGCCAAACAGCACCTCGAACAAGCGGTCAGCCTGTTGACCCAAAACAGCGAACAAAACGGAGCCCAAAAACCGCTGGCCGATGCATTGCGCCGGCTTGGCATGGTTTATCGTTATCAGTCCGATTACGGCACAGCGCTGACTTATGTTTACCGCGCGATGCAAATCTATCAGCAATTGCAGGAAGAAGCTGAGATCGCGAGCATTAATGGCAATATTGGCACCATTTTGGAGAAAATGGGCCAATATGAAGCCGCATTAGAGGCGCATCAGCAGGAGCTGGCATATTACGCCCGGCAAGGCGAGTCGCAGGATATGGCCGGCGTGCTGTTTAACCTCGCGAATCTGCACCATAGACTCGGTGAACCGGCCAAAGCGCTGCAATATTACCTGCAAGTGATGCAGCTGGATCTGGCCAGTGGTAACAAAAGTGACATTGCTTATAGTCACAATAAACTGGCGTTTTTATATACAGATCTGGGGCAGCTGGATAAAGCCGACGCGCATATCCGGCAGGCACTGCAGTTATTTGCTGAAATTGGTGCCAAACGGGATTTGGACTGGGCCCGTACTGTCGAGGCCAAACTGGCGCTCGCCAGGGGCAAACCACAGCAGGCCCGGCAGATCCTCGATGCTGTGATTCAGCGGGCAACTGAACAACAGTATCTGTCATTGCTGGTTAATGCTTATGAACTGGCCGCAACAGTGGCGCTGCAACAGCAAGATGATGCGGCGGCTATGGTCTATATCAACGCCGGCATTGCGCAGGCAAAACAAAATCACGAACAGGGGCGGGAAGCCAAACTACAGCAAATGCGCGTCACATTATTGCTGAAAAAAGATGATGCACCGGCCGCGCTGGCGGCATTGTTGGCGCAAAAACAACTGGATGATGAGATTTTCAACACTAAAAGAGCCGCAGCTATTGCGGCGCTTCAGGCCCAAACCGACTATACCAATCAGCAATATCAGATTGAGCGGCTGCAGCACGAAAAAGACTTGCAGCAGGCGCGGCTGGAGCAACAAAAACTGACGCGTAACTTCTGGATTTATGGACTATTAGCCGGGTTTGTTTTGCTGATTTTGTTATATCGCCGCTATTTACAGCATCGACAGAACCTGGCGCTGGAACATCAGGTCAGTGTCAGAACGGCTGAGTTACAACAAAAAAATACCGAATTGGCGCTCGCTTATCAGCAGCTGGAAACCATCAGCCTGACTGACAAATTGACAGGCCTGTCTAACCGGCATTTTCTGGAAAGTCATATCGATAATGAACTCGAATTGTGCCGGCGGCAATGGCATGACTGGCAACAGCGGCATCTCAACACGCTGGAAACCGGTGATAGGGTAAACATGCCTGAGCACAGTGAACTGGCTGTTTTTCTGATCGATTTGGACCATTTTAAGCGGCTGAATGACCAATATGGTCACCATGCCGGTGACGATGTGCTGCAGCAGGTCAAACAGCGCATGCAGCAAGTGTTTCGCCAGACTGATTATCTGGTGCGCTGGGGCGGTGAGGAATTTGTTGTTGTTGCGCGGCAAATTAACAGGGCGCAAGCCAGTCAGTTGGCCAGCCGTTTTGTCACACAGGTGGCGGCTACGCCTTTTATGCTTGCCGCTCAGCAGCCGTTGGCGGTGACCTGTTCCGTCGGCTTTGCCTGTTATCCGTTGCCGCTTGACAAGGATCCGGGCCGGCATTTTGAAACCTTGTTAAAAATCGCGGATTGTTGTTTGTATGCGGCAAAGTATAGTGGCCGAAATGGTTGGGCTGGTTTAACGGATATCAGTCCCGATCTGCCGCAGTTGCCGGTTCATTTGTGTGCAGAAAAATTGCAAAGCTTGCAGCAGCAGGGTTTGTTGCAGCTGGCGCATTCATTTGCCACGCTGCAATGGCCCCCTGCGACCAGACAGCAGGCATAAAAAAGCCCTCTGTCTGACAAAGGGCTTTTAACCGCGCTATCAGCGTTGGTATTTTTGATTAGATCTTCGTTAACCAGCCATGTTTATCTTCGGCTCTGCCCCACTGAATATCATTCAGTGCCTGACGCAGTTTGCTGGTGGTTGGGCCTGGTTCACCTGAACCTACTTTAATTTCTTTGCCCTGATAAATCAGCGTGCCAACAGGGGCCAGTACAGCCGCAGTGCCGGAAAGGGCTGCTTCTGTGCCTGGTTTGGCGGCGCGCTCCAGCAGTTCAGCCACTGTCAGTTCACGCTCAGACACTGTCATGCCTAAATCGCGGGCTAAAGTGAGGATACTGTCGCGGGTGACACCATGCAGGAAAGAAGCATCCAGTGCTTTGGTAATAATTTCGTTGCCGTCAATCAGCAGGAAGTTGGCTGCGCCTGTTTCCTGCACGTCGCCATTCGGACAGAACAACACCTGATCGGCCTGATATTTGGCTTTGGCCTGCATGGTCGGTTGCAGTGCACTGGCGTAGTTGCCGCCACTTTTAATCATGCCCATATGCGGCGCGCAGCGCGCGTTGTCTTCCATCAGCAGACGCAAGGCGCGGCTGCCGCCGGCAAAATAGTCACCCACAGGTGACAGCAACACATAAAGCATCGAGGTTAAAGTTGGCGTGGCCGCTTTACCAATGGCAGGTTCAGTGCCGATATGGGTTGGGCGGATATACATGGAGCCCGGAGGTGTTGGTACGTCGGCCGCATAATGGCGCACTATGTCCACAATCATCTGGCTTAACAGTGCCGGGTCAAACTTTGGTAACGACAACAACTCTGTGCTTTGCAGCATACGGGCAACGTTTTTATCCATACGGAAAATGGCCACTGAACCATCGTCATGGCGAAAGGCTTTTAAACCTTCAAAACAGGTGCTGGCATAATGCAGCACATGGGCGCCCGGATGCAGGCTGATGCTGTTGGCGCTGACTATAGCGCTGCTGCCCCAGGTGTTACCGTCAAATTGGGCCATTGCCATTTCAGGCATAAATACACTACCAAATGCTGCCATTTTTTCTTCCTGTTGCTGATTAGTTTGCCGGCCCGGCCGGCGAAGGCAAAGACCATCAGCACAAGGCCGTTGGCTCTGTGCATCACATGGTCTGAGTAGAATTTGTTGCCTCATTGTACTGACAGTTGTTGCTTTCGGCATCAACTATCTGAGCATCAAGCCGTCTGTCTGGCTAATAAAAGCTGTGCGGAACTGTTGCTGGATGTACCGATTCAGCTTTTGTTCCTGCATAAAAAACAGTCATCAACCCGCGTGTTTTTATTGGTGTTGCCTTTTCCGGTGATGAATTTGCGCCTGGTATTGGCGCTACCTTGTTGCCCTCAATGACAATTTCATCTGAATTACCGATTAAAACAATCGATTTTAATCACTGCAAACCCGTCATAACCGGCTTTAATTTATGGGCGTACCCCGTTGGCCTTGGTGGTGGTTGCCCTTGCCTGTGTTATTGCCGGCAAAAGCAGCTGATGACAGGCGATAAGGGGGCAACAGGTCGCTGTGGGGAACACAGCACCCTCAACTCAAAACTCAGGCTGAACCAGAGTAGTGCAGCCATAAAGGACAGGAAAAACACCATGAAAAATAAAGTTCCGCTGTTGTCGGCACTGACGCTGGCAATGATGTTAAGCAGCCAGCCGTTGCTGGCCAAAGACATGACAAACAACAACTACTGGTGGCCGGAGCAACTGGATTTATCGCCACTGCGCGCCCACAGTGCCGAATCTAATCCTTATGGCCAGAATTTTGATTACGCTAAAGAATTTAATAGTTTAGATTTAGCCGCCGTCAAAGCTGATATCAAAACCATTTTAACCACACCCCAGGACTGGTGGCCGCCGGATTATGGCCATTATGGGCCTTTTATGATCCGCATGGCCTGGCACTCAGCCGGGGTGTACCGCATTTTTGATGGCCGCGGTGGTGCCGGTGGCGGTCAGCAACGATTTGAACCCTTAAACAGTTGGCCAGATAACGTCAATCTGGATAAAGCACGGCGTTTACTCTGGCCGGTGAAACAAAAATACGGCAGTAAAATCTCCTGGGCCGACCTGATGGTGCTGGCCGGTAATGTGGCGCTGGAGTCTATGGGCTTTAAAACCTTTGGTTTTGCCGGTGGCCGGCATGACGACTGGCAAGCCGAACAGGTGAACTGGGGCAGTGAGAAAAAATGGCTGGATGAGCAGCGTTACGACAAAAACAGCAAAGAACGTAAACTCGCCAAACCGCTGGCGGCAGTGCAGATGGGCTTAATTTATGTCAACCCGGAAGGGCCAAATGGCGTGCCGGACCCACTCCTGGCGGCCAAAGATATCCGTGACACCTTTGGCCGTATGGCAATGAACGATGAAGAAACTGTGGCGCTGATTGCCGGTGGCCATACTTTTGGTAAGGCGCATGGTGCGCATAAACCGGAAGAATGTGTTGGCAAAGAACCGGCCGCAGAAGGGCTGGAAGCGCAGGGCCTTGGCTGGAAAAACAAATGTGGCAAAGGCCATTCCGAAGATACTGTCACCAGCGGTCTGGAAGGCGCCTGGTCGGTGAATCCAACGGCCTGGACCAGCCAGTATCTGGATAACCTGTTTGGCTTTGACTGGGTAAAAACCAAAAGCCCGGCCGGTGCCACTCAGTGGATCCCGGCCAATGGCCAGGCTGCTAATCTGGTACCGGATGCACATGATAAAACCAAACGTCATGCGCCTATTATGTTCACCACCGACTTAGCGCTAAAAGAAGATCCGGCCTATCGCGAAATTGCTTTGCGCTTTAAAAACGACCCTAAAGCATTTGAGTTGGCCTTTGCCAAAGCCTGGTTTAAATTAACGCACCGCGATATGGGGCCAAAAGCCCGTTATCTGGGTAAAGAAGTGCCGAGCGAGATGTTGTTATGGCAAGACCCGGTGCCAGCTGTGGATCACCCGCTGATTGACGCCACTGACATCGAGAACTTAAAAGCCAAATTATTGGCCAGCGGTTTAACTGTGCCGCAGCTGGTCAAAACAGCCTGGGCTTCCGCATCCAGCTTCCGTGGCACGGACATGCGTGGTGGTGCCAATGGCGCCCGTTTAGCGCTGGCGCCACAAAAAGACTGGGCGGCCAACGATCCAAAAGAGCTTGCTAAAGTGCTGCCGGTATTACAAAAAGTGCAGCAGGACTTTAATAAAAACCTGAGCGGCGGCAAAAAAGTGTCCTTGGCCGATGTGATAGTGCTGGCAGGTTCTGCCGCGGTGGAACAAGCCGCCAAAGATGCTGGCCTGAGTATTGAAGTGCCTTTTAACCCGGGCAGAACAGATGCAACAGCAGCACAAACTGATGCAGCTTCTTTTGCCGTGTTAGAGCCGATGGCTGATGGCTTTAGAAACTATCACAGCAACAACAGCATGTTGTCGCCGGCCGAAGCGCTGATTGATAAAGCGGCGATGCTGAATTTGTCGGTGCCGGAAATGACAGTGCTGGTGGGTGGCTTAAGGGTGCTGAACGCCAATAGTGGCGGCGTGCGTCACGGGGTTCTGACCAACAAAGCCGGCACTTTAAACAACGACTTTTTTGTGAATTTGCTGGATATGTCCACCAAATGGCAAAAATCAGCCAGCAACCAGGGTTTGTATGAAGGGCTGGATCGCAAAACCAATCAAATCAAATGGACAGCAACGCCAGTGGATCTGATGTTTGGCTCCCATGCTGAACTCAGAGCTGTGGCAGAAGTGTATGCAGCTGCCGACGGCAAAGAACGTTTTGCCCGCGATTTTGCCAAAGCCTGGCAAAAAGTGATGGAGCTGGACCGTTTTGACTTGTAAAGGTCGTTAAGTTACAGCGTTTTGACCTGTAACAGCACTGCCCGGCAGTGCTGTTTTTTTTCTGTGTTGCTCAGGATACACAGCGCGAACTGCTGACATTTGTCACTCGACTTTGCTGATTGCTGACACTAACTTAACGGCAGGCAGAGCGGCATCATTGTGTTGTCAACGCCAGGGTGGCGTTTTAACGGAGCAACAATGATGAAATTTCCACACAATAACTCTCAGTTACAGATGCCGGCTATACGCAAGGTGCTGCGTCCGCTGTTGCTGCTGGCTGTACTTAGTCAGCCAGCGCTGGCGGCTACCGATTTAACCGCCATTGATGTTGCGGCGCAGCGGCTGGATTTGGCCGCACTGCAACAACAAAGCGCCATAGCACAGGATGATTATCAGTTTGCTTATGCCCAATACCGGCTGGCTGTTGCCGCTTCGGTGCGTGGCGACGAAAGGCTGTTAAAGCCTGCGCTGCAAGCGGCAGCTGAGCGGTTAGAACAACTGCTAAAAGCGGAGCCGGATACCGATTTAACCACGGAAGCACTGGCATTATTAGCGCTGACCCGCGGCATGCAGGCTGGTTATTATCCGATTAAAGGCGCTTATTATGGCAAGTTGTCCGGTGATGCACTGGCAAAAAGTAAAGAGCTGCAGGCTGACAATCCACGGGTGTTATTGGCCGCCGCTATTCTGGCTTATCAAACGCCGACTTTATTTGGTGGTGATAAAAAACAGGCGTTAGTGCAGGCCGAAGCTGCAGTACAGGCTTTTGCCAGACCTTGTGCCGCCATTTGTTGGGGTAAAGCTGAAGCTTATGTCTGGCGTGGTTTAGCAAAAAAAGAAGCCGGTGACAGCGCAGGGGCTAAAGCCGACTGGACTGAAGCTTTGCGCCAGCAGCCGGATTATGGCTGGGCCAGGCAGTTATTGCAGGGTTCTTAACAGGTTAATAGCTGGCTGGCGGCAATAAAGCAAAAGTCACAGGCCAAAAGCAACAGGCAACAGCAATAGTTGCCTGTTGTGCCGCATCAAGGGGATGCAGTATTGAATAAACAGCAGAGGACAGCATGCTGACAGGAACACTTCGCTGGGGTTATCTGATTTACCTCGGTTTTTATTTTTTACCGCCGCTGCTTATTCAAGCCACAAG